>Ga0123353_10006763_pt1 | contig 15361 bp, 16 predicted proteins | sample TergutLab28metaG_3_FD_92763 | JGI IMG/M metagenome (GOLD analysis project Ga0123353, IMG submission 92763) | Labiotermes labralis P3 segment gut microbial communities from Petit-Saut dam, French Guiana - Lab288 P3 | ecosystem: Host-associated > Arthropoda: Insects > Digestive system > Gut ... | reverse complement strand
CTATGGAAAAGCCCACTTAATCGCTACGAATTGAACCGCCGTATACGGAACCGTATGTGCGGTGGTGTGGGAGGGGCGAAAGCTGTTGCGCCTAGCCCCTACCCGATCGGTGGTACTCGAACCATCGTTCAGCAAATAGTGAAACATGAAGTAGTGAATCAATAAATGGTGAATCATTTTTATTTTTTGAGGTGACGTCTTATGGATGATAGGAAGCCTTCTTTTGAGAAATCTTTGGCGCGGTTGGATGCAATCGTGGCGAAGCTGGAGCGGGGCGATGTCCCGCTGGACGACGCGCTGGGCCTGTACACCGAGGGCGCGGCTTTGGTGAAGCTTTGCGCCGGCCTGCTCGACGCCGCCGAACTGAAGGTGATGCGGCTGTCGGAAGGCGATAGCGGCGAGGTCGGCGAGGCGCCCCTCCTGGATGAGGTCGACCTATGAACGATCAATACGAGCGTTACCGGGCGATGATCGAGCGTGGGTTGGAGAGGTACCTGCCCTACGCGCAACTCCCGCAGATCAGGCTTCTGGATGCCATGACGTACAGCGTCTTGGGCGGCGGGAAGCGCATCCGCCCGGTCTTGACGCTGGCCTTTTGCGAAGCCTTGGGCGGCGCCGTGGAGGGTGCGTTGCCGTTCGCGTGCGCTGCGGAGATGATCCACGCCTATTCCCTCATCCATGACGACTTGCCCTGCATGGACGACGACGATGTCAGGCGGGGCCGCCCGTCCAACCACAGGATGTTTGTGGTTTCGGGTGCCGTGCTGGCCTGGGACGCTTTGCTGTCGGCGGCGTTCGAGACCATGCTGGACGCCGATTACTATGGGGAGACGCCGCCCGAGCGGGTGATCAAGGCGGCGCACCGCTTGGCGTGGGCTTCCGGCTTGTACGGCATGGCGGGCGGTCAGCAGCTCGACATGGACGCCGACGGCTTGGAACCCAACCTCGACACCATCTCGCGCATCTATCTTCTCAAGACGGCGGCGCTTTTCAATGCGGCTGTCGTCGTCGGCTGCGAGCTGGCAGGCGCGGCGCCGGAGCTTCTTGCCAGCGGTACCAGCTACGCGCGCTGTTTGGGGCTGGCCTTCCAGATCAAAGACGATCTGGATGATCTGGAAGATCTCGAGGATGGTTCGGAGGATGGTTCGGAGGGGATGCCGGAGGCCATCGGCAAGGAAACCTCCGCCGGCCGCGAAAAATTGACCATGGTGGGCTTGGTGGGCGCCGAAGAGTGCCGGCGGGTTGTCGGCGCGCTCACCGAAGACGCGCTGGCGCATTTGTCGCCGTTCCCGAACAATGATTTTATCGTCTGGTTGACCCGGGCGGCGTTGGGGGCGGACTTTTCATAATGCTTGCATATTTCCGGCGGATATGGTAAAATCATGATCGTACAACGAGGAGGCGCAGTATTCTAGTCGGAGCCCGCGGTTCCCAGGGCGGACCTAAAAAGCCGTCGAAGGGCATATCGATGAAGTCCCTTGTGTCTGCTGCATACGCCCAGTGTGGGGTGGATGCTGGGGGTTAAGGCTATCGGGCGGGCCGCAATGGCATGCGACCGACCACCCGGTTGCCGTGGAGACCTGTTCTCGTGGGCGGCGAATACAACGCGCCGCTTACGGCTCAGGATGAAACCCGCGTTGCGGTGCGCTTGCGCGTGCTGTGGGCGGAGTAGCCTGCCTTGCGTGGACAGTGGCGGATCGGACGACGGTTACGCTTTTCCGGCCGGAATGGTACGCCTTCGCCCCAGTTTGCGGCGACGTCTGTGAAATCCTGCCTGCAAAAGAGGCTAAGAATCGTAGGGTCCGCAGTGGAAAACACCTAGGCTGTCCTTAATTGGGGACCTGTGAGGGATTGCAGTACGGACTCAGTGGCAATTCGGTAGCGCCGACGGCGACGCGGCGACTTGGCCTTTAATGGGAAACCGCCCGATTGGCGACAAGGGGCAGGCCATGGGGAAAGCCAACCGGACCTAAGCCGTAAGATTTATTTCACAGGTTGCCTCCCTTGTACGGACTTTATACGGAACTCGTACGGACATTGCAAAGACTTTGTACGGATCTTGTACGGATATTAGCGGCATTGTCGTGGAGGGTGGCGCGTTATCAACGGTATCAAAGAGAGATATGAGACGGGATGAGACGGGATAATCGGCGTAGGCGGCGGGGGCACCGTCCCGTGATAAGCCGGGACAGCCTGCGCTGGGCTGTGATCATCGTGGCGTGGACATTCTCCCTGTCCATGGTCTTATCCTTCGCTTCCGGCCAGGCATTGGAAGGGGTCGGCTATGTGCCCGCCGCCCTGATCCTGCTTACGATCATCCTGCTCGGCATTGTGGCCGATCTTATCGGCTTGGCCGTGGCCACAGCTTCGGAAAAACCCTTTCATTCGATGTCGTCCCGCCGCGTACACGGCGCCACGCAGGCTTTGTGGCTGTTGCGGCACGCCGAGAAGGTGGCCAGCGTGTGCAACGATATGGTGGGCGATATCACCGGCATCATCACCGGCGCGCTGTCCGCCGTCATCGCGTCCCGCGTCGCTTCGGATCTATCTGTATCGTTTATCGCCGCCCAATTGGTCGCGGCATCGCTGGCGGCATCGCTGACGGTGGGCGGAAAGGCGCTGGGCAAGAGCATAGCGTTGCGCCACAACACGCAGATCGTGTTTCGCTTGGGCCGAATCATGCATGTGTTTTCCAGGAGAGGCAAGAGGACAGAGAAGTCAAGATGATTGTGTAGGGTTTTATCAATGGGTTTGCTGAATACTATAAAATCGCCGCATGATGTCAGACGCTTGCCCATAGACCAATTGGAAGGCCTATGCGCCGAGATCCGCTCTTTTTTGATCCGCAATGTGGCGCATACGGGCGGTCATTTGGCTTCGAATTTGGGGACGGTGGAGCTGACTGTCGCGTTGCACAGGGTGTTCGACACCCGGCGCGATCGGCTGGTCTTTGACGTGGGGCACCAGTGCTATACGCATAAATTGCTCACGGGGCGGCGGGAGGCTTTCGCCAGCTTGCGCTCGCTGGGGCGCATGTCCGGGTTCCCCAAGCCCCGGGAGAGCAAGCATGATGCCTTTGCCACCGGCCACGCCTCGACCGCCGTGTCCGCCGCGCTGGGCATGGCGCGGGCGCGGACCCTCTGCGGCGAGGACTACCAGGTGCTGGCGGTCGTAGGCGACGGCGCCCTCACCGGCGGGCTGGCGTACGAGGGCTTGAATGACGCGGGGCAGAGCAATGAGCCGCTCATCGTGGTCCTCAACGACAACGGCATGTCTATCGCCAAGAATGTAGGCGCGGTGGCCGGCTACCTGGCGGAGCTGCGCACAAGGCCCAGATACTTCAAACTCAAAGAGTTGTATCATAAGCGGCTGGTCCCGCTGCCCGGCGGCAAGGGGCTGGATCGTTTCTTGCACCGGATCAAGACCGCTGTCAAGGATTCCCTGCTGCCCGGCACGATGTTCGAGCAGATGGGGTTCTATTACCTGGGGCCGGCCGACGGCCATGACATCCCCAAGACCATAAAACTGCTCACTTTGGCAAAAACCCTGCGGCGGCCCGTGCTTGTGCATCTGGTGACCCAAAAGGGGAGGGGCTATCAGCCATCGGAGGACAATCCGACGGCTTTTCATGGCGTTTCCCGTTTCGAAGTGGTCTCCGGCCGCAGTTTGACCCGCGCCAGCCGAACCTATTCCGAGGCATTCGGAAGGGCATTGTGCCGCCTGGCCGAGCGCGATCCGCGCGTGTGCGCCGTCACGGCCGCTATGCGGGACGGCGTCGGTTTGTGTGCGTTTGCGGAGCGGTTTCCCGAACGTTTTTTTGACGTGGGCATCGCTGAGGCCCATGCGGTCACCATGGCCGCCGGGCTGGCGAAGCAGGGCATGCGCCCGGTGTGCGCGATCTACTCCACGTTCTTGCAGCGCGCCTATGACCAGATCGTCCATGACGTGGCCATGCAGAGACTGCCGGTGGTCTTTGCCGTCGATCGGGCGGGCCTGGTCGGCGAGGACGGGGAGACCCACCACGGGGTCTTCGATCCCTCTTTCCTATCCCACATCCCCCATATGGCGATTTGGGCCCCGGCCAACTTCGTGGAGCTGGACGCCATGCTGGCGTTGGCGTTGTCCAGCCGCGGGCCGACGGCGGTGCGCTACCCCCGGGGCAGCGTGAACGCCTGTTCCGGTTGCCATACAGACACCGCTTTTTTGCACCGGGGGGACGATCTGACCCTCGTGGCATACGGCGTTATGGTGGCGCCCGCCCTGGAGGCGGCACGGCGCCTTTCCTCCCTCGGCATTGGCGCCGATCTCATCAAGCTGGCCTCCCTGCGCCCCTTGGACGCCGAGAGCGTATACCATTCGGTGCGCAGGACTTCCAAGCTGGCCGTGGTGGAGGACTGCGTGACGGAAGGCTCGGTGGGCCAGCGGTTATCCGCCGCGTTGGCATCGATGGAATGCCCCGCGTTTCGGTTGCTTTTGCTCAACTTGGGCAACAATTTCATCCCGCATGGCGCGCCGTCCGAGCTGAGCGGCCTGTGCGGTTTGGATGCCGACGGAATCTATGGGAAGCTGGCGAACGTATTTTTCGGGGAAAAGTCACAAGCGGCCCGCTAGTTGGTTGGTCGGCGAAACGCGAATCGGCTAGTTGGTTAGTCGGTTAGTTGGTTAGTCGGCGAATCGGTTGCGGTCAAAGCTCTTCATGGATGGCAAACAATAATCATGGGGGTGTCTATGGTGGCCCGTAGGGAACGCCTGGATGTGCTTGTGACCCGGCGGGGTTTGTGTCCCAGCCGCGAACGCGCCCAAACCACCATCATGAGCGGATTGGTGTATGTGAATGGGCAAAAGGAGGACAAATCCGGCCTCATGGTGCCGTTCGACGCCGATATCGAGGTGCGTGGGGATCCTGTGGGTTTTGTGAGCCGGGGCGGGCTGAAGATGCAGAAGGCGCTGGATGTCTTTGGCTTGCAGGTCGAGGGGTGGCTGGTGCTGGATGCCGGCGCGTCTACCGGCGGATTCACCGATTGCTTGCTGGGGCGCGGCGCCGCGCGCGTGTGGGCGGTGGACGTGGGGTACGGGCAGCTGAGCTGGCGGTTGCGCCGGGACGAGCGGGTCGTGGTCATGGAACGCACGAACATCCGCTATGTGACCCAGGGGATGATCGGCGCCGAACTGGATTTGGCCGTTTTGGATCTCTCCTTTATATCGCTGCGATTGGTCTTGACGCCCGTCGCCGCATTGCTCCATAGCAGGGGGCAGATGGTCTGCCTCTTCAAGCCGCAGTTCGAGGCTGGGCGGGAAAAAGTGGGGAAAAAGGGCGTGGTGCGCGACCCCGCCGTACACATCGAGGTATTGGCGCGTTTCGTTGCCGACGCCCGATCCGCCGGCCTCCATGTCGTCAACCTGACCTATTCGCCCATCCGGGGGCCGGAAGGCAACATCGAATACTTGGCGCACTTGGTGCGCATGGCATGGGAGGACGCGGCCATGGGGGGCGTGGCGCAGGCGACGCCACCGCCGGTGGCGGAGGTTGTGAAGGCGGCGTACAGGGAGTTTAATTGCAGGTATTAGTGCAGGAGAATGATGAATGGCGGGGGGAACGAGGCTGGATATGAAAAAGGTTGTGCTATGGCCCAACCCATCGCGGGATATAGGCTTTCGGGTTTCCCTCGCCGCCGCCGCCTTGTGCGCCGAGGAAGATGTGGAGGCGGTCATCCCCGCCGAGGTGGCCGGCGCCTTCCCGGAGACCCCGCTTGTTAAGGTTTGCCCACTGCCAGAGTCGTTGCGCGACGCCGATTGCCTGCTGGCGTTGGGCGGGGACGGGACAATCCTGCACTTGGCGAAACATGCGGCGAAACGGGATATCCCCGTTTTGGGCGTCAATTTGGGGCGGCTGGGGTTTATGTCCGAATTGGAAGCCGACGAGCTGCCCCTCATCACACATGCCCTGCGCGGGCGCGCCGCCGCCGATGCGCGTATGATGCTGTCGCTTGCCGTGCGGCGGGGCGGTCGGACGGTACACGAGGATCTGGCGCTCAACGACGTAGTCCTTACGGGCGGCGGGCAGAGCCGGTTTTTGTCCATCCTCGTGCGGACCGACGGGCAGGACATGCTTTCCTTTATGGGCGACGGCGTCATTGTCGCCACGCCGACCGGGTCGACCGCCTATTCGATGGCCGCCGGCGGCCCCATCATCGAACCCCATGCCGACAGTTTGGCGGTGACGCCCATTTGCGCGCACATGACCCATGTCCGGCCTATGGTGCTCTCGGCGGCCTGCGCCGTGACGCTCCGGGCGTCGCCGGACAAGGAGGCTGTCCTGCTGGTGGATGGGCTGGCCGAACACCCTATCGGCCCGGGGGATGAGGTCTTGGTCTCGCGGTCGGACAAACAGACCACGTTGTTGCGCATCAAGCCATACAGCTTTTACGCGGCCTTGAGCCGGAAGTTGCAGAAATGACGACGGGGAACATGACGACGGGGAATATAACGACGGAACAACGACGGGGAAAACAACGACGACGTAATGACGACGTAATGACGCCGGGGAATATGACGACGGGGAGAGGGTTATGAAGAACAGCCGCCGGAACAAACTGTTGGAGATCATCGCCTGCGAGCGGTTCGAAATCCAAAAGGACTTATGCAAGCGTTTGAACGCCTTCGGGTACGAGTGCACCCAAGCCACCGTGTCCCGGGACGTCAAAGCCTTGGGGATTGTGAAGGTGCCTTGCGGCGACGGCACCTACAAGTATTCCCAGCCGCAGGGCGAGGGAGATGCCGCGTTCTCCAGGCGTCTGCTGACGATTTTCCGGGAGGGCGTGACGAGTTTCCAGTCCGCCCAAAACATCGTGGTGCTCAAAACGCTGTCCGGCTTGGCTATGGCGGCGGCGGCGGCGGTGGATGCCATGAAGCGGGAGGAGATACTGGGTTCCTTGGCTGGGGACGATACCGTTTTCTTGGTGTTCGCCGATGCGGATAAGGCATTGGGTTTTTGCAACCGGGTCAAGGATTTGCTGGAAGGCGGCTGAGGCATATGCTCTCGATGCTCCATATTGAGAATATCGCGGTGATCGCGTCGGCCGACATCGTCTTCGAGGAGGGGCTCAACCTGCTCACAGGCGAGACCGGCGCGGGCAAATCGATTATCCTGGATGCCTTGGGGGCTGTTATCGGGCGCCGCGCTTCGAAGGATTTGGTGCGCACCGGCGCCCATTGCGCGCGTGTCAGCGCCGTGTTTGACAAATTGCCAGCTTTAGTGTATGATTTCCTGGAAGAGAACCGCTTCGCCGGCCCGGAGGGGGACGGGGGGCTGTTCCTCTCCCGCGAGGTGTCGGCCGATGGGCGCAACATCTGCCGCATCAATAACCGGCCGGCCACCGTCGCGTTGCTGCGGCAGCTGGGCGCGTTGCTTCTGCACATCCACGGCCAGCATGACAGCCAGGCGTTGTTGGACGCGTCCACGCACCTGTCGGCGTTGGATCGTTTTGCCGGGACCGCGGCGCGGCTGTCCGCCTACAGGCAGGCGTACGAAAAGCTCAAGAGCTGCGATCGCCGCCGCCTCGCCCTGCGGATGGACGAGGAGGAAAAGGCCCGCCGCATCCTGCATCTGCAATATGCCGCCGACGATATCGGCGCCGCCTGCCTCCTCCCGGGGGAGGATCAGGAATTGCTGTCCCGCCGGCGTTTGCTGCAAAACGCCGAACGCCTCACGGAGGCGTTGGGGGAAGCCTGCGCGTGCCTGGCGGGCGACGAGCAAGCCGAGGGCGCCCGCAGTCTGCTGTCGCAAGCGGCTCGCGCCATGGCCGACGCCGCCGCGCTGCATGGGGACTTGACGGAATTGCATCGCCGCCTGTGCGATCTGAGTTTTGCCACCGAGGACGTGAGCGCGTCCCTGGAGCAGTTGCTGGACGAATTTGACGCTTCGCCGGGCGCCTTGGACGAGGTGGAGGAGCGTTTGGACGTCATCTACCGCCTCAAGCGCAAGTACGGCGCCACCATCGACGAGATCTTGCGGCATCGCGAGGCCTGCCAGGGCGAGTTGGAGGCGTTGCAACAGTCCGAGCGGACGCTTGCCGCGCTGGAGGCCGAGTACGCGCAGGCTTGCGAGGAGGCGACGGCGCTGGCGGGGGAGCTCCACGGGGAGCGGGCAAAGGCCGCCGCCACAATGGCGGAGAGGGTGTGCGGGGAGCTTCGTGACTTGGAGATGAAGCAGGTCCGCTTTGAGGTGGAAGTCAATAGCCGCGACGGGGAGGGCGCCCTGCGCAAAGACGGGTCGGACGATGTCCGCTTCCTCCTTGCGGCCAACGCGGGAGAAGAGCCAAAACCGTTGTCCCGCATTGCGTCGGGCGGCGAGTTGTCCCGCGTTATGTTGGCGCTGTGCAATGTTTTGCTGGATAACAACGAGGCCGGCGCCATGGTCTTCGACGAGATCGATGCCGGGGTGTCCGGCCGGGCAGCCGGGCGGGTGGCCGAAAAGCTGGGCCGCCTGTCCAGGGGCAGGCAAGTGTTGTGTGTGACCCATCTGCCCCAAATCGCGGCCATGGCCGATACCCATATCCGCGTGGAAAAGGGAAGCGCGCATGGCCGGACGGTGACAAACGTGCAAACGCTGGATCCGCCGGGCCGGATCGAGGAGATATCCCGGCTACTGGGTGGGTTGAATGTTACCGACACGGTCAGGCGGAGCGCATCGGAGCAGATCAAAGCGGCCGATTCCTATAAGAAAGGCTTGGAAATATCATGACACTTTGGGAAGAACTCACCGCACGGGGCCTCCTGGCCCAATGCACCGGCGAAGAGGCCGTGCGCGAACTGATTGACCAGGGGCGCGCCACCTTCTACATTGGCTTCGACCCCACCGCCGACAGCCTGCACGTGGGGCATTTTTTGCCGCTCGTCCTCATGCGGCATATGCAACAAGCGGGCAACCGGCCTATCGCGCTGATCGGCGGCGGCACCACGATGCTGGGGGATCCTTCCGGGCGCACCGAATTGCGGCAGATGATGACGCAAGCCGATATCGAGAAGAACGCCGAAAAGCTCAAGGCGCAGATCGGGCGATTCATCGATTTTTCCGACGACAAGGCCTTGATGGTCAACAATGCCGATTGGTTGATGAAGTTGCAATATATCCCGTTCTTGCGGGATATCGGCGTCCATTTCTCGGTCAACCGGATGCTGACCGCCGATTGCTTCAAGTCGCGTATGGAGCGCGGGCTCAACTTCCTGGAGTTCAACTATATGCTCATGCAGGGCTACGACTTCCTGCGCCTCAACGAGGACTACGGCTGTGAGCTACAATGCGGCGGGGACGATCAGTGGTCCAACATCCTGGCCGGGACCGAACTCATCCGCCGCAAGCTGGGGCGCGACGCCCACGCCTTGACGCTCAGCCTGTTGCTGAACGCCGATGGCACCAAGATGGGCAAAACCGCCCGGGGCGCCGTCTGGCTGGATCCCAACCGGACCAGCCCCTTCGATTTTTATCAATATTTCCGCAACGTGGCCGACGCCGACGCCGTCACCTTCCTCAAGAGGCTCACCTTCGTCCCGCTGGAGGAAATCCGCGGGATGGAAGGCTTGGAGGGCGCACAGCTCAACGCGGTCAAGGAGCGGTTGGCGTTTGAACTCACCATGCTGGTGCATGGGGAGGACGAGGCTGTCCGCGCCCGCGACGCCGCCCGCGCGCTGTTTGCGGACGGCGGCGTCTCCGACGACATGCCTTGCACCGCGCTGACGGCCGCCGACCTTACCGGCGGGGAGATTACGCTGCCCGAGCTCATGTGCAAATGCGGCTTGGCGCCCTCCAAAGGCGAGGCCAGGCGCCTGATCGGGCAGGGCGGGGTAGAAGTGGACGGGGAAAAGGCGGCTTCCTTTACCCTTGCCTTCGACGAATCCAGGTTGCGCCGCGAAATGGTTGTCAAAAAGGGGAAAAAGGTGTATCATAGGGTTGTGTTTCGTGATATTTAGGAATTGACGTCACGAGGAATGACGGAGATGGGGTGCGCATTTGCTGAATCTGAACACCATATTTAAGGATCCTTCGCAACTGCTCATCGTGCCGGCGGCGCTCTTGGCCATCATGCTGCACGAGATCAGCCATGGTTTGGTGGCCTACTGGTCCGGCGATCTCACGGCGAAGCAGAGCGGGCGCCTGTCGCTCAACCCCATCCGGCACTTGGATCCCTTTGGGTTGGTGGCCATGGTTTTCTTTGGATTTGGCTGGGCAAAGCCGGTACCGGTGGATATGCGGTACTTCAAGAAGCCGCGGCGGGATTTCGCGCTGGTCGCGCTGGGCGGGCCGTTGTCGAACTTCTTGCAGGCGTTGGTCGGGTTTGTGATTTTCTTCGCGATTCATACCCTGATGCCCAATCAGCTCGTCGACGATCCATTTAACCTGTTTTCCCTCCTGCTCTCCGGCGCGTATCCGGAGATTCTGCCCCGGTTCCCGATCCTCTACGTACAGCTGTTTTTGACGTTCTATATCGTGCTCAACGTCGGCTTGGGTTCCTTTAACCTCCTCCCCATCCCGCCGCTGGACGGATCCAAGATCGTGGGCATTGTGATCCCGGATCGTTTTTACTACCATATCCTCCGGTTTGAACGTTACGGCATGATTGTGCTGGCGGGGTTGCTTTTCTCCGGCGTCTTGGATACCCCGCTCAACGCGATGCGTACCGCCTTCCTGCGAGGCATTGGCTGGCTGGCCGGCTTGCCCTTCGGGTACGCGTGGGGCATATAGATGGGTGCGCCGACGTATCGCCTGCCCCAGGTGGTCCGCGCCGATCGGAATGACAAATCCGAGCGGGATGGCAAAGAGGATTTCGAGGGGCCGCTGGATCTCATCCTGCATCTGATTTCCAAGCGCAAGATTGAGATACGCGATATCAAGATATCCGAGCTGTTGACCCAGTATTTGCATTGGCTGGAACAGATGAAGCGCATGGATCTGGATGTTGCCAGCGAGTTCATCGCCATGGCGTCCCATCTGGTGTACATCAAATCGCGTATGTTGCTCTCCCTGTCCGACGACGGGCCGGAGCAGGAGCTCGACTTGCTCATGCAGGCGTTGGAGGAGCGCAAGCGGCAGGAGATCTTTCAGCACATCAAGGAGGGGCGGGACTTCCTGACAGCCCGCGCCGATGTGGGTGGCCGCCTCTTTGCGCGGCCGCAGGAGCGGATCGCCGTCGATAAGACATATGCGTTCCACCACGCGCCCGGGGAACTGGAACAGGTCCTGCGGGGGATGTATGAGCGGCTGGGGCGGCGCGCGCTACCCACGCCGGCGGCCTTCGGGCGCATCGTGGGGCGGGAGCCGTATGCCGTGGACGACATGATCGCGCTGCTGGTACGGCGGCTGTCCCTGGGAGGGGAGGCGTTGTTGTCCCGCTTGCTGTCGTTGGGCGCCAACCGCGCCGAATGGGTGGTGCTCTTCCTGGCCATACTGGAACTCTGCCGCAACCACCGCCTGCGCGTCGAAGCCGCGGGCGTGGACTATTTGATCGGATTGGATTCTGGGGAAGATGGAAATCAAGGAGATTGAGTCGGCGTTGGAAGCCGTCTTGTTCGCATCGGGCGATCCGATAAGCGTAGATCGATTGTGCAAGATAGTATCCATCGATCAGAAAACCGCGGGGCATGTCCTGGTGGGGTTGCGCGATCGCTGTGCCTTTGAGCGGCGCGGGTATCGGCTGGTCTCGATGGACGACCGCTGGCAGTTCGTATCGGCGCCCGAACACGCGGAACTGGTCCGCAAGGCGTTGGAGGAACGGCGGCCGCCCCCCCTCTCCAAGGCCGCGCTGGAGGTGCTGGCCATCGTCGCCTACTTCCAGCCCACCACGAAGGCCTATATCGAACAGACACGCGGGGTGGACAGCAGTGGCACGATAGCGTCGCTGTCCGAGAAGAACCTCATCGCCGAGTGCGGGCGGCTGGAGGTGCCCGGGCGCCCCATCCTGTACCGCACGACGCCGATATTCCTGCGATCCTTTGGCCTATCCAGCCTGGAAGACTTGCCCGATCTGCCGCTTGGCGGCGAAGACGGCGGGGGGCAGCTGAGTTTTTTGCCGCAAACGCCCTAGCGGGCTGAAGATTTGATAAATACGCGAAGAACACTTTGAAGAATGAAGGGGAACGCCTTGACTGGGGTTATCGTCCTGTGTTGCATCGTCTTGCTGTTCTATTTCTTTTTGCGCACGCGGGTGGGCGCCAGCGTCGTGGTGACGCCGGAGACGACCGAGGTGCGCGTGCGTTTCGGCGCGTTCTCCCTGGGGATATTGCCCGCCAAACCGAAAAAGGACACGCCCAAACGCGCTAAAAAGCTGGAGAAAAAGAAGAAGAAAAAAGAAAAGAAAAAATTGGAGAAAAAAGAGAAGAAGAAGGAAAAGAAAGGGATACCGGAGGCCAAAAAAAAGAAGTCCCGCATCACGCCGGGCGTCGTGCTTCGCTTGATACCCGAAGTTTTCCGGGTGATGGCCCGGTTCATCCAAAGGTTTGAGATCGAAAGGCTCTACTGCCATGTCGTCATCGCCACGGAGGATGCCGCCAAGACGGCGGTCCTCTACGGCGCGGCGCACGCCGGACTGGCGGCGTTGACGCCGTTGACCAACAGGGCCAGAAAGTCCGATGTCACGGTCGCCATGGACTACTCGTTGCCGAAACCCGTGATTTATCTGTCTACCGCGTTGTCCATCCGTGTCGGCACGATCCTCGCCATGGGATTGCGCCTGCTGTGGGTGTTTTGGAGGCAAACCGCCAGCAGGAAGACGTAAGTGATCGACAACGTGAATTTTTATTGAAGAGGTGCGAACGAATGGAGAAGATGCCCATTGTAGAACTGATGAACACGACGCTGACCCGCATCAAAGACATGGTCGACGTCAACACCATCGTGGGCCAACCGGTGTCCACGCCCGACGGCACCACCATCATCCCGGTGTCCAAGGTGAGCTTCGCCTTTGCGTCGGGCGGCATGGATTCCGTGCCCAAAGAGAAACCGCCGGAGGACGGGAAGAACTTCGGGGGCGCCAGCGGGGCGGGCGTCAACATCAACCCCATCGCGTTCCTGGTGATCTCGCCTGCCGGCGTCAAGCTTCTGCCGGTATCGCCGCCGGCCGGGAGTACCATCGACCGCGTGGTGGAAAACGTGCCCACACTAATCGACAAAATCAGCGGATTAGTCAAGAAGGGCAAAGGAGAAGATGAGGACTAAGGGTTTTCTGTGTGCTTTGTGTGTACTCTGTGCCCTGTGTACCCTGTTTTCTGCGCGGCCCGCAACGGCAACGGCGGCAACGGCGCCCGATGCGAAGGCGCCCGACGCGAAGGCGCCCGCTGTGTCGGCGCGGTGCGCCGTTCTGCTGGATGCCCAAAGCGGCCGGTTCCTGTATGAGAAGAACCCCAGGGATCCCATGCTCATCGCCAGCACGACCAAAACCATGACGGCCTTGGTCGTCTTGCAGAATTGTGATCTGGACGCGGTCGTCACGGTGGCGGGCGCCCAGACCGGCGTGGCCGGTTCGTCGATGCGCCTCAGGCCGGGCGAGAGGCTCACCGTGCGCGAATTGCTGTACGGCTTGCTGATACAGTCCGGCAACGACGCGGCCGAGACGCTGGCCGTCCACTGCGCCGGCAGCATCGCGGACTTCGCCGACATGATGAACGAGAAAGCCCGCGCGTTGTGCCTGGTGCGTTCCCATTTCGAGAACCCGCACGGGCTCAACGCCAACCGGCACTATTCCTGCGCGCGGGACATGGCGATCATCGCCCGCGAGGCGTACCAAATCGAGGCGTTCCGGGAGATTGTCGCCACGGAGGCCATCACGGTGGCCGGCCGCGAGTTGCGCAGCCGCCACCGCCTTTTGTGGGAATACAGCGGCGACATCGGCGGCAAGACCGGCTACACGATGAAAGCCGGCCGATGCTTGGTGTCGGCCGCGCGGCGCGGGGGGCGGTTGCTCATCGCCGTGACGCTCAACGCCCCGGATGATTGGAACGACCAGATGGCGCTGTTCGACTACGGCTTTGCCCGCTATGAGACCCGTACCCTGTGCCGGGAGGGCGATTCAATGGGCTATGTCCCGGTCTTCTCCGGCACCGAGGATAGGGCGCCTTTGTACGCTGCGGAGTCGCTGGCGTTGCCGCTGACCGAGGACGAATGGTTGCGGGTGGAATTGTCGATCCGGTCGCCGTGGTACGTCGAGGCGCCGGTCGCCAAAGACGAGCTCGTCGGATATGCCCGCTACCTGCTGGACGGGACACTGTTGGGCCAGGTCGCGTTGCTGTGGGATGCCGCGGTCGATGTGGCCGATGTGGCTGGCACGGCTGGCACGGCTGATGCGGCTGGCACGGCTGATGCGGCTGATGCGGCTGATGCGACCGATGTGGCTGATGTGGCCGATGTGGCCGCCTGAATTCGGGATTCGGAGTTAGTGCATGAAGCAACGCCTACAGAAAATCCTCTCCATGTATGGGGTGGCCTCGCGGCGGACGGCCGAAAGGCTCATTGCGGAGGGGCGCGTCAAGGTCAACGGGCAGAAAGCCCGCTTGGGCGACAGCGCCGATCCGGACGCCGACGATATCGAAGTCGGCGGTCGCCCGCTGGCCGGGAGGCCCGAACCGCGCACCGTCCTGCTGCACAAGCCCCGGGGCGTGGTTTGTACGCTGTCGGACGAGAAAGGCCGCCGCACGGTGCGCGACCTGTTGCCTCCTGACTGGGGCCGCCTGGCGCCGGTCGGGCGGCTGGACATCGGCACGGAGGGCCTGTTGTTGCTGACCAACGACGGCGCGCTCCACCAGAAACTCACCCACCCTTCCCACGGGATCGAGAAGGAGTATCACGTGTGGATCGAGGGGGATGTCCCTGTGGCGGCGGTCAAGGCGATGTCCTTGCCTATGGTTATCGAGGGGCGCCCCGTCCAGCCGGCGCGGGTATCGGTCGCGCGGCGCGGCGCGGCCTCCTTTGTGCTGTCCGTCACCATCCACGAGGGGCGGCATCATCAGGTGCGCTTGATGTGCGCCGAAGCCGGCCTCGCGGTGAACCGCCTCAAACGCGTCAGGTTGGGTTTCCTGACGCTCGAAGGCGTGCCCTATGGGAGCTACCGGGAATTGAAGCCCTTTGAAATCAAACGGCTTCATCAAGCAACTCACGATCACGCAATTTGACATCATTGACATCACCAATAAATGGTAATCTTTCAGAATATCTTGCATAATGGCAAGATATTTGTTGTGATAGAGCAAATAAACTGCAAGGTGGGTTGTAACCTGAGTTTTGCAAAGCGAGAGCGCGACAGCCATTACGAGAGAGGACTTCGCGCTCTTTACTAACGTCAAAAAGACATAGTGTATTTATTATTTTTTGGTG
>Ga0123353_10006762_pt1 | contig 15363 bp, 5 predicted proteins | sample TergutLab28metaG_3_FD_92763 | JGI IMG/M metagenome (GOLD analysis project Ga0123353, IMG submission 92763) | Labiotermes labralis P3 segment gut microbial communities from Petit-Saut dam, French Guiana - Lab288 P3 | ecosystem: Host-associated > Arthropoda: Insects > Digestive system > Gut ... | reverse complement strand
TTCTCCCATTCTAGACAATACATAATTTTTTGGCGTCATGTCGCAAAACAAAAGATTGTTTAAGCTGTCAGCTCAGTGGGCAACAGTTGTGAATCAATTTCAAAAGGCCTGACTAATTTAGAAAAAAATATATTTTTCACTCTTCAAGTTGCACTTCCTGATTTTACTTTAACTATTAAAAATAATTTTTCCTATCGGTATTCTAGAATTTAACAGAAAGGAGCTGATAACGAAGTATTGAAGTAGGCGTACTCACTCCAGTTTCTCAAGAATTTTCTCCAAACTTCGCTGCTGTTTCTCCAGAGCCACCCCATTAGAATGTGAGACTGCAGAATCTCGTCTACATTCTCTTCAGTAAAATAAGATTTGCTGTTTCTTTCCCAAGTAGGCATAGGCCTTACCATTTTCTTCCCTGTTATGGATTAACATGAAAAGCTGAAATTGCTTCTACGTTCGCCACCACGTTGTGTTCTTTTAGTTAATAATCTACACGTTTGTTACGAAACATACGCATGGATTTATCGTTCCACGACAATTTGTCTACTGACGACACGTGCAGCATTGAATTACGTGCAAAGTTCATCAAAAATTGTTGGGTGAGAAGTGTGTAGAACGAAACCGTATGTTGTGGGTGTATTATTCCAGAACTCGCTTCTCGGAAGTGAACTGAGTCACGGAAATAGGTAGCCGATAACTTTTCCAAAATACAAACACTCGGTGTCAAGTTTACCCTTACAGTTACCTGCGCAGAATTATTTATAACTATAGATATGTACTACTTTCAACAGCAAGTACATGAGCAAATATTTGCTGAGAAGAGAGAGTTTACCTCGCCATGTTTATGTTCTCCTCTCATTTTTGATTAAGTGAAGAAACTGTTTTGACCTCATAGCTCTTCTATTGTCTCTTTATATAAGATTTTGTTTCATAGTGAGGAACAAGTTCGTGGCGTCTATACAGCGTCCATTACGCTTATAAAGCTTTGCTACTCTCCTCTGTAACCAAATATTCTTCAGCACATCAAATATAAGAGCAACTTAATTGTTTTTATTTTGATATTTAATTTCGTCTGTCCAATACATTCCTTCAGTGTTCTTAAACTGTCATGTCTTTTCCCTGAATTTAAATACGTGTTGGCGCTGCTGGAGACAAATTCCACTTCCCGTGGAACTTCGCTTCTTCCCTTCTTTTTTCTAGAACCACATGTTATATCAAAGTACAGTATTTTGCCTTGTGATAATGGTGATGATAATGATAATAAAATAAAATAATAATAATGTTTACGTTACTCATCCCTTTTTGTAAATGTGCAAGAAACTAAAAAAGTGCCAGTCGAAAAGAACACATATTTTAACCAACAACTATTTTTGGGCTTTACAAACATGCAATCATCAGGCTGTATACAATATTTATCTTTTTGTGCAGCCTGAGACAGGCTCAATTCTGAAGCCGAAACATGTAGCTGTTGGTTAAAAAATCGTGTTGAGTTTGACTGCCAAATTAATTAGATTATTATTATTATTATTATTAAAAACTCTATGCGATACTGTGTGTAGCTACAAAGACACAAGTCGTCAGAAGTTATAAGCTTTTGTTGTGTATGGGATATCTCTAAATACTCTTATGTTTAAAAACGTCAAAGCTCTATCGAACCTATCTGCATTACGTTATGTGGTAAAAAAAATTAGTATTTAGCTCGAGTTACCTAAGTATTTACTGCTTATTCAACGGATAAAACCTTCATCGGTATTATTTAGAGCTTAAATAAACCCAAACGTTTCATAATACAGTAGAGCACACAATACACCAGAACATTCCAACACCCCTCCCTCTTCAAATAATTGGGGTAACGGGATACGAACTCCTGAAACAAAATAGCCACAACGCGATTTACAAACAAAGCCAAATTGGAGTATTTCCTTTTCGGAAACAAGGATAGAAATTAAATCTTGAGCTCAAAACAGATGAGTGCAGTTTCTATCAGAAATGCCGGCTAATGTTTCAGAAAGGGGCGAGAAAACTCATTAAGACAAAGATAACACTGCAAGATAAACAACAAGATGAATTGACTTTCATTAAAGGAAAGGGACACCACGATAAATGTTAAAATGAAAGTGGAAGGGATAGGATGAAGGAAGAAGAGACTGCAAAATGACGGATGAGAGAAATTCCATTATGTGCCACTCACTGATAGTAGCAGCGATTCATAATGCTTCAGACCGTCTTTCTGTAAAGTCCATTGTCTTATATCTGTTACACGGAATGATGACTATTATTGGAAATTACAGTTACAATTGTACGACTTGCAGCTGATTTGTTCCACAATGCTCTTTTTTGTCAGTACAAGAATTACGCAGTTTTCTTACATTCGCGAGATGTCAGCCTTTCCATACATATGTTAAACTTACCTCGCAATAGACTTCCTATCCCCCCCCCAATTGCTTCTCAATGTACTACCTCAACACGGAAACACACAACTGTGAAATAAACATACATGCGTAGGTTAAATTTTACCATACGTTTTACTTGACTCAGACGCCGTATGCAGGAAAGCATTTGGGAGTTGAGGGAAATGAAGAGTCTGCATTTTTTAAAGAGATTTGTTGCACAGACAGTATATACAGTGTGTACAAGGATAAATTACAAAATTGTCCCTGTAACCAATTTGAATATATATTTACACTACAGTACAAGTGGAACTGAATAATACGTATACAAATATAGGTGCAAATAACGGCAGTGAAAAATTATGAACAAAAAAAAGAAAGAAGCACTGGGACTTCCGGTAAGTTAATTAAAACAGTTTGTGCTTCGTACGTTCATGTTTATAGTTTTTGTACAAGTTAGTCAGGTCGGCTAGAGTATAATTCCCTATTTGTTTGACTAGGGGATTGGGGTATAAAGAACCTGCGTTACACAGTCTCGTTAAAATAGGTTAATTTGTGGTGCGGTTAGTAAAGACAAGATAAGGACTCAAAAACTCTTGTCAACGAAACATCTTTGACATTAGGCACATGCTTCTGGACATGGGAGGACACAGTTAGTAGTATTTACTTGGTGAGGCAAATTGTACAGAGGAACTGCTGCCGCTAAGGAATAAGTTGCAGTTATGGGAAAGTCACATACGCAGATCGTGTCTGTTTCAGCGGCGGGCTTTTAATTAGTGGTGTTGGACTTCCTGATTTTCACATAAGATCGGAAGACCTATATCCCTTCATAAGTGTATAAAGAAGTCACTAATTTTTCAGTAATTTTGTTGGCATTGAGTGCATGAAATTGCATGAATTGTGTATGAGAAATCATAATGAGAGACAAAGATTTCTGCTGATTAAAAAGTATCTGCTACAAATAGTAAGGGGAGTGACAAATTTACACGTAAAACATGGCTGCGAAATACATATTTTTCGCCATGAAGTATAGTAACTTAATTTATGTATCTGGTGTGAAAGTGAAGGGAAAACAATATGGCACCAAGTCTTCATAGAAAAGTTTTTATTACAACAGCAATACGCTATTGATTTTTAGGCACAGCGCTGGCTCTGTTTCAAGTGCAGCATTTCTACAACGAGAAGTGGGAAGATATTCTCAAGAAGTAGTCACGTAAGAATTTTGGAGGCATTATTTGTTCAAACTGGAAAATGATAGGAAGAATCTCGAAAGAGATATCTAGCAACCTGGTCTAAATTCTAACAAATTGTGTCCCGAATGCCAGTATAAGCATTTAACAGTTAAACATGTCTGCTTCGTATAATCTAATTTAAGATCACACGGCCCCATACGCCTCAGATCGAAGCTCCTCCAAAGCTCTGTTCCTCAAGATAAGACATAGGATCTTGCACCTAGAACAGCATCCATCAGGTACTTGTGACAAAACATGATTGAACTTTGAAGAGTTGGTGTTTGCTGAAGCACCCAATTAATTCCTCTCTGTATTAATTAACACAGTCGTGGTGTTTGCTCAGCCCTCCCCATTATCTGAAGATACATCCAATTAGATGCTGCAGGCAAACACAAAGTGACCGCAGCAGTCACGTGATTCCCAAGGGTTGGAAGCTCATTAGTTTATTATACATACCAGCCTCGTGCCATGAATAGTGCAACAGCGCAGTATGATAGAATTCTGAATATTGCCTTTTCCACGGACCTTCTAAAATAATTATTTTAATGTATTGTTTAACCATAGAATAATATTCCACATGGCCAGACGTTGCTTTTGTGTAATTAGCATTACTGCTTAATATTCTGGAGACGTCCCAGCTCGCTTCTTGTTACGGAGACCAGCTGTGCTAACAGACTTCCCGTCCTTCCGCAAAAAAAGGTTGGGTTTTACTATTTTCGAAGACGTGTACTTTTGAAAAAATTAGGCCGGCATATGCGTATGTTGATATGTACATAACTGTGAGCTGTGTGGTCACGGCCTCTTTTGAAAACGCTAATTCGATATTCATATCTTACTACTGGGCAATATCATGCAAAACTTCAATAAAGTTAATAGCTATTCGAGCAACCATTAGAACAGCATTCCCTCACAATGGTAAGTTAGCAGATTTACTCTCTTTAAATTGTATTAAAAATAAACTTGCTTATTTCTTACATCTAAAATAATTATATCGTATTTTTTCCTGAAGTTGGTGGTAGTACTTTTTCCAAAAACTTTTTATCTATCTACAAAAAAACGCAGAGCCAAAATTCGTGTCTTCTGGACTATAAGCCATTTTTAACGATTAATCCTATTCAGAAATCCTTGAGACTGGACTTGAAGGTGCTAGGAATCTTCGAAACTTCGGTAACTATATACAAATCAATACGGCTAATGTCCCAGAAGGTTTGAATATTCAACAGCGCCACTTTCAGAAACCCTAACCTTTCGACATAATGTTAGGTCTTAGAAGACATCAATCTGCGAATGCCATTCTCATAGGAAAGAAATGTATCCTCTCAACTAACCAATCAAATTAATTAAATAATTTAATAAACTGAACTTAAAAGGGTGTACATATTGCAATGGCATTACAATATATATATATACATCCATCCTAGATTTAGCTTCAAGATGGCTCTAAAAAGCCGAAACATGTCGCTTAAAGCTGTAAATTCATAAAATATTTAATACAATGTTGTGTTAGACTATATTTTATTACATTATTTAATCAACACACAACAGTGATGCCTTGCCTTAAAATTATAACCAATCAAAATTAGTATACTTCATAGATCACCACTCAGCCCTACTCATCTTTAAATTCAGATACTTATAGCGAAAAATTGATATCACATATTTCCTCTTCCTGTGAGGTAACAGCACAAGACGGGCCTAGGCCGCCTCATTTTTGAGGTTTCTTGATCTCTCACAGAAACACACACACACACACAGACACACACACACACAGACACACACACACACCCACACACACACACACGTACACACACACGCACACACACACACCCACACAGACACACACACACGCGCACAAGCACACACCCGCACGCACGCACGCACACACGCACACAGTCCCGCACGCACGCACGCACGCACACACACCTACACGCACGCGCGCGCACACACACACCCATACACCCACACACACACACACACACACACACATACACATACACACACACACATATACACACACACACAGACACACACACACACACACGGTAGGACTCCCCTGAACAGGTGATCGTCTGTCGCATTGGCCGCTACATATGCAACACACAATAGACAAAAAGGACGAACATCCGTGCCTTCAGTGGGAATCCAACCCGTGACCCATCAAACCAGCCTTTGCAGACGTACGCCTCAGACCGCACGGCCACCAAGATCCGCTATGTTTCTACCATTTAAAGCCATATTACCCCACAGCAACACGAAGGATTTTTAAACTAAAAATTGTTACTAAAAGTCAAATAAATATAGACAAAATGTCAGTTGTATTTTATTGTACGTCCTTTCCAGTAGGTAAATTAACAGTTGAGAAGGAAATATTTATTTATAGAGTGAATTATATGACATAAGAAAGGAGATGCATATTCGACACAAATTAACATAACAGTTCTAAGACATCTGGTCTGTTCTCTTTATCATTACGAACACAGTAATGAGTACATTATCTCTTTATTTGTATCATTATCTTCTTTTTGCGACTTAGAATCTTGGTGATACATAAATTGTAACAGAATTTGGCATGTCCAGAGTCACAATTGTGACTATGTGGATTGAATAAATAAACTGAACTAAACAAAATTCTCCATTTTGTCATAATTATTAAAAATCTGTTACAATAATTCCTAAAATTTGATGATTAAATCACTAAATACTTTCTGTTTTTAAAATATGTAAAATCTATTGTTAAAACTGCCCTGTCCATCGCATCTATTGATGTCTTATGTCTCTTTCTTCGTTTTGGTAACTGTTCTGTAATTCGTACATTTTCAATTCTTCCGAATTTTCTCACCACTTATGTGTAATTTTCTCTTTCTTATACATGAAGCGCACTAGGAACAACTAACTGTCTCTGAGAGAAAGGGCATTACTGTTAAGTGTATCCTGCATTGTTACCGTTTTTAATTCCAAGTGATGTTCTCTGACTCACTGCTTTCTTTTTTACCCATAAAATTTAACTACTATTTTTTATTCATATTTTCCTTTTAGGCGCTTTCACAAAATGGCGAAAAGCGACAATTAGCTTTGTCATATCCTTCTGTCCATCCGTCAGTCCCCATGTAACAACTCGGCTTCCTTTGGACGGATTTTCATGAAATTTGGTATTGGTTACTTCCGAAAATCTGCCTAGTGAATTCAAGTTTCTTTAAAATCTGACGAGAATAATGGATGCTTTGTATGAATACCTGTGTACATGTATGATAACAACTCGCTGAATTTTTCTTACAATGAGAAATGTTTCAGACAGAATTTGTGAGAAAATCAAAAGGTATATTTTATGTTCAATATATTTTTTTAAAAGAAATCGTGCCTTTGAAGAGAAAATGTGCAAAAATACTGTACAGTCGCGTAGGCCACAGATAACCGTACAATACGGCGCATACACTTTGCGTGCTGGATAACTAAGACTACAAACACACAATCAGAGTATGTAACACTTATTGCTTTTCCACGGAAAAAATGGCTTCGCGGAGGCGCCTCGTTGTTACGTTTAAATGCATGTTGCCTGCTTTTTTTTTAGCAGTTTCATCATTGTTGCACGTAAGTAATGCTTCCATTATAAAAAAAACTAAATACGTACATCTTCAAGCCACAAATATAAGTAAGGCTGTAGCAGTAGAATACAGTTCCAGGTTCTGCATAGTTTTATGCGCAGGCCGTCCTTACAATGTCAAGTGGAGAACAGGACACCAGTAGGTCATCAGCAGGCACTTTAGTGTCAAAGTTTTCTGCACAACGGAACTACAAAGTAGCCAGCAGACAATGGACCGACTGCAGCACGAATATCATTATTAGATTAGTGTTCCTTTGTGAGGAGGCCTCTTGGTTAACTCTTGTTGTAATTAAACCAAGACTGCCGCATTACGCAAACTGCATCTTGTCTCCAAGATTGGAATCGCTGCCCACGGATGCTGGTGCTGCTGTACTTTAAATTCAAACGACTCTACTTGTCGTCATTATTAACACAAAGTTTTATCTCGAGTGGATTACTGTTCACAGGAAGCAATGGCTTCGTAGTTCAGGTCCGCGCTTGCAAACGGCACATTTAAATATTAACATTCCGTTAAACTAGCCGCAGCAACGTTTGGATTTGATGTGTTCATCAGAAGGTTTTTCAGAGAGGTCCTGAGATCGATTGTCGGTGGTCACCGCTAGAAGTGTAAGTGTCCGTCTGAATAAATTCGGCAAAGTGAAGACATGTAATATGAGTGAAAAGGCAGTTACAGTATTTGCTACAGTACAAGATATATTTAAAACAAATGTAAAAGTTTACCATGTGCCTTGCTTAGGGCGTAGGTAATTACTGACACAGCGATTTTCGTAATTAATACACACAAAGTATATCGACAATTTGTTATGAATAATGTAGGTATAAAACAACTATATATTTACTTTATCCTTTAACTTCTCGACACAAAGTTTACCTGAAGGTTTGTATAGTAATATTATCAAGCACACACTCAAAGAAAAGAACTCCTTTCTGCCGAAATATGAGATGTGGTATCTTTTATCATGTCTAGACAGCCCTCGTGGACCTAGGCCTACTGAAGGAGGTTCCTCGATCACACTCATTTAGACACACAACACTCGGTAGGACACCACTGGGCGAGTGATCGGCCCGTCGCAAAGACCTCTACCTGAAACACACAACACTCACAATACAACCACGACCCCGGCCGAACCCACAGTGCCGACAAGTGTGCCTCCCCAGACCAACGCCTTAGACGGCGCTGCTACGGTGATCGGGTGAGATGTGTCATTCGTACAAATTATTCGATACCCATTTTTCCATATTCTTATCTCTTAGAATGCAATATGTACTCTTTTCCCTTTATTTGTCTCGTAAATGCGAGCTGTTCAGAACGTTAAAAGTTTCTTAGCCTTCAGTTTCTATCTTACAGAAAAAACAAACTATCTCACTTACAAAGACAAATTGCATAAGCATACGTAGCTTGTGTAAGTTACTGTTTTTCTTTGATGTTAATACACATCGGAATATGTTGTCAAATTACAGTTAAAATTCAAAACAAATATCTTCCAAAATTTCTTCCTGTGACAGTCTACTTCTTGCATGTAGACGGCAGACGGAAGGCCCTGTACGTCTGGGATAGTAATAATTATTGTAATATGTGTCATATAGCCATTGTTAAACTCATTAAAATGTAAGGCAGCTATTAATTTAAATGAAATCGTCAATAGTAAACAGAAAGTAACGCCTACTTAATGCATTATCTCGGCCGTACCTACATGCTGACGAATTTGCACACCTGCTGTATGGTTAGCATGTATACCATGGTGCTTTTAAATGACCTTCTGGTAATATATTAGCATAAAGAATCTTTAGTTTAACCTAAATCTCGTAACAGCCACGTTTCTTACTATTTTACAGGACTATTTTCCCAAATAGAGTTTTACAAGTTCAGTAATTTTTAAAGTTAATTATATATCTTTAACCATTAAATACTACATACTAAAAGTATAACAGCACACACAGAGGCATTTGTATAGTATTTCGTCCACTGTGTAATAAGAAAAGTCGCCCTTGTTTATGTCGTTATCAAACTCGTTGTCTATTTTCTCACCTTTAAATACGTTACATTTTGGGCACAGGTCATACTTTCGGTGCGTGACATTTATCATAAAATTTATGGAGCTTGCTAACATCATAGGAAAGTTCAAAACAAAAGATTCTGTTGTTTTTAATAATGATACTGTGTGAGGGGCTAGCGACGCCCCCAGAGGCCACCAGATGCTCTGTTACAACAAGCTGCTGCCACTCATACCTCAACGTATGTAGTACCACATGTCGAATTGGAGGATAACCGTAATATGTGCTATCCCCTTACAGGACTTGAGAGGCCCTTAGGGCTCCAGGAGTTTGAGGCTCCCAGATTGTCTAGTCCAGATCGTCGGCACATGAAGGTGGTAATGTGGTCAGTCCTATGCACCGACCGCCTTTACCCACCAGGAGACATCCGTTGTACTCATTTCTGTTACAGGTTAAGTCGACGGGGGGCCTAGAGCGGCCAGAAAAATTACGTCAATAAAAACTGAAATGATCCCACTGGAAGACTAGCCCGCCAACTTCCGGTTTGCAGGGCAGTGCCTCAACCAACTGCGCCACCGCGCACTGCGGAAAAAAAATAGTAAATTTGTAAGAGATAATAATTTTATTGTAATTGTGGTCATCGATTTAAGTCTAGACCTATTTCGGTTTCAGATATTCTGGAATACAAAAAAAGTTTAATGTCAAAATATTACTGCAGACGCCTCTGTAATAACCCATGGGCACAAACTCCAGCTATCCGCCTTAGAGACTAGAACCTGTAAGTCCTGAGTCTTCTTCTCTTATGATTTATGGTAATTTTCATTGTTGTTGGCGCTTAGGGTACTGGTAAGATCAATGGAAAGCCTGTTATCATCTTGTAGGTCTGAGAACGGACAGTGATTCAGGTGAAACTTACGCCTAGATTAGGGATGACCAGATGGAAGAAATAGAGGACACTGACAATTTTCAATGGGTTCTGTCCCGTTGTAGGACATATTTCAAATAGGACACAAGGCTGTAACTTTGTTGCAGTTGTACATGTTTAACCAAGTTACATTTTCCCAGCTGCCCTTCAGCGACACTTAGGGCTTCGAAGACATCAGAATACTCTACATTCCTTGTTATATAATTGTGACTTTCAGTGTTTCAATCCAAACACAGATTCACGAAAAATAGACTAAAGTTCCTGAAATGACATCCATCAAAACTTCCCTTTCATTCAATAATTCAACTGTGATGTCACACACTTGGCACTCCAAGAGCGAATGTTCAAACCACAGTTGGTGGAAGACATTTGAGAGAATTGATTGTGCCAGGTCTTAAGTAAGCAAGAATGAATTGTACAGAAACAGGACAATTCACGAAGTTTGCAGAAAACTCGGACATATACATTTTCCCTAGAACAAGAACACAGGGGTAAGCGAAGAAAGGAGAATATGCGATCACCCTAGACAAAATGGAAACACGGCGGATGCATCGGTTTGGTACAAAAAAATAGAGCAGAATATTCTTTCCACTTTCGAACAAACAATATTTATTTCATCTAGACAAGCTCCATTATATTTTCCTTCAAAGGCTTCTCATGTGCACTTCGTAGTAATTAACACTGAAAGCCAAAGATCAAATACACATTCACTATTAATTACTGCATTAACCAAAATTTAATTTTGTAGACATGTTTAAAGACAAGAATATAAGGTCTCTGAACTGAAAGTCACTCCCTCCAAGCCGCCTCTAAGCTTCTTCGCGACCTCAGCAGACTGTGAGGGTAACTAGCGTTGAATACAAAGTTAACTTGAGAAGTGATTGTTACGAGTCATTACCCAGCGCCTTAAATCTCACGTAACACTTTCAACTAACGTTCATTAAGGAATGTGAAATGGAAGAGAGCAGTCACGTTGTATTTTTAAATGTCGTACTCTAGAAAATTGAATTTTCATAAGAAAATTCCTGTATATTCTAACATTATTATTAGCCACTCTTTACACAAGAACCCTTCTTTCGAACTATTATATCTCAACATCAAATTTTGTAATCACTAAAGACAGGAACAAAATTTTGCCTTACCGCTAAAAATCCCAAAACCTTAATCATAAATAATACATATCAACAAAATATTATGGGCTCTTACTTTGCAGACTTTAAGGAGAAACTCAGCTGCTTGCATCTTCAGTGTTCAAGGGTAAGTTTTGAGAATTAAATGCCGTAAAGTTGGAAACAGCAGATTGCATAACAGTTTATAGCAGTAGCAAAATCATAGCTTCCGACAGGCACAGAGACACATATATGCATATAGTGGCATTTCGGTGATAAGACAGTAACTTATAAATTTACTTCAGCCAACTTCCTACAGAGGAAATAAGTCACGGCTTACGTCAGTAAAGAAAATTAAGGAACTTATTGCGAAGCTGCCTTAGAATTATTCACATTTTCTTGCAATAAACGCAAACGACATGCACTACTTCTCAAATTTATTTTGGTGAAAAACTCCACATGTTTCGGACAGATTTACTGTCCATCATCAGGAGTCTTAATACTGTATTCACAGCAATAGGTATTTGTCATACTGGTTATGTTGCCGTCTGCTGTAGTTCCATCCTGACCTCGCTACAGACTGTCAAAATAATTAGTATGACAAATTTTGCAGGGAATACAGTATTAACACGCCTGATGATAGACAGTAAATCTGTCCGAAACATGTAGAGTTCTTTACCAAATTAAATTTGAGAAATATTACATCTCGTTGGCTTTTATTATAAGAATATATCACGATGACCGGTCGTCTGAATGTCAAATTCACGTTTTGAACTACATTGAAAATAAGAGCAGTCGCTTAACTATTCGAATAGAGGTTAAAGTCTGTGGTGATTCTCTTCGACAGTCATCTTACTTATGACAGTTTTTGGGCACGTTCGCAAAAATTGCGTAAAAATCTTGTCAGATTTTAATGTATCAGTCTGTCTGACCGTCCGTCTGTCCGCATAGAACAACCCGGCTCCCACTGGACGGATTTTTCGCAAAATTTAATACTTGAGTATTTTTCGAAAATCCGTCGAAAAGTTTCAAGTTTCATTAGCATCTGATAAGAATAACAGTCATTTTACGTGAAGGCCCACGTACGTTTTTATAGTAAGTCGCTGAGTTCTCCTTATACTTGGAAATGTTCAGAACATTTTGTAGAAAGCAACCAAGCACAAATGTTATATTCAATATATTGTTCCTAAAATCGTGATATTTTTTAGACAACGTGAAAAAATATTGTAGAACCGGACAAGCTACAGATAATAAAGTAATATGGCGCATGGGCTTTTTTATGTCTGGCAACTAAGCCTTAAACAACCACTCAGAATACGTAATACGTATTTCTTTCCACGACAGTAATGGTTACACGAAAGTGCATCAGTGTTACGTTTTGCGTACATTGCCTGTCAGATTGATTTATAGACTGGTTGGGTGTTATTTAAAAAACTACTGCGACACGAATGCACAGCATCTTAAGCATTATGCGCATTAAATAAATTTAAGCTTGTGCTAACTGCTGATATTTAGAAAACTGATATGAAATAGAAAATTTTGCAATTTGTTAAAACTAGGTACTTAACTGTGAGTCCAATGACAAGTACAATAGCTGCGAAAATTCTGCGTGTTTGAGCTTATCCCACTCTATGCTGAATTAGCACTTTTATTAGTTTAAAACAAAATTTTACAGCGAAAATCTACTTCGCAATATTGAAATTATTAGCGCATTTGTTTAACCCTTGTCTTATTAACGTGGAGAATATGGTGAGCTCCTAATAATGTCGTCAAATGTCAGATGGGATTTAACTTGGCGTTTAAAGGGCTAAACACCTCGAAATTAAAGTCTAATGGCTGCTCGAACTACGAAATTTGTCTGTAGCATAAGGTTGGCCACAGTAATTGGCAATCGATATAGAATTGCCAGATATAGAAAACTGGTAGTTAGGTTCAGATACTTCTGTCAAATATGTGGCAATATTACTCGTCCCAGATTGCCTATTCTTTTGCATTTGTTGCTTTTTCCTTAAGGAGTTGCCTGTAACCCGGATGTAAAAACCTAAAACGATTTCGACTTCAAAGGTGTGTTTTTATTGTGCATAACTTTGTTTATCTAAACTGCCTTCGCTATTGTTCGGTACGGCCGTAGTTTGTAAAATGGGACTTCGGCGGTGCGGATATGGCAACAATGAGAAATAAGTCAATGTTTCAACTGGTGTTACCACGGCTGTAGCTCGAACCCTGATCCTGGGTGTAGAGAAATCACCAAACATACTTCATACATCGAGGAGTGAAGGAGTGGAGTTACGAATTCATAGTGTCTTACTTCAGATGGCCGGTAAAAAAATTAATCTGTCAACATTGCCCTAGAGCCATTCAGACCGTTCCTTAGGCTTTTGCAAGGAGAGCATACGTAAAAACACACCATATAAAATGTGTAGTACACTGTTGGGGTGACTTCGAAAGCTTGGGACAACGGATAAGTCTGCCGCCTGACTTTAGATGTAAGACACCCAGATGAAAGCTTTTAATATCTTTCCATCCATAATACACATTGTTCACTAAGCAAAATGTTGACGAACACTTTCCCTGCAGAATATATATATATATACGAGTATATATATATATATATATCAATTATTTTTATTTTCCTTCTTTCCCAGCAATCTTCTTTTCAGTAGGCCTAAATATGTTTTTATAAGTTTAACTGTCTTAGAAGCCATTACTTTTATTCTTGAGTACACGAGAATATTTTATTCGTTTACTTTGAAGAAAGAATATTGAATCTGGAACACTAAAGCTGGCGCGAGATTTCCGTGTCACATTTGTAGAGGCAGAATTAATCACCTCGGGATTTTAAATTGTGAAGACTTCAGTTAAAATCATGATAATTAAGCTGTTGTTTCTGCGTTAAAAATGCTGTGAGAAAGTCGAACTGCCTATTTTTCCTGGGGTTGTTACTACTTACTAACACGAGCAGCGTGTATTATACACGAATATCAAAGATGCAAGCTGTTAATTACAACAATCCAAACAATTGCGCCTTTTCTGTTTTCTTGGTAGATTAAGGGCTCCAGGGAAATAAGAAAACTGTGTACTCAGTAAGAGCACTAATTAAATCCACAATATAAAATCCGTTCTTGAAAAACAAACAATATACATTTGTTAAGCAGTACCCTGCCTTTAGTGAAACCCAAATTTCCCTTTTCGTGTTCACAAAAATCCGGCACTGCACACGACTCAGAGCCACCTAATCTAGTCTGGACTTCCACAACACAGATATTTATAAACACATTTAATTAACACGATTAAAGTTTAGAGAGAAATATTATGGGTGGGACAATATTAATGCGTTGTTGGCAGAAAAGTTCTTTTAAAACGTCCGAAAACATAGCGCTGTTACCCTAACTTGTTGATTGTGGAGCGTTCTGGATCTCCTCTGTAGTCAGATGTCACTCTGAACTCGCGCTGCGCAATAACAACACTGTCAATTTGATCAAACTTCCACACAAAACACACTCTTATGCAGTTTACGTCATCTTGCCTGTGACAGATAACTGATTGTGCCACGAGGGGTACCACTATCCAATTCAAGAATTCCTAACCAAATTGAAATGTATAGAAATGTATAGGAATGTGTAGAACTGTAGGCATTTAAGGGCATAGCGTTCCTTGTGAGATTAGCATTTTTGACTTGTAAGTAATAACTAAGTACTTTGTAACTTAAAATATTTCTTTGTTGTAAAATACGCTTTCTGAAAGTGATGTAGCACTAAATTTCCATTGTACGCCCATTACCTCGAGGTATCTGAATGATTACAAAGCAAGTGATGACAGTTTTGTCATATGATGAAACGTGGCTTGATCGTCTACAGAACGGAATATGCTTCAGAGAAGAATGGTGGACAGACATTTTATATGGAACCCTGTTATTAGCAATATCTGGTCGTAACTAATACTTTTTAACATTTTTATGAAAACATACAAAAAATTTGTTGCGCTTGTGGTAGTTACACTATACAGTATACAGTAGACTATAATGTTACACTATACAGTATACAGTAGACTATAATGTTACACTATACAGTATACAGTAGACTATAATGTTACACTATACAGTATACAGTAGACT
>Ga0123353_10006761_pt1 | contig 15363 bp, 28 predicted proteins | sample TergutLab28metaG_3_FD_92763 | JGI IMG/M metagenome (GOLD analysis project Ga0123353, IMG submission 92763) | Labiotermes labralis P3 segment gut microbial communities from Petit-Saut dam, French Guiana - Lab288 P3 | ecosystem: Host-associated > Arthropoda: Insects > Digestive system > Gut ... | reverse complement strand
GTTGTGGCCATCCGTCCCGAAGATAACGTGATCCTGGTCAAAGGGCCCGTTCCCGGTCCCAAGAACGGCCTGGTCATGGTGCGCAAGCAGTAGAGGATACTCGACATGGCTCAGGTAACAGTATTCGATCAGGAAAAGAAGGAAGCCGGAAGCATTACCCTGGCTCCTGAGGTCTTTGAAGTTCCGGTGCGGGTCGAGATTCTCCACCTGGTGGTGCGTTCCATACGCGCTTCCTGGCGAGCCGGCACTCACTCCACGCTGAATCGCGCCAGCATGAAGGGCGGCGGGGCCAAGCCCTGGCGGCAGAAAGGCGTCGGCCGCGCGAGAGCGGGCACCAGCCTTTCCCCCATATGGGTCGGCGGCGCGGTGGCTTTCGGTCCCAAGCCGCGGGATTACGGCTTCAAGGTGAACAAGAAGGTGCGTCGTCTGGCTCTGAAGATGGCCCTGTCTTCCCGTCTGGCCGGTGAAAAACTGCTGGTGGTGAAGGATATCGCCCTTCCCGAAGCCAAGACCAAGCATTTCGCCAAGGTAAAGAACGACCTTGGTCTGAAAAAGGCCCTGGTGGTGGTTCCGGCCGAAGCCCATGCGCTGATGCTCAGCGCCCGCAACATTCCCGGGCTTACCGTGATCGCTCCCGAGCAACTCAACGTGTACGATATTCTCAAGCACGGTCAGTTGGTTCTGCTGGAGAGCGTCGTTGGGTCCGTCACTGACCGGCTTTCCGGCGCAGACAGAGATGCCGCTTCGGCTGAATAGAGGTTCGTCATGGACTATACGCAGATTCTTATCAAGCCTCTGATTTCCGAAAAGGGCACCTTCCTGAAGGAAGAAATGGATCAGGTCGCCTTTTTCGTGCACAAGGACTCCAACAAGGTCCAGATCAAAAAGGCTGTTGAAGAGGCTTTTGGCGTTACAGTCAAAGCCGTTAATGTGGTGGTGCGAAGACCCCAGGCGAAAATGGTCAGCCGTGGGCGCAAACGCCAGCCGAGCCGGGTTCCGGGCTACAAGAAGGCCTATGTCACCCTGGCTGAAGGCAGCAGAATAGAATTCTTCGAGGGAGTGTAAGCCAATGGCCATACGTAAGCTGAAACCCACCTCGCCCGGACGACGTTTCCAGACGGTATCCACCTTTGAGGAAGTCACGGCCACGCGTCCCGAGAAGTCGCTGACCGTCGGCATTCACAAAAAGGCCGGGCGTAACAATCATGGTCGGATCACCCTTCGCCGTAGAGGCGGCGGACACAAGCGCCTGTACCGGATTATCGATTTTCGCCGCGACAAGATGAACGTGAACGCCACTGTGACCACTATCGAATACGATCCCAACCGTAGCGCTCGCATAGCCCTTTTGCGCTATGCGGACGGTGAAAAGCGCTATATCCTGGCTCCGGTGGGCATCAAAGTGGGTGATGTGATTATTGCCGGTGAAAGCGCTGACATTAAGCCCGGCAATGCGTTGCCCATGAACAAGATTCCCGTGGGCACCCTGGTGCACAACATCGAGTTGCATCCCGGCGCCGGCGGCGTGTTCTGCCGTAGCGCGGGAACCTATGCCCAGGTTGTGGCCCGTGAAGGAAAATATGTCACCCTGCGCATGCCTTCCGGCGAAGTGCGCAAGGTTTTGGCTGCCGGCATGGCCTCTATCGGACAGGTCGGCAATATCCAGCATGAGAACATTTCCCTTGGCAAAGCCGGCCGCAACCGCTGGCTTGGCCGCCGTCCCAAGGTTCGCGGCGTTGCCATGAACCCGGTTGACCATCCCCTGGGCGGCGGTGAGGGCAGAAGCTCGGGCGGTCGTCATCCTGTAACCCCGTGGGGCGTTCCCACCAAGGGTTACAAGACCCGTGACCGCAAAAAAGCTTCTTCCAAGCTGATCGTTAACCGGCGGAAGTAGGTAGGAGTTAAGCAATGCCGAGATCACTGAAAAAAGGCCCCTTTGTCGATGGCCACCTGCTTAAAAAGGTGGAAGCGGCTACGGCCAACAACGATCGCCGCGTCATCAAGACCTGGTCGAGAAGGTCCACAATCCTGCCTGAAATGGTGGGCCTGACCTTTGCCGTGCATAACGGGAAAAAGTTCATCCCCGTGTTCGTCACCGAAAATATGGTCGGGCACAAGCTGGGCGAATTTTCCCTCACCCGCACCTTCCAGAACCATGCGGGCGATAAGAAAGCCAAAGGCAAAAAGTAGGGGATAGAAAATGGAAACAAGAGCTACGCTGAAGGCCGTGCGCCTTTCCCCGCGTAAAGCGCGCCTTGTGGCCCGCAACGTTGTGGGTATGGACGCCGCAAAGGCCCTGGACGTGTTGAAGTTCACTCCCCAGAAGGCCGCCGGCATTATCCGCCAGGTTATGTATTCCGCTTTGTCCAACAGCATCAACAATACGTCCATCGATCCGGATACGCTGATGGTCAAGGAAATCATTATCAACGAAGGCCCCAGCTGGAAGCGCTTCATGCCCCGCGCGCAAGGCCGCGCCACGACCATTCTCAAGCGCACCAGCCATATAACCGTCATTCTTGCCGAGAACTAGGAACGAAACTATGGGTCAGAAAGTTAATCCCTTCGGGTTCCGGCTCGGGTACAACAAGAACTGGCAGTCCCGCTGGTACAGCAAAAAAGAGTACCCGGCCTTTGTGTTTGAAGATCACAACATTCGTGTTCATGTGAAAAAACTTCTGTTTGCCGCCGGTCTTTCGCGCATCGAAATCGAGCGTCCCGGCGACAAGGTACGCCTGATTCTGTCCACTGCCCGTCCCGGTATCGTTATCGGCCGCAAGGGTGTGGAAATCGAGAAGCTGCGCGCGGATCTGAAGAAGCAGTTCGGCCGGGAGTTCGCCATTGAAGTGAACGAAATCCGTCGCCCGGAAGTCGAAGCCCAGCTTGTGGCCGAAAACGTGGCCCAGCAGCTTGAGCGTCGCGTGGCTTTTCGCCGCGCCATGAAGCGCACCGTGTCCATGGCCCGCAAGTTCGGCGCCGAAGGCATCAAGATCGGTTGCGCCGGACGTCTGGCGGGCGCGGAAATTGCCCGTAGCGAATGGTACCGCGACGGCCGCGTGCCCCTGCAAACCCTGCGCGCGGACATCGACTACGGCTACGCCGAAGCGAAGACCACCTACGGCATTATCGGCGTGAAAGTGTGGATCTTCAAGGGTGAAATCCTCGACCATGAGGTGAGTCAGAATGCTTAGTCCCAAAAGAACACGATTCCGCAAGCTGCAAAAAGGCCGGATCAAAGGTCCCGCCACCCGCGGCGCGCAGATTGCTTTCGGCGATTTCGGCCTCAAGGCAATGGAGCCGGGCAAGCTTACCAACCAGCAGATTGAAGCCGGGCGTGTCGCCATGATGCGCCACATCAAGCGCGGCGGCAAGGTCTGGATTCGTATCTTCCCCGATCACTCTTATACCTCCAAACCCCTGGAAGTCCGGATGGGTAAGGGAAAGGGCGCTCCGGCGGGTTGGTATGCCCCGATCAAGGCCGGGCGCATCCTGTATGAACTGAAAGGCGTGTCCCTAGAATTGGCGAGGGAAGCGTTGACGCGCGCCGCACACAAACTTCCCATTAAAACGAACATTGTTGTGCGTGAGGGCCTGTCATGAGCGCCGTGAAGCGTAAGCCCCGCCGCCTTGAGCGGTTCCGGGCCAAGATAAAGGCAAAGACCGTTCAGGAGCTTCCGGGCAAGGGCAAGCGCGATGCGCGGGCCGCCAGGAAAGTGAACATAGAGACCGCTGTCGCCCGGAAGAAGGTAAGCGGTAAAGCGATGCGCGAGTTTGAGTCTCTCGATGTTGACGGCTTGAAGACCAAGCTGGACGACGCCCGCAAAGAGCTCTTTAACCTGCGTTTCAAGCACGCCACCGGGCAGCTTGATAACGCGGCGAGCCTGTCTTCCACCAGGAAGACCATTGCGCGCATCCTGACCCTGATTACCCAGAAGGAAGTGGGGGCTTAAGATGAGTGCAGAACTTGCGAACAGAAAAGGCAGATCGCTGGTGGGCACTGTGGTCAGCAACAAGAACGACAAAACCATTGTCGTGCGCGTTGAGACTCTGGTCAAACACCCCCTGCTGAAGAAATATATCCGCCGTCACAAGAAATTTACGGCGCATGATCCGAATAACGAATGCGGCATGGGCGACAAGGTGAAGATCATCGAGTTCCGTCCTTTGAGCCGCAACAAGCGCTGGCACTTGGTTTCCGTTCTGGAAAGGGCCGTGTAAGGAGCTGTTCCCATGATACAGGTAGAATCCCATCTGGAAGTGGCGGACAACTCCGGCGCCAAGCGCGTCGCCTGCATCAAGGTGCTGGGCGGCTCCAAGCGTCGTTATGCGTCCGTTGGCGATATCATCATGGTCTCCGTGAAGGACGCCATGCCGCACAGCAAAGTGAAGAAGGGCGATCTGATGCAGGCCGTTATCGTGCGTACGGCCAAGGAACTGCGCCGCCCTGACGGTTCTTACATAAAATTCGATACGAACGCCGCCGTGCTGCTGAACAAGCAGGGCGAACCGGTGGGTACGCGTATTTTCGGGCCGGTGGCCAGAGAACTGCGCGCCAAGAACTTTATGAAAATCGTCTCCCTTGCCCCCGAGGTACTGTAGGAGCGCTCTAAAATGAAACAATACCGCATTCATAAAGACGATGTAGTGATGGTGATGGCCGGCAAAGACAAGGGTAAAATCGGCCGGGTTCTGAAAATTCTGCGCAAGAAAGATCGGGTGCTGGTGGAAAAGGTGAACATGGTGATTCGCCATACCAAGCCCAATCCGCAAGTGCAGCAGCCGGGCGGCAGACTCGAAAAGGAAATGCCCATCCATGTCTCCAATGTTGCCGTGCAGTGTTCTTCTTGCAAGAAGCCCACCCGCGTCGGCTACCGCTACATTGAAGAGAGCAAGGACGGCAAGACCGCTCAGAAGAGAGTGCGTTTCTGCAAAAAGTGCAACGAAATCTTGGCTCAGGGTGGTAAGAAGAAATGACACGCCTTGAAAAAGAATACCGCGAAAAGATTGCTCCCGGTCTGCAAAAGGAATTCGGCTACAAGTCTCCCATGCAGATTCCCGGCATCGAAAAAATTTCGCTGAATATCGGTATCGGCGCCGCATCGCAGAACAACAAGCTGATGGAAGAAGCCGTGGCGGAGCTTTCCGCCATTGCCGGCCAGAAAGCGGTTGTGACCCGCGCGAAAAAGTCCATTGCCGCGTTCAAGCTGCGTGAAGGCATGCCCATCGGCTGCCGGGTCACCCTGCGCGGCGCGCGCATGTGGGATTTCCTTGACAAGCTGGTGAACTTCGCCCTGCCGCGGGTGCGCGACTTCCGGGGTATTCCGGATCGCGGCTTTGACGGTCGCGGCAACTTTACCCTGGGCATCAAGGAACACACGATTTTTCCCGAGCTTGAGGCTGACCGGGTGGATAACCCCAAGGGGATGAACATCACCATTGTCACCTCGGCCCAATCGGATAAGGAAGGCAAGCTTCTGCTCGAGCAGCTCGGCATGCCTTTCAGAAAGTAAGGAGATAGCACCTTGTCTCGTACCTCTCTTGAAGTAAAAGCCCGGCGCAAGCCCAAGTTCAGCGCTCGCGGCTATAATCGTTGCCCCATTTGCGGGCGTCCGCGCGCTTTTATGCGCAAGTTCGGCCTTTGCCGCATCTGTTTCCGGAATATGTCCCTGCGCGGGGAGCTTCCGGGCGTGCGCAAGTCCAGTTGGTAATAGAGCAGTTTAACATTGAAAATGTTAAACTGCTCTGTAAGGATTTGTCCGCAAATCCTTGCCACGAGATTGGCGTAGGCGAGCTACGCTCGCCGTTAAGCGACAATCTCAAAGTGAAAATGCTCTAGTAAGGAGTAACAGAACATGCTTACCGATCCCATTGCCGATATGCTCACGCGTATCCGCAACGCGCACTTGGCCCTGCATAAGGAAGTGAGTGTGCCGAGCTCGAAGATGAAGCAGTCCATCGCGGCTATCCTCAAGCAGGAAGGATATGTTGACAACGTTACTGTTGACGACGCGGCCATCATCATTTCCCTGAAATACCATAAGGGAAAGCCGGCCATCGCAGGACTCAAGAGAATCAGCAAGCCGGGCCGCCGCATATATGTCGGCTCGTCTCAAATCCCCCGCGTGCAGAACGGCCTCGGCATCTGCATTATCTCCACCTCTTCGGGCGTGCTTGACGGCGTCAGCGCCCAGGAAAAGAAGGTGGGCGGCGAACTTTTGTGTGAAATCTGGTAGGGGAGCGGATATGTCCAGAATAGGAAAATTACCCATTGCCCTGCCCAAGGGCGTAGAGGTCAAACTGGCCGCGGGCGTGCTGAATGTCAAAGGCCCCAAAGGCGCATTGACCACCCCGGTCGCGGATTGCCTCGACTATGCCGTTTCCGACGCGGAAGTTGTGATCACCCGTAAGGATGAAGAGCGCTTCACCCGCGCCCAGCACGGCCTGCGCCGCACCCTGCTTGCCAACTGCGTGCAGGGCGTTGACAAGGGCTTTTCCAAAACCCTTGAAGTCATCGGCGTCGGCTATAAAGTGGCTGTAAAGGGCAATACGGTGGAACTGGCCCTTGGCTTTTCCCACCCCGTGCTGGTGGACCTGCCCCAGGGCATTGAAGCCAGGGCCGAAGGTCAGAAGTTGATCATCAGCGGGATTGATAAAGAACAGGTGGGCGAGATTGCGGCCCAAATCCGTCGTCTGCGTAAGCCCGAACCTTACAAGGGCAAGGGCATCCGTTATGAAAACGAAAAGGTTCGCCGCAAGGTCGGTAAATCCGGCGGCAAGAAGTAGGCAGGTAAAACATCATGGCAGTTATATCTAAAGAAATTGCGAGACAGCGCCGCAAGGTGCGCATTCGCAAAAAGATATCCGGCACCGCGGCCCGTCCGCGCCTGGTGGTCTTTCGTTCCAACCTGCACATCTATGCCCAGGTTGTGGACGATGAAAACGGAGCCACCCTTGCCGCTACCTCCACCCTCAGCCTGAAAAAGGCCGGTGAAACCGCCGCCCATTGCAACAAGGCGGGCGGAACATTGGTGGGCAAGGAAATTGCGCGCCTGGCCAAGGAAAAGAATATTTCCAGGGTCGTTTTTGACCGCAACGGCTATATCTATCACGGACGCGTCAAGGCTGTGGCTGACGGCGCTCGCGAAGCCGGCCTTGAATTCTAATCCGGTAAGGTACTTTCATGGAACAGCAACAGAACGAACTTGGAATGGTTGAGAAGATTGTCTCTCTCAATCGTGTCGCAAAAGTTGTGAAGGGCGGTCGGAGATTCTCTTTCTCGGCCCTGGTGGTTGTCGGAGACGGCAAAGGTTCCGTGGGCTTTGGCCTGGGCAAGGCTCAGGAAGTGCCGGAAGCGCTGCGCAAGGCGACGGAGCGCGCCAGAAAAAACATGATCCGGGTGGCCCTGATTGAAGGCACGCTTCCCTATGAAGTGCTCGGCGTTTACGGCGCCGGTCAGGTCATGCTCAAGCCCGCTTCACGTGGTACCGGAATCATTGCCGGCGGTGCGGTGCGTGCGGTCATGGAAGCTGTCGGTGTTTCCGATGTGCTGGCAAAAGCCATCGGCACCAACAATCCGCACAACGTGTTGCGCGCCACGGTGCAGGGGCTTGCTTCCCTGCGCAGCGCGGAATCCGTGAGCGATATTCGCGGCAAAAAGCTCGTCACCCCCCGTAAGTAGGGGACAAAGGAACTGGGTGAGCCCGATGATTAAGGTTAAACGTATCCGCAGCATTATCGGCTGCACTCCGAAACAGCGCGCGGTAATCGCCGCTCTCGGATTACGCAAGATGCATATGGTGAAAGAATTCAAGGACAACGCGGCCGTGCGCGGCATGATTGCCAAGGTTCCGCATATGGTGGAGGTAGTTGAATAATGCAACTCCATGAACTCTATCCTTTCCCTGAAGAGCGCAAGAACCGCAAACGCCTGGGTCGTGGTTCGGGATCCGGTCACGGCGGCACCTCGGGTAAAGGCCACAAAGGCCAGAACTCCCGCGCGGGCGGAGGCGTTCCCGCCGGTTTTGAAGGCGGACAGATGCCTTTGCAGCGTCGTCTGCCCAAGCGCGGTTTCAAAAATACCCGGTTCCAGAATCGTTATGAGGTAGTCAACCTGGCTGATATCGAGGCCCATTTTGCGGGCAAATCTGAAATCAGCCTGGAAGACATCTATGGCCGCGGCCTTGCCAAAAACGGTTCTCCGGTCAAAGTGCTCGGCACTGGCGACGTTTCCGCCGCCCTGACCATTGAAGCTCACAGATTCAGCGCTTCCGCCGTGGAAAAATTGCAAAAGGCGGGCGGAACCGCCAAGGCCCTTGAAGAGAAGACCGAGAAAAAACCCGGTTACAATAAGTTCAAAGCACCCAAAAAAGCGAAGGGATAAACCGTGTCCGTCCAAGGCGTGAGAAATATTGCCCATGTGCCGGAATTGTGGCGCAAGCTTGGCTGGACCTTCCTTATTCTGATTGCCTACCGGGTGGGCATTCATGTGCCTATTCCAGGTGTAGATATTGCTGTTATGGCCGATTTTTTCGAAGCGGCGAAAGGGACTCTGTTCGGCATGTTCGACATGTTTTCGGGCGGGGGCCTCAGCAATGTGTCCATTTTTGCCCTCGGCGTCATGCCGTACATTTCGGCCTCAATTATCATGCAGCTTCTGCAGGTGTTGAGCCCGGATTTGAAGCGCATGGCCAAGGAAGAAGGCGCGAGCGGACGTAAGAAGATCACGCAGTACACGCGCTATGCCACAGTGTTGATTACGGTGGTGCAGGGCTTCGGTTTGGCCATGATGCTCGAAAGCATGACCAGTCCGATGACTGGTGACGCGATGGTGCCGAATCCCGGCGCCATGTTCCGCTTCGTGACCGTCATAACCATGACGGCCGGAACCATTCTGATTATGTGGATGGGTGAGCAGATCACGGCCAAGGGCATCGGCAACGGCATTTCCCTGATCATCTTTTCAGGGATTGTGGCCGGTACCCCCAAGGCCCTGATGCAAACTTACATCCTGGCCGGCGACACCATCCCCTACATCCTGCTCCCGATTCTCGCGGTGTTCATGCTGGCGGTGACCTTGTTCGTCGTGTTTATGGAGCGGGCGCAGCGGCGTGTGCCGGTGCACTATGCCAAGAGGCAGCAGGGCCGGAAAGTGTATGGCGGGCAGACCACGCATTTGCCCCTTCGTTTGAATACCGCTGGTGTTATTCCGGCCATTTTCGCGGGCTCCCTGTTGGTGTTTCCGGCGACCATAGCGCAGTTTTCCCAGAGCCCTTGGGTACAGAGCTTCCAGCACTGGTTTTCGCCCACTTCGGTGCTCTACAATATACTCTACTCTGGGCTGATAGTATTTTTCTGTTATTTCTATACGGCGATTATTTTTGATCCCAAAGATATTGCCGAAAACCTGAAAAAGCAGGGCGGCTTTGTTCCCGGCATCCGTCCGGGGGACAAAACCAAGGAATATATTGATGCTGTACTCACCAGAATCACCTTGTGGGGCGCCATTTATATCACCTTGGTCTGTCTGCTGCCCCAGGGCTTGATTACGTGGTTCAACCTGCCGTTTTATTTTGGCGGTACGAGTATCCTGATTGTGGTCGGTGTGGCTATGGACTTCATGGGCCAGGTGAATTCATATATGATTTCACGCCAGTATGAAGGCCTGATGGGCAAAGCCAAGCTAAAAGGCCGTTATCAGTAGTGCATTCAAAATGTTAGACCAGGGTTGATTTGCAGTGCAGAAGTATCGCGGCGTTTTTCTGAAGAACGACAACGAGATTGCTTTGCTGCGCGAAGCGAACCGTTTGGGTACTCTGATCCTGGACGCCATGTGCGCCGAGGTCAAGCCCGGGGTTCCGACCATGCTCTTTGAAGAGATTGCCCAGGATATGTGCCGGACACTTCAGGTTAAACCGGCTTTTCAGGGCTATTACGGATTTCCTTATGCCCTTTGTTGCTCAGTGAATGAAGAAGTGGTGCACGGTTTTCCGTCCGCCACCCGCCTGCTGAAAGAGGGCGACATTGTCAGCTTTGATTTTGGTGTGATCTACGAAGGCTTCTATGGTGATTCAGCCCGCACTGTCGGAGTAGGGCAGGTTTCCGAAACGGCGGATCGGCTGATGCGGGTGACCAAAGAAAGCCTGATGCGCGGCATAGCTGAGGCCAAAGTGGGCAACACGCTTAATGAGGTGTCCGCCGCGATCCAGAAGCACGCCGAAAGACATGGCTATGCGGTTATCCGGCGTTTTGTCGGCCACGGCATTGGACGCAGCCTGCACGAAAAACCGGAGATTCCGAATTTCGTGCCTGCCATGAGCGCTCCCCTGCCGCTCAAAGCAGGGATGGTGCTGGCCATAGAACCCATGCTGGCCTTGGGGACTCATGAGGTGGAAATTTTGAGCGATAACTGGACGGCGGTGACGAAAGATCGCTCCTTGTCCGCTCACTTTGAGTACAGTATTGCCGTGACCTCTCGCGGGCCGGAGGTTTTGGGCCTGCCCACGTCAGCGGAGTAAGGCGGCAGGTAGTGCCTCTCAGTTTGAGCTGAGGGTCGTGTCTCAGCTTGGGGTCAGACGAGGAAGGCGAGTTTTTTGTGACGGGAGTGTACTCTTACGGTACTCGACGGTCGCAAAAAACGCGGCCTGACGAAGTATCACGCCAAACTGAGGCACGACCGTAAGCTATTTGCTATTGACAGGCATGCAAGACGGGACTATATATGTCCGTTCCGACATGGCCCGCGTGCATGGCGGGAAGAAGCACAGTGGAGTGTGTATCATGAAAGTCAGGCCTTCAGTTAAAAGAATCTGCCCCAAGTGCAAGGTGATTCGTCGTTATGGCATTTTGCGGGTTATATGTGAAAACCCCCGGCACAAGCAGCGCCAGGGCTAGGCAGCACAGGAGTTTCACGTGGCAAGAATCGCGGGAGTAGATTTGCCCAAGGGCAAGCGCGCGGACATCGCTCTTACCTATATATATGGTATCGGCCGTGCAACGGCGCTGAAAATTCTCGACAGCACAGGCATTGATTGGGGTCGCGGCATTGACGACCTTTCTTCTGAAGAGATTAACGAGATCCGTAAAGAGCTTGAACAGAACCACAAGGTGGAAGGCGATCTTCGCCGTGAAGTGGTGGCCAACATCAAGCGCCTGATGGATATCGGCTGCTACCGTGGGCTTCGCCACAGGAAAGGGCTGCCGGTCAGAGGCCAGCGTACCCATACCAACGCGCGTACCCGGAAAGGTCCGCGTCGCGGCGCAGCGCCCAAGAAAAAGTAAGCCTCAAGGCAACAGGCAAGAAAAACAGGCAAGGCCCGCGTCCTCCAAAAGCAGGGGCGGCTTTTCCACGGTTTAACAACGCAAGCTATTTGAGAGTGTGACATGGCCAAAGCCAGACGTGCCGTCAAGAAAAAAGAGAAAAAGAACGTGCCGGTGGGCATCGCCCATATTCAGGCTTCGTTCAATAATACGATTATTACCTTTACCGATACCCGCGGTAATGCCATAAGCTGGGCTTCAGCCGGGCAGGCGGGTTTCAAGGGATCGCGCAAGTCCACCCCCTTTGCCGCTCAGGTCGCCGCCGAACAAGCTGCCCGCAAGGCTCAGGAAAACGGTATGCGTACTGTAGGCATTTACGTGATCGGACCGGGTTCCGGTCGTGAGTCGGCCATGCGCGCCATCAATAATGTCGGCTTCAAGGTGGCTTTTATCCGCGACGTGACCCCCATTCCCCATAACGGTTGCCGCCCTCCCAAGCGGCGCCGGGTGTAAGGTTTAAGGAGGAAGTACCTTGGCCAAGTATAATGAATCCAAATGCCGTCTGTGCAGACGTGAAGGCTCCAAGCTCATGCTCAAGGGCGACCGCTGCCACACGGAAAAGTGCGCTTTTGACCGTCGTCCCTATGCGCCGGGCCAGCATGGCCGCGCCCGCAAAAAAGCATCCGACTATGCCGTGCAATTGCGTGAAAAGCAAAAGGTGCGGCGTATTTATGGTGTGCTGGAACGTCAATTCCGGAACTACTTCACCAAGGCGGATATGGCCAAGGGCATCACCGGCCACAACCTGCTGATCAGCCTTGAACGCCGCCTGGACAGCGTTGTCTACCGGCTGGGATTTGCAAGCTCCCGCCAACAGGCCCGCCAACTCGTGCGGCATGGGCTTTTTACCCTGAACGGCCATAAGGTGAGCATTCCCTCCCTCTTGGTGCGGGTGGGCGATGTCATTGAAGTGCCGGAAAAGAAACGCAAAGTGGCTGTACTTGCCGAAGCTCCCCAGGTGATTGCCAGACGCGGTCTGCCCGGCTGGCTTGAAGCTGACGGCGCTGCCTTCAAAGGCGTTGTCAGGGCGCTTCCGCAGCGGGAGGACATTCAGACCCCGATCAACGAGGACCTGATTGTCGAACTTTACTCCAAGTAACGGCACACGTACGGCCTTTCCGGAAACGGACGGCCAAACTATACGGGTATCATAATGATTTTTAAACAAGGCGACAGGCTTATAAATTCGCGCAACTGGTCCGAGCTCGTCAAGCCCGAGCAGGTTTCACGCACCAGTGATGCAAGTGACGCGCTTTATGGCAGATTTGTCTGTGAGCCCCTTGAGCGCGGGTATGGGACCACCATCGGCAACGCGTTGCGCCGCATCCTTCTGTCTTCTTTGCAGGGAGCGGCCTTTGTGTCCGCCAAGCTCGTGGGCGTGCAGCATGAGTTCACCACCATTCCGGGCGTTCTGGAAGATGTGACGGATATCGTGCTGAACCTGAAGCAGGTGCGCTTGGTAATGGATACGGACGAACCGCAGCGCCTGATGCTTAATGTGCATACTTCCGGTCCTGTTACGGCGGCGAGCATTGAAACCACGCAGCATGTGGCCGTGCTCAACCCGGAACAGCACCTCTTCACCATCACGGATGCCAAAGAGGTGCAGATCGAGCTTGAAGCACGCATGGGCAAAGGCTATGTGCCGGCCGACATGCACGACGGTCTGTCTGATGAAATTGGTCTTATCGCCCTTGACGCCAGCTACTCTCCGGTGCGTAAGGTTTCCTACACCGTGGAGCAGGCCCGCGTCGGTCAGATGACCAACTATGATAAGCTGATTTTGGAAGTGTGGACAGACGGCTCGGTCACGCCTGAAGACGCCATCGCCTACAGCGCAAAGATTTTGAAAGACCAGCTTACGGTTTTCATCAACTTTGACGAGCGCATTTCCGGCGAGGCCCAGACAAGCTGTTCCGGCGCCGGAGACCTGAACGAGAATCTGTTCAAGTCCATTGATGAACTTGAGCTTTCCGTGCGGGCCACCAACTGTCTGAAGAGCGCGAATATCTCCCTGGTGGGCGAAATCGTGCAACGTGCCGAAAACGATATGCTCAAAACCAAGAATTTCGGCAAAAAGTCCCTGGACGAGATCAAGCGCGTGCTCGGTGAAATGGGCCTTGATTTTGGCATGAAGATCGATAGCTTCGATAAGAAATATCAGGACTGGAAGAGGAAGCAGCACCATGAGGCATAGAAAATCCGGCCGCAAGCTTAACAGAACCCCTTCCCACAGAAAGGCTCTTCTGCGCAACATGGCCAAGGCCCTGATCATCAATACCCGCATCACGACCACGGAAGCCAAGGCCAAGACTTTGCGCGGAGTCGTGGAGCCCCTGATTACTCTGGCCCTGAAAAATGACGTGCATGCACGCCGTCAGGCCTATCAGGTGCTGGGCAGCCACAAGCTTGTGCAACGCCTGTTCGACGAAATCGGCCCCCTGTTCAAGCAGGGCGGCGGCGGATATACCCGCGTGGTCAAATTGGCGCTTCCCCGCAAGGGCGATGCCGCTCCTCTGGCCATGATAGAGTTCACCAAGAAACCGGGTGAGGCTGTGAGCGAGTCCGCCACGCCCGCCAAGAAGCCCAAAACCGTGACCGTGCCCCTGCCGCCACTCCTGGAAAAAGCGGCTTCTGAAGTTAAGGCTGAAATCGAGGCCAAAGTTAAGGCTGAAGCCGATCCCGAAGTGGAGACTGAAGAGCCCGCCACCGCAGAGGAAGAGTCCAAAGAGGAAGAACCCAAGCCCGCCGGATAAGCGGCATCATATATGTCAGCGAAAATCCCCCTTCCGCCCAGGCGGAAGGGGGATTTTTTTGTGGCAAGCCCCCTGAGGGGGTTCTGCCCCCTCAGACTCCCCCGGCAGGGGCATGATGCCCCTGCACCCCTCATGGCCTGAAAACAGCTTCGCTGTTTTCAGGTACTGCGGGTCAATAGTTTCTCTTTACATCCACGCCCTCATCCCAAAGTCTTTTCCATTCCTTGGAATACTTCGTGGCAATGCCGGGAACATCTTTCAGCAACAGGACGTTTTCGGCATTTCTGTTCACAGCGGCGGCAGAGTAGTTGAAGCTGCCGAGCTGAACCGATATTCCGTCGATTACCATAAATTTGTGATGCATAATCGCGTAGTTGGTATTTAAACGAACCGGGACGCCATGATTCGCTAAGAAATTCACAGCCGTGTATCGGGTTGAGTTTCCTTTATGGTCTGCTACAACAGCCACCGTAACGCCTCGTTTATGAGCAGCCAGGAGTGCTTCTGATATTGGCCTGCTTGTGAAGGAATAAGCGGCTACCAAAATTGATTTTTCGGCTTCTGATATACTGTTCAGGATGATTTGCAGAGATTCGCCGTTGGGAGAGAAGCCGAGTTCATAGGATACATCGGCTCCATGCGCTGAAAAAATCAGTAAGAATGTGCAGAGAATGGAAAAAGGGAGGAACTTTTTCATTTTCAGATTTCCTTTTTTTGGCAAGGTTCGGAAGCAGAACCTGTCGCCATCACCCTCATGCATTCGTCCTATAGGACAAAGAAGGCCGAAGCACAACCGGCTATATGGGAGGGATGAAAAACCAAACAAAACCATTCGGGCAAGTATTACGAGAGCTTAGAATTAAGGCTGGTTTGACACAGGAAGAGCTTGCGGCACGGCTTGATTACAATTCTTCTGGTTATATCAGCCGCTTGGAGCTTGGTTCCAAAAAACCGAGTGTCGAACTGCTTTTCGCCATCGCCAAGGCATTGCATATAAAAGCCTGGACAATTGTTCAGATGATGGAAGAAGAGGACGATTAAATAGAAGATACTCGACCGGAGCAAAAGTGTAGTCTGACGCGGTATCACGCCAAACTGAGGTACTCCTGAAAACAGCTTTGCTGTTTTCAGGATACGAGAGGTGCAGGGAAAATTATTAACGCCATCTTTGCGGAGCTTACTGAACAAGTCGCGGCCATTTCCGCGAAAAGTGCATGAGGCGAAGAATCTCAACCTGTTCTTGCTGTATCCAAAAGACAAAAAAATAAGGCAGGCTCGGCACAAGAAGCTC
>Ga0123353_10006760_pt1 | contig 15364 bp, 7 predicted proteins | sample TergutLab28metaG_3_FD_92763 | JGI IMG/M metagenome (GOLD analysis project Ga0123353, IMG submission 92763) | Labiotermes labralis P3 segment gut microbial communities from Petit-Saut dam, French Guiana - Lab288 P3 | ecosystem: Host-associated > Arthropoda: Insects > Digestive system > Gut ... | reverse complement strand
CCCCCCCCCGGAGAACCGAGCGGGGGAGTAGTTTACCTCCGGATTGCTTTATCTCCAGAGGAAGCATCATGCCTGCAAGTATTTCTTAACATTAATGTTTTACAGGGAGGGTTTGTTAGCACCTCGCCCAACCCCCAAGCTGGAGGACCACCCCTTGTCGGCTGTCCACGACTGCTTATTCAATTTATTCGCAGCTACCCTCCATAACGGAGGCCGTTCCTCTATCCGCAACCTGAGGACGCGCCATGCCGTGGTGACACGGACCCACTACACGGAGGATGAACTTTACCTTTACTTAATGACAGCTTTTTTGTGACCATGTAACGACTGCACCAAAAACTGAATTGACCTTCTTGCACAGCCATGAGAACGTTTTACAGTATTTTTTCTACTAAAAATAGTAGTCGCTATCCCTAACCCGAACCACTGAAATACCCCTTCGTTTGTTACGAAGAGTAAAACATACAGCGGAAACACAATAGGACTAAACCGAATTAATGGATTAACAGGTCGAAACTTACATAGTGATTTCTAGCCTACTCATTCCATGCATTGTGACCAAATTTCTCATTTATAAAACCAACAAATGAGAAATGTAATAAAGATGCACGGAAGACATAGAGGTGCAATAGTAAATGTGCAACAAGCAAAAATAGTCCATATCTGTAAGAACACCAAGCATAAATTATTTTAAACTAACTCAATTATGTTGTATAACAAGATTTGCAGGATTAACCATCTAACGCCTGAATACGCACATGTCAAAGTTAATGGCAGCAATGCACAAAGCACAAATCTTGCATATAATGGTTTTATAAATGAGTAAGTTACAGAGGGAAGTTGATACCATTCTAGTAGAGGGTCTAAATGAAGTCTATAAAAGTAAATAAGAATAATGATATTGTAAATTAATAATTTATTAACCATTTGAATGCTACAGCGTGTTTTAGTTCTCGTCATTATGCGTTAATGTTGCTGCCATTAATATTACAATTTATGTGGGTAGCAGACGATCGTATTACTCAATATGATAATGCTGTAATCGTATTGTGTGGCTGGTATCAGATTCTGATTTTGTTTAATACGGGATGTACCAGTATGAATCTACCATTCTTCGAGAGAACATTTCTTAGGTAAAACTGCATCGATATCCAAACTTAACATCTGTCCGAAGTTAAACGGTTGTAGACATAATACTACGACAAGTTTCAAAGAATGATAATTGCTGTACATTACCAAATACTTGTTTAAATGATAATGAATTTGTAGTTTATTTAATGTTAACGCCTATACTTGGCAACTAATTAATATTTGAGTGACGCAAAGTCATTAATTGCCGGTCCCAGTGGCCGCGCGATCTAATGTGTAGGTCTGCAGCCGCTCGCCTGCTGAGATTGTGGGTTCGAATCCCATCGGGGGCATGGATGTTTGTCTGTAGTGAGTGTTGTGTGTTGTCAGGTAGAGGTCTCTGTGACGAGCTAATTAGTCGTCCAGAGGAGGCCTACCGACTGTGGTTCGTCGTTGTGTGTGATCTAGAAGCCTCATGAATGAGGAGGCCCTGGCCCACTGGGGGCTGTCGCGCCAAGAACATTAATTATGTTAGAAAAACTCGTATTTGTTTCATAAAAATCGTTCATAGGGTTCCAAGTACTTTACATTGCACACTGGCCTCAGTGTGGCTTGGTTTGGCAGACGGCTCAAGGAAGAACCTGCACAGTATATTGATAACACTTCTTGTTAAACAGGTACACCACGCGATACCGAAATAAGACCGTATTTTCTCTCTTAGTTATCTCCGTAGTCGTTCCACTTCGTAAATAGACGTGTTCTGTAAATCGGTGTAAATTAACCTAAGGAGCGTTTTCGCGAAGTTTGGCGAATTTCTCTTGTTGCGCTCTATATGATAATGTTTCAGCTATTAATATTATATGTATATGGCAGTTGGCTGATGATGCATTCTGTACCTTCCCAGGAAGCTGTTTCTGGTGTTGACCAACACACCTGGTTACCTGAACATACTGATGCAGTGTGTTTCAGATGGGCGAGGCGGGTGTTTTATTAATACAGGCGGACTCCCCATATCCGTGGATTCGGTATCCGCTTTTTACCGCGACCCCCCCCCCCACCAAAAAAATGGAAAATTAAAGAAATAAACGGTTCATAAGTTTCAGAACGCACGCCAAGTGAGAACAGGCCGTAACATGGTGAAATCCAGCATCCCAAACCCGCCCAGTACTTGACTCATCTTCCTTTGCCCCCGTGCCCACGCTCCCCCGCAAACTTGCCACCATTCTGCTTCTAGCGTTCTCGCTGTTCGAATTAATTGCTCCGTTGTCGCGGTGTTTGTGTTCAGAAAGCCCTTATTTACCGTAATAATGGCCCCAAAGCGTAAGAGTATTGATGGTGGTAGTGCTCCTAAGCCTAAGATGTCCTTTCCATTAGTGAGAAAGTGAAAATTCTGGATATGATTGAAATAAAATAAAAAATCGTAAGCGGAGATTGTCAGGTTGTGTGGCAAGAACGAATCTTCCATTCGTGAAGTGACGAACAACAAAGAAAAGATTCGTGCTAGTTTTTCTGTTGCGCCGCAAACTGCAAAAGTTACTGCTATAGCGCATGATGAAGTTTTAATGAAGATGGAAAAAGCCTTAAATTTCTCGGTGGAAAATATGAATAGAAAGAGGGTACCCCCACTTTATTACACTTTATTATTACTTTATTTAATGTTGGTAATGTCTTAATGTGCGTAATTTATCAATTAAACTTTACCGTATTTATGTGTGTTACACGAATATCGCGTTATATCGCATTATATATAGCGCCCGGTATTATCCGTAGTTTCACGTAACCGCGGTAGGTCTTGGAACGTATTACCTGCGGATACGGGGGTCCGCCTGTATATGTTAATGTATGCCAGCGTAATAAAGAACTTCGTAATTAAAAATGAAGATGCTGGTTTTTTTTTTAAGAAACATGGGAGCTAATTACCCTGAGACGTAGCGTCACACACCAGAAGATCGGGATCCTCAATTACGCCGCTGTAAAAACGTGATAAATAAGAAGACGTAATTAGATGGAATCAAGTGAAATGTGTTCGTACAAGTTTGTAGGGTTTTCAACCAATTCTCTGTCTCTAATGTATATTATGCTACGGGTTTATGCAGATCAGAATAGGTAAGCCAGCACGGTGACCCGGCGCTGGACTGGACCGGGAGTCGATTTGCAGAAGGGTCAAAGACTTTTCTGTGCGTTACCGCATCCAGACCAGCTCCAGGATGCCGACCGTAAAACGACCGGGTCAGGAAGCATATCACTCACCTACGTATACATTAAGAATTCGTGGAACTCTGTCTTTACACTACCACACTTCGCGGCGCAGTGCTTCAGTAACCAAAGGGACATTATTTCGTGTGTTTTCATATAGCTGGAGTAACAGTAGGTGTGCTATGTAATACGTGCAACCTAATCCGTGCGAGTTTTCAGGCTTTCGGGTAGTATAATTCAGATCTTCGCGCTTCTGGGTCGTTACGCGTCGTATGTTGGTTTGTCGTGGACGTTTCGGGACAGATGTCGAAGAAGAAAGCTTGCTTTTTACACATCTTCGCTGTTGAACGTGGAAAAGATATGCTGTCCGGAGATATCGGTGACAAACCAACCTACGACGCGCCCGATAGCCCAGAAGAGCGAAATCTCAACGTAATTCATGTCTGTCCACCAGGCCTGGTGTTTTGGACCGTTGCGCTGATTACTTCTGTAGAAACTAATGTATGCGAGTTGATTCCGAAATCACACATTGGTCTTTGTGGTAAAGTCTATCCGCTGGGCGGATCACATGGCCTGCAAGAGCACAGCTCTTGGCTGCCGATATGGATTTATTTTGTCAGTGGTGCGATACTATGATCAGAGCCGATATAGAAGGGTACAGTGAGACGAGTATGGGTTTTAGGGTATGAGGTTCGGTTCCTGGCAGGAGTAAACGATTTTTCTTTTCTCCAAAACGTTCAGACTGGTTCTTTGCCCCACCCAGCCTACTAATTCAGTGGGGTAAAGGGATCACCTCCGTTTAGTGTGGCGATTAAGAATTAATGCAGCTGTAACTTCTCCCTGTATAAGCCGTCATGGTGTACCTTTAAGTGCCTCGGGTGAATGATTACCACCCCTGATTTTTACTTGGTAGACTCAAAGTTCATATCTTGTCCAGGGACCGGCTAGCCCAAGGTTTTTCGCAGTTATCTTCAGTTACTGGAGACAAATAATGTTGCTTCACGTTAGCCTCGATCTCTTCCTTTCACATCATTTCTAATTCATTATTCACGTATAATGCTATAATTTGCCGCTATATAGCCCGAGCTACTCTCAGCGTCGTTATATAAAGCATAAATAAATGAATAAGAACCATATTGTGTGGTTTCCCCGCCAGGAGGCGGCCCCATCGGGGTGAGGCTCGCATGTTTTTGTGCGGGGTTGTACGCCATGCCGTTATTTCCCCTTATCCTTCCCGCCGCTTCATTCCCCCCTCTGCGTGGCGTTGAGTTCGTCCCCACGATATCCTTGGAACTCGAGCTGCAGTGCCTTTTGTGAATAAGCCGTTGTGATTTTATGCATCGAGACCGAAGACACACATCACAAGAAACAGTGAGTATTTATGCGTTGTGTTGGCGATTTGTGAGACAAAGGCACAAAATGGCACCGCTCAGTCTTCGATCGCTTTGGTCTGCAATGTCACTTGTTCTCTGTCTCTCTCTCACTTGGCTGCCAATATGGCACCCAGCGCACGACTGGTCGCGGCTACAAGTAGACGCTAGGAACGCCATCAGCTTCATCCTAGTGCCTGGGCCGGGTTCGAGAACCATTCTGTCCACACGGACCGTGACGCGGTGTGCACCGCTCTCTTACGTATTTATCTGTTCACGGCTTATTTAACGGCGCCTCTTGTATATCAGATTATCTGGCGTCAAGTAAGAAAGTGAATAATAATAATGTGGAGAGGATGTGGTAGGTTGCGGTCGTGGCATAATGTGAAGTTCTGGCATTTGACTGGAGAGTCTGAAGAAACTACTAAAGGCCTAAGGATAACTGGTCTGTGCGTTCACATATGAAACTGTGGCGTCTCGAATACAGTTAGTGGAGCTTGTTTACAAGTGACTGTAATGAAAATAAGGCTTTCATGATTTTTGCGTTTCCAGGAGGCCAGCTCTTAGGGAATTGAAGTCAATGAGCAGAACATGTGGCTCGGAAACGAACAAGATAGGCGAAGTCTGTAGAGCGAAACCGTACTGCCGATTTGGCGTAATCGTAACTGCTTACCATGTGCATTTTGTGACTGAGATACCCGTGCTAACAAAGGCAGCCACAGTGACTGTAGGAACCTGGTAACGTTAGGAATTCAGGATTAGTAATCTTAACCGTGGTAACGTTAGGAACTAAAATATTTTGGCCTGCCTGAACCAAAGACACATTTTACAAAATCTGCAATACACTCGAACCTGGAAGTTCTTGAACCTACATGTGCAGAATTGTGACCTCTCGTGATGACCCGTTGTAATAAGATTGTTTATTGTGTCGACCTTTCGTGACGGACTCCGATGAGTAGGGATGAGACCACGTGGCTGACGAGTCGGCTTCTCTCGTTCTCGTGCTATTGCGCAGATCGCCCACCTTAGTCAAATTTTCTCTCTCCGTAAGAGAAGCTGATTACTTTCATGCTCCTTAACAACGGTATACATGTACTGTTTTGTATTCCTGTGCTGCACTTGATTATTAATATTTCGTCGTCAAATTCGGGCAGTGGTCCCATACGTAGTGCCCATAGCAGCGCTAGACTCCCCCCCCCCCACCCTCAGTGGGGAACGCATTGTGCTTGGTGCGGTCTTCGAGTGAAAGAGTGAACTGAAGGAAACAAGAACAAATTTTTCCCGTCAAAACAAAGTTGAAACTCAGTAGAGAAATTATTCCCGTAAACATGGGCCCGAAAAGAAAAACAGATAACAGTGTTACACCTAGTAGTAATAAAAGATCTAAAAACTTTACTGATCTACAGACGAAAATAAAAATCATAGAACAAGAGTGAGGAAGGTGCACGCACCAGTGACATTACCAAAAAATTCAACCTACCGTGGTCAACTGTAGACAGCATTGTAAAAAATAAAGAGCGGTACAAATCAGCAGCTAAGAGTGTCTCGGGTATGTAAAACTGTTGAAATCTCGCGAAGGCATTTTTGTACTGCACAAATGGAAAAACACCTGGTGTCCTGGATTTGTGAGAAGGAATAGTGTGGGGAACGTCTGACATCTGCCTTCATTAAAGAAAATGCTAAAAATCTGTTTGAAATGTTTAAAACAAAAAGACCCGGAATGTAAATCAGAATTCACCTCAAGTAGAGAGAGGTTTACTCGTTTTGTGAGCAGGAATTGTGTGAAGCGTATAGTGATGGGCGGTGAAGCAGCGTCAGCAGATGCAGGCCTAAAAAATTCAGGAAAATATTAAAGTGAATTCGATGCTCTTTAATACTTGTTGATGTTATTTTTATCACTGTTATTTAGTGAGTTCTTGGAACCAGATAGGCTTTTAAATTGAAAAAAAAAATTCCGATTTTCGTGACGTTTTTATCGGCCCCTTTAAACAGGAACATTTCAAGCATGTACGTCGGCGCGGTGTCGAATTGTTCCACGCGGAAGTGTATATTTGAAGGTGGTGGTGGAGTCGATGTTTACTGTTTATTTTATATGTTTTTATGTTCTATATTTTGGCATTATAAGAAAACAGTGACTATAAACAAGGGCCCCCCTTAGAGCTATCTTGTAATATCTTCCTTTAAAAGGTTTTGTATTGCCATGCCTGATGATGGCCTGAGAAGGGGTCGATACATGCAGCATACATGTAAAGGTGCAACTCGATTTAAAATAAACCTGTGTTGTGTTCGACGGAATAAGTGTAGTTTATCACTTGGAGAATTCTACCTTAACACAACAGGGGCAAAATTTTATGCACGCCCTTAAAAAAAAGGCATGCCTTTTACGGCAGCGGGTTTTGACGAAACGGCGTTACGTGGAGATATAGGCCTATACCGAGTTGTATCCAAGTCGGACGAAAAGTGTAGAAAGTACGGACCAAGTTTTATATACGCCCTTGAGTAAAATATAACTGTTACTGTATCAATTTTCAAAAATGGCAGCTGCCCAAGACCTTATTTGAAGATCTTCTGTACTGAATTTCAACGAAATCTGTCAAGAATTTCGGAAATTACGGGTAGAAATTCAGTTTCGACCTTGAGCCGATTTTCACGAAACTCATGCTTCGTAGACAGTTTCTTGTAAAGAATTCTGTTACCGAATTCCATGAAAATTCGACAAGCAGTTTAGTCGCTGATAGTAGGTCACAGGCAGGCAGACGGACGAAAGTGGCCTCCACACAGGACGGAGCTTTTCCCCCCTTCTCAAAGAATGACAAGAACGGCTGTGACATACGGAATTTTAGTGGACAGAATGTCTAGAGTGGGCATGAAAAAACGGAGACGCATTCGATATTTCATTAAATGGACATGTGGTTCAGAAATGTAAAAATGCTGGAATTTATTGAGCTACGATGCAGCTGTTTTCTTTGTGGGGTTATTCGGTTAATCCAGGCAAATGCCGGCATACTACCCGTAAAATAGGCCACGGCCACTTCATTCTAATGTTATTCTTATTGTCTAATGCTGCAATTTATTGTATAGAAACATAGAGTCAGCAATGTGAAAGATGGAGAAATTTTGATGAAGTATAAATTTAAAAAGATTAAGTAAATACAGGAGTTTCAGAATTACATATGTAATTGTAACTAATCAGTCTTATATTCAAATCATCGTGGCACACCGGTTGAGAACCGCTGCCCGAGTTACGACGTCAAGTCTCCGCCCTTAACGTTTTGATTGGTTCGTTTGTCTTTGAATGAACTGTATATACACGTATTTCATCATACAGCTAATATTTGTGAGATACGATGTGTGAAAAATGTTCCCAGTAGCATTTAAGATCACAAATCGTCGAAGCCACAGAAAACCATCCTTTACATAAAACATTATACTGCAATAATAAATACGGTTCTTTACGCCGATACAAATTACCGCCGACTGCGGCCCGGCTATGTTGCATATGTTTTTGTCTTTCTCTGTAGTATCATTTGCCGAATGTACCGACCAAGCACAAGTCAATCTACAACTGACAGTCTTTCTGATGTACTGTAAAGATTTTTCGCCGGTCCTCCCTTCCTGGTGGGCCCGAACCGCGTTCGGTGGCCATGGTCGATTGCGGGAAAGCGTAGTTGTGGGTGGCTTGAATTACACAACGCACATGCCTCGGCAACACGCGTCTATATGAGAGAGAGGCTTGACATTGTAGACCACACGAGAATGTTGCGGGCCATGCCAGATGCGCCTGCGTCCATCACATGCAGAAAGTACAGGGCAAAGTGCTGGATCGGACTGCTTATTCATTTCTCACAAGCTTTGCGCCTGTTCGCAGTGTCACGCCTTGAGGTCATCAAGTCCAACAAGGGGCATCATAAGGTTATTCACCTGGGGTTTATGTACACCAAGCACAAAGCCATGGGTGACAGAATCCGATGGCGCTGTGTTCAGCGCTCCACACACTGTAAGGGCAGTATTTTCACGACCCCCGATTTCAATGACCCGCGCGTCACTGTCAACCATAACCACGTGCCTGACATCGACGCTGTCGAGTTTGCAAGATGCCGCACGATGATAGCTGAGCGGGTCAATCGACTCCGCATTCGCCCACAAAATCAAGGTAACGCATGCGCAGTTGATGTTCTACGTCTGCGTGGTGTGTACTGAACGCAGTTCCCTGTGACCTTGTCAACATAGCATGGCGCGTGCTGAGGTCGATTATTAGATGTAGAAGTATAGTAAAATCAGGTTCATCCGGCACTGGATGATCCGGAAAGCTTTATTAACCGGAAATTTACAGAGGCCCATTACATTGCACGTTATTCATTACCTGAAAGCACCCTGCACCGATTCCGAGAGTTGAAACCCTCCAAGCGCTTTTCCTAGTGGCGGCCAGATGGCGTGACGCTACCAGTTGCTTTGCCTACCGACCTGTTAGGGCATGTGTACCGCATTTCTCCCTGCGCCGCGCCTCGCCAGGTTCTGATTGGGTATTGCTGATGACGGTTGCGCTATTTCACTGCCCGGCAACTACGTCATCCAAATACATTCGGGTTTTACCTCTCTAAAGCGGCAGTGTGGTACGAGTGCTAAAGAGTGAAGTAAGTGGAGTATCTTATTTGTGTTTCATCGTCTTTGTCATGGAAGGGGCAAGTAAAAAGCGCAAAAAGGTACTTTTAACGATAAAGGAGAAAATAGATATGTGTAATCGACTGGAGCGCGGTGAAAACCGTAACGCGTTAATGAAGGAGTACCGCATCGGATCTTCGACGCTCTATGACATACGAAAGCAGAAAAATGAACTGCTGAAATTCTGTTCTGCCCCCGAATCGAGTAGGATCATTACGGAACGCCGTGTTTTACGGAAACCTAAGTTAAATCAGCTTGAAGTAGCACTGTACGAGTGGTTCATGTTAAAACGCTCTGAGGGAGCACCTATCACCGGACCAATGCTGATAGAAAAGGCTAAAGAGTTGTATGCAGAAATGGAGCTTACGGAAGAGTGCGCCTTTTCCGATGGTTGGCTGGCCGGATTCAAGAATCGACACGGAATAAGAAAGCTGGACATGTCCGGTTCACTAGGTACATTAGGTATAACTTTATGTTATTCGGAAAATTGCATTATCCAGCAACCCCTTGGTCCCGGGATGCTGGATATTGCAACTTCTATTGTAACTGAAAATATGCGACATGGGGTGGTACCTTATTCTTGGATTAGGCGGTGAGACAGAACTCCCCAGGGTAACAAATGGTACACAAGGCCTGGGACAAAAGCACGGGCTGTTGTGAACAAGGCACCGAATCTCGGGCTCCTTAAACTGCGGAAAATTTGACTACAGGACTGTCCCATGCTCCAAAAGAGTGTTTCTCAACCTTTATTCCATGGAGAAACCCCCAAAATATTTTTTCGCATCCCGAGAGGAAACCTGCGTATGGAAAAGTTTGCATGCAAGGTACTGTTGATAGTGGGGAGCTTTTCTGAAGTCACCGGTAACGCGACTTAGTAACAGTACGCAACGGTCACTGACACAGTACAGCTAAACATACCCTTAAATAATAACTGACCAAAACAAAACAAAGTGGCACTTGTTAACGCGCGGAGATTATTCTGGTATTGCCAGTTTCCTGACGAAAGGTCTCTCTCTCTCAAAATATTTGCATTTTTGCACAGTGTTGAAGATTTTTATTTATGTATTCCACAATTTCGTCGTCGTCCCTGCTTGGGAAAACAATGATGTAGAAGGACTTTTTTTTTGACTTGCTGAGCTATCAGGTACACTTCATTCGTTTGTTTTGTTTGGGACATGACCTAGTTGTCAGGGTCACTGGGTTCGTCCTGAATAACATCTGGGGTTCTCCCAGGTACCTCAACAGAAGTTCTGTCTTATCGACAGAATTGTTGTCACATGGTATAAGTTAAAGGAATGTTGTATGCTTTTGTAATATATACAGTATTTCACCGCGTGCTTCAGTTTTGTGTAATACTGCAACCAAGTACGCAAATTAGGAGATCGGAATTACATTTGTTATTGAATTACTTGTGCATGTTTCGTCCTCCTCGGTCATCTTCAGGGAAACCACTCAAAATGCTGCTGGAAAGTCCGTAAGATTTCTACGTTCCTTTAATTACAATAAAAGAAATAGTATATCGGCTTTATTGTTTGCAGCCTGTTGTGCTACACGATGAGTTACTTGATAGAAATATCTGTTTGTTTTTCGCACAACATAATTTTATTGTATTATTCGTTTAAATGTAATAATTACAGCAGTGGATGGGCTAGTGCGACATGTTTCGACATGTATAGTTCAGAGAGAGGAAAAATATGAGAAAAACAGCAGGATGGACTTTGACTGATCATAAATCAAATACAGCGATTGTAAAGGAATTAAATATAACACAACGTTTTGGACAAAATGCAGGAATACAGTAGGAATTGGTTGCAACATAGTAACAGATGACGTAGGGTAATAAAAACAACAGACCAAAATGCAGAAGGAACCAGGGGAGACCATTGAAGAGACTTTTGGATGTGTGAGACTGGAATGGATCAACAAGTGGCCCAAATACATATTAGATGATGATTACGATGATGATGATGATGATGATGATGGTGATAGTTCAGCTTCAGGTTATTGTAGAGCGTAATGAGGTTGTTTATTATATTTACGTGATACCACATCAACAGCGGCATCATGTAAGTACATAAATAACCAGAAACGTTGTCACGTTGTACAGTAACCTTAAAAGACCTATACAGGTCTCAACATGTCTGTTAGGAGATAATTTACTGTTATAATTATTCTTACACTAATAATAATAATAATAATAAAATTAAACATTTGTTGTGCAGATACGAGGCTTTCATTTATATTAAATACCTCAAACATAATGTATCTTACAGCGGATACCAGGCCCTTTCCGGGAGGTAAAGCGGCTGTAGCGTGGTGCTGACTAGCGACCCCTCTGTGCCAGTCCAGGCATGTCATGGGTGACCTTTTTTTTATAATATATCCTGACATTTTAAAAACAGTAACGTGCCCAGAAAGGATGGAAAATGAAAATATCTGAGGACATTTATATTTATATTTATCTTAGTAAACAAAAACAAAATATTTGACTGGAGACAGGAATTGAGTATAATTCTTTATTTGAGGTAGTCGGTAGACAGCAGATGCTCGACGCATGCGTGTAAACCGTCTGTGTGCACTTAACTGGAAATGCTCGCTTAGTATGCTGTAAATGCTGCACGAAGACGTAACCCTATTCAGGGGAAGTGGTACCCACTTTGTTAAGACAGACATACATCGTCAAGTACGGGTACGCCATTAGCAATCACCGTGACATATAGTAAAATAACCCGCTCACATAGAATGGCGGTCTGCTGCAGTGTTAGAATGAAGAATAAACCGATGGCAGTTTTTAAAATACAACTCAATTTTATGTCATATTTTAACGAGTGAAATTTGGGAAGGCACCACTTCACTTTACAACAGTACAGAACTCAGGAACACAGTATCAGCTGAAATCAAGACATTCGAATTTAGAAATGCAATAAATCTCACATTTAAGATGAACTAGAACGAAGAAAAGTATGATTTACACAAGGAGAGGTTATCACGTTGTTTGTAGTTACATTACTGTTTCTTACTGCAATTACAAGAACGTAACGGCCTTCAAGACCTTCCACTGAATGTGGTCGAGAAGGCAGAAGCATGTGGGAGGGTTTAACAGTAAATGCAATTGCAATATGGCCGGTCCCAGTGGCTTAGCGGCCTAAGACGTGGGTCTACGGCCGCTCTCCTGCCGAGGTTATGGATTTGTTGTGAGTGTTTTGTGTCGTCAGGTAGAAGTCTCTGCGACGCGATTGTCACTCGTCCAGGGGAGTCCAACCGACTGTGTCGCGTCGTTTGTAGAAACATCAAGAATGAGAGCGCCATGGTCCGCGTTGGGCCGTAGCGCCAAAAGGGCGGAAAAATTTGAGATACGAATTTGTGTACTTCGTTGGTTGCGTGATTACGGTGTACTGTTGCTTCCCTTTATGAGACCTGTTAACTGGAACCGTCGTGAAGTTACCGTCTTTAGAAGGGGTCAGGGTGTATCCGTCAGACTTTCTGGGTGTTTAATAATGTGTTAGAATTTGATGCGTAATTAATTGGAGAAAATGTGATGATTTGGGATTCTTTAATATTATCACATTAAACACACATCGTAATGCTGTGTTGATGAGCAGGAATTGGGTAAGGATGGAACAAGGGGCTAGAGATTTCTTCAGTACTGTTTCCTAATCTTGTACGGAGAATTCGGGAGACTTGGGTAATTCTCCCACCTCAGTAGATAACCGAACTGTGTATGCAGAATAAATGCATTGAACTGTGGACCCGGCTTGCATATTCTTTAAAAAACAAGGAAAAATAAAGCATCAAGAGACTAAGTTAAAAATTACTGAATGAAATTTAGAGAAATAGAATTATGGTTAATGAACGTTAGTGAACTGAGTTTATTCGATCGAAGGCTTTTTACGAGAGCTGAAGCTGTTCCTAACAGTGACAATGGCGCTGATAAGATGGTCAGCTCAGTGCTTACAAAAACAGTCAGTTTCACTTCTTACCTGCTTGAAGTAGTTGGTGGAGTTCTACCGTCTCCGGCACTGCTGGAGTCCGTTGAGTTAAAAGATAAAAACGACAATTAACAAGGTAGGCAGTGTACGTACAACGTAACATTAAGGCACGTTCGCGCAACCATTATTGCCGTAGAAGAGCAATAAGTATTACGAATTCTGAGTGTGTGTCTGCAACTTTTTTATTCAGCATTCAAAGTGCATGCGCCGTATTTCATTGTCATGTCTGATTCTACTTTATCTTTCCACATTATCTCATAAACGGCGCAATTTTAGGGGGAAAAAAGTCGCTGAACATAAAATGTGTGTTTTGAGTTTCTCTGCAACTTTTGTCTGAAATATTTCTCATTCTAAGAAGAAATGAGCGATATATTATCATAAATTGACACAGGTGTTCATGTAAAGTACCTATTATTCTTATCAGATATTAATTAAACTTGAAATTTTTCGATGGATTTTCGAAAAATTATCCAAATATGAAATTTGATGAAAATCCGCCCAGTGGGTGCCGAGTTGTTCTGTGCGGACGAACGGAGACAGACAGGCCGACGTGATAAAGCTAATAGTCGCTCTTCTGAATTTTGCGGACGCGCCTAAAAAACGAAGTATTTTGTCTTAGAAATCCTTTTTCTTTGTAGTAACATGCTTCTGAAGTGGAAAAACCAAAGGTTTTAATGAAGCCTTGATTGGTTAATCATGCCGTAATGTCTGAGGGCATTTAAGAAATTTGTCTTTGATTGGTAAAGGTTAACTGTCGTATATTTCCTTCCTGGGTCTCTCCCGATGGCGTGGAACCTCCTCATATTCGTATATGACCTCCTGTTTATTATTTTCAAATTCACACAGGATATGTGGTGCACCACACTGACATGCATGTGCCACATGACTGGCTTCTGAAGGAAGTAAGGAGCAAGCTACAAGATGCTTAGAGATTGAAATAAGTCTGATGAGTTTTATATGAAATGTTCTAAGAAAATAAACACAATAAAATGGTTTAGAATCTTGAAGTGTAACGTCGTAATATAACGTGTGTGGTTTCATAACGGTGCCTTTAAATTCGCTTTTGCAGCGCGGGGGGGGGGGGATATTACGACGTTATTTGGTGACATTGATGATAAAGCAGACACTCCATTACAAGCTGCAGTTGGTGTATTTTATTGAGGTCCCTCTCCATCTTTTTATGATACGTGTGGTGGGTGCGTTTACGTACCTTAAGATGTAGTGTAATAATGTATCTTTGTTTTAGAAATTTTGACGGAGGTATAGAAACCACCTTCGTAGCTGGACACATGTAGGTTTAGTACGACGGGTTTCGTAAAGGTATTTATAACAAATCCGTGGCGTGAATTCGGTAAGTGTTTGCTGGAACAACACGAAGTCACGTAAGTTTTACGAGTAATAGGGGGAAGTCGCCTAATATGGGGAGGTTTCCTACTATGGGGAGGTGCATTATTTCAAACCAGGAGGTGCTGCACTGCCTGCTTAAGAATGTAAATGATAGAGCACATGAGGCTGTTCTTTTTAATCAAAGTATAAACGGTCAGTTGCTCAGGACTTCGGTATTGAATGGGCGTCTTTGTTTTGGTGCGCTGTGAAATTTTTGCTTATCGCAAAACTGTGACTCATGAGCCGTTGAAATTAAGCTATTTTTCTGAATTAGTTTGGTGCTTATTTTTCTGTTAATTGCAATCTTAAACCCTAGCTTTGTTTCGTAGGTACAATTTTATGTCCTGTTTTATTCACCCTTTTTCTCGAGCGCCTATTGTGAGGAGGTTTGAAGAGGCTAATATGGGGCTCCTCATATTAGAAAGTCAGTACTTTGTGAATTATTGCTTCTGGGTTATTTAATATTACAGATGGCTCAAAGGAAAAAATGGGACCCTGAAAGGATGAAGAAAGCTATTGAGGCTATAAGGAACAAGGAAATGGGCAGCTACAGAGCGTCCAGAGTTTTCAGCGTACCACAAACAACACTTCGGCTTTATGTTAAAGACCGGCAGAAAAGCTCAAGTGTAACAATAAAAACAAAAACTGGGTAGGAAGCAAGTTCTTCCTTGTGAAGCAGAAAATGATCTGGCT
>Ga0123353_10006759_pt1 | contig 15364 bp, 15 predicted proteins | sample TergutLab28metaG_3_FD_92763 | JGI IMG/M metagenome (GOLD analysis project Ga0123353, IMG submission 92763) | Labiotermes labralis P3 segment gut microbial communities from Petit-Saut dam, French Guiana - Lab288 P3 | ecosystem: Host-associated > Arthropoda: Insects > Digestive system > Gut ... | reverse complement strand
GTACGCCGAATCGGCGGGTTACTATATTCAGATCATAGAGAACATCATATACATGGCGGCGAACGATCAGGACTATTCTATGTTCGCCGAGACATTCATGAGTTTCGCGCTTGATTCCCAGTCTAAATACGAGGCGGCAAGAAACGCCATAAGGGATTTATAATGGCAAAAATTATAAGGATCGTGATCCTTTTGATCGTAGACATACTGATCGTCAATGTTTCGTATATCGCTTCTTTTTTAATAAGGTTCGATTTTGACGTCAACAGCACCATATTTGAGATGTGGTTCACGACGTACGGAAACAACATACTGCCGATCACAATAGTTACCATCGCCGTTTTTTACGCTTTCGGCCTCTACACCAGCATGTGGAGGTACGCCGGTACCGAAGAACTGTACAAGGTGCTGCTGGCCGCGGCTGCGGCAAGCCTTCTTGTTTTGGGATATATGAACTTTTCGGGGCCGCAGTACATGCCTCGCGGCATATACATCGTGAGCTTCTTCCTGATAGTTTTGCTTATTTCCGCCTCGAGGCTTTCGTACCGTTTCTTGAGGAACATCAAGAATCACGGGACCATCAAGGGTTTTATCCGAGGCATTGGCGGGAAGGGTCTTGCCGACGGCCGTGTCAAAAATGTCATGGTGGTGGGCGCGGGCGACGCCGGCGCAACGATAGTGAAGGAGATAAAGAGTCACCCCGAATTCGGCAAGAGGGTCGCGATCATCGTTGACGACAGCCCGTCGAAGCTGGGCAACAGGATATCGGGAATCAGGATAGGCGGAGACAGGAAAAGGATTAGGGCTTTGGCCCGTAAATATTCCATCAGCGAGATAATAATAGCCATACCCTCCGCGAGCAACAAGGTGATACAGGACATTGTGGGCGAGTGCAACCGCACCAACTGTAAGATCAAGATACTGCCGGGGCTCATCGATCTCATCAACGATAAGGTCAGCGTGAGTAAGCTTCGGGACGTCGACATAGAGGACCTTTTGGGAAGGGACGCGGTCGAGCTGGACACGCGTGAGATAAGCGGCTATCTGGAAGGAAAGATAGTGATGATAACCGGAGGCGGAGGCTCCATAGGTTCCGAGCTCTGCCGCCAGATCGCCAGATACAGGCCACGCAGGCTCATCGCTTTTGACATCTATGAGAACACGGTATTTGAGCTCGCGAACGAGATAAAGCTGAAATTTCCGCTCCTCGAATTCGAGGCGGTAATAGGTTCCGTGAGGAACAGGGAGAGGCTCGACGAGGTATTCAGGAAGTACAAGCCGCATGTGGTATTCCATGCCGCGGCCCACAAGCATGTGCCTCTCATGGAGAAAAACCCGAAGGAGGCAATCTTAAACAACATCCTCGGCACGAAGAACATGATCGACATGTCCGACAGGCACGCCGTCGAGAGGTTCGTATTGATATCGACTGACAAAGCCGTAAACCCGGTGAACGTCATGGGGGCGACGAAGCGCGCCGCCGAGATGATACTTCAGGAGAAGAGCGGAGATTCGGACGTGTGTTATTCCGCCGTCCGTTTCGGGAACGTTCTTGGGAGCAACGGCTCTGCGCTGCCTATATTCAGGAAGCAGATAGAGGCGGGCGGGCCGGTCACGGTCACGCATGAGAGCATAACGCGGTATTTCATGACCATTCCGGAGGCTGTCCAGCTCGTAATACAGGCGGGGGCGATGGCAAAAGGCGGCGAGATATTCATTCTGGACATGGGCGAACCAGTGAAAATAATGGACCTGGCGGAAAACGTCATACGACTTTCGGGATACGTGCCGGGCGTGGATATAGATATCAAGATTACAGGCCTGAGGCCCGGCGAGAAGCTCCACGAGGAGCTGCTGCTTGAGGGCGAGGGCATCGAAAAGACGGCTCACGACAAGATATACGTGGGCCAGCCCATGGAAGCGAGCGGGATGATCAGGGAACTGCTCAGCTCCGGCGACGAGCTGTTTGTAGCCGGCGTCCATAGGGTGCTCGATATGTCTGACGGCGAGATAAAATCGTGGCTCAAGGAGCTTGTGCCGAACTTCGCGCCGATCGATCACGATAGGAGGGATTTTTGATTATGAAAATTAAAGTCGACGTTTCTTTGACTGACCTCTCAAAGGAAGCCCTTGAAAAAACTAAAAAAGGCGCAGCTGCGGCTTACGACAGGCTGTGGGACGGCAAGGACGATTTCACGGGCTGGGTAAAACTGCCCATGGATCACGATAAGGACGAGCTTGAGGATATTCTGCAGACAGCCTGCAGGATACAGGATCAATGCGAGCTTCTGATAGTGGTCGGGATCGGGGGATCTTACCTCGGCGCCAGGGCGGCTCTCGAAGCTTTACCCATTTACGAGGGGAAATTTCCAAAGATACGCTTCGCCGGAAACAACATAAGCGGCACGTACCACACCGCCTTGCTCGAAGAGATGGAAGGCAAGGAAACGTGTATCTGCGTCATATCGAAGTCGGGGACAACAACGGAGCCGGGAATCGCTTTCGCGATATTCAAGGACGCCTTGATCAAAAAATACGGAAAACAGGCGGCTGCCGGCCGCATATACGCCATAACGGACGCGAGCAAGGGCGTGCTGCGCGAGGAAGCGGACAGGGAAGGGTACAAGAGCTTTGTCGTGCCCGACGACGTCGGCGGCAGGTATTCGGTCCTCACGGCTGTGGGGCTGCTTCCGATAGCCGCAGCCGGTATCGACGTAAAGTCTATGCTTCGCGGCGCTTCGGATATGATGTCTTCTCCCGCGTGGGACAAGGACGCTTCTGATTACGCTTGCAGCCGGTTTCTGCTCATGGAGGGCGGAAAGAGCATAGAAATCTTTGAGTTTTACGAACCGCAGCTTCAGTATCTCGCGGAGTGGCTGAAGCAACTGTTCGGTGAGAGCGAAGGCAAGGAGGGAAAAGGATTGTTTCCCGCCTCGCTCAATTTCAGCGCCGACCTCCACTCGATGGGGCAGTTCCTTCAGGAGGGCAATCAGATATTCTTCGAGACCGTGCTTAATATCGAGAAGCCCGACCGCGACGTCATAGTGCCTGATAGCGCCGGGAGCCTGCTTGCTGGCAGGAGCATGAACGAGGTCAATTTAGCGGCGGTGAGCGGCGTCATAGCCGCGCACAAGAAAGCCGGAATACCGATAATCAGGATAGATATACCGGAGATGACGCCTTACTATTTCGGCCAGCTCGTCTACTTCTTCGAGATGACCTGCGCTATCACGGGGCTGATGATGGGGGTCAACCCGTTCGACCAGCCGGGCGTCGAAAGCTACAAGGCGGAAATGCGAAGGGAGCTCACGAAGGAGGGCTGATGAATATAGCGGGCAGCAACAATGAAATAAAGACTTTTCTGACTACCTTCATCACAGCTTTTCTCATAATCGTGATCGTCGCGACCCCCATTATGACGCATTTGGGGGAGACGCTTGATTCGCTCCCGTTCGGCGACCCCGAACTTCCTACGCTCGAAAACATGGAATTTGAATTTCTTATACCGGAGAGCAGCCCTTTCTTCGACGCTTTCACGGAGGCGAAGAAGGTGAATATACTCGTTTTGGGCGTCAACCAGAACCTGACAGACACCATAATGCTCGTCTGCCTCGACACCAAAAACAGGCATGTCGACCTGATATGGATACCAAGGGACACTTACTATTACCGTGAAGGTTACTACAGCGAAGCCGAGAGAAAGATAAACGCGGCTTACCGCAAGAACCCCATCAACAGCGCGAAGGCGGTCTCAGACGTGCTTCTCGGGATACCGATCAATTACTATGTCGTCCTCGATTACGAGGGCGTGGAGAGGATCGTAGATACCATGGGCGGAGTGCCTATGGATATCCCGTTCAACATGAGGTACAGCGACCCTTACGACAAACCGCCGCTTCACATAAACATCCCAAAAGGCGAACAGATTTTGGATGGCAAGACAGCCGTGCAGTTTTTGAGATACAGGAGAGGGTATGTCGAGGGCGACCTGGGACGCATCAAAGCGCAGCAGCAGTTCATGCTAAGCGCCTTCAAGCAGTGCATCAGCTTTGATCTTCCCAAGATAGCGAAGACCGTGTTCGACAACGTGACGTCCGACGTCAGCTTGCGGGCGGTACTTTACCTCGCGGGAAAAGGCGTAGGACTTTCGAGCGAGGACATCAGGACGTTTACCATGCCCGGCTGGGCCGATCCGGACCCGCCATACTATGTACACCCGAGAGCGAAGGATATTGCGGAAATGCTCGCAGAGGTTTATTCGATAGAGAGAGTTGAAGAGCAGGAAGAGGCAGACGAAACGGAGGAAAGGTCGTGAACAAATGGATGAATTGATCCTGAAAACGAAAAAAATTGCTGAGCTTCGTGAGATAGCTAAGGTAGTCGGTCTGGAGGGCTACGAGCACATGAAAAAGGCTGAACTTCTCAGCGCCCTTGAAGCGGGAAAGAGCGATAAGGGGCAGGAAGCCGGAGAGAAGAAGGAAGACAAGAAAGAGGAAGAGAAGAAGGAGGAGGATAAGCAGAGGGCCGACAGGCCCGAGGTCGAAGGCATCCTCGAAATAGCGGAGGGCGGCTTCGGATTTTTGCGCTTTTCCAATTTTCTGACGAGCGACAAGGACGTCTATGTTTCTCCTTCCCAGATAAAGCGATTCAACTTGAAAACGGGCGATAAGATAAAGGGTATCTCGAGGAGGCCCAACGAGGGCGAGCGGTTCGGAGCGCTCCTTTACGTCGTGAGCGTGAATACGGACGAGCCCGGCGTAGCCATGAAGAGGCCCGACTTCGACGATCTGACCCCGATTTTCCCGATGGAAAGGCTTTCCCTCGAACAGGGGACGAGAGACCTTTCGATGCGGCTCATCGATCTGGTGGCCCCGATAGGCCGCGGCCAGCGCGGGCTGATAGTGGCGCCCCCAAAGGCGGGCAAGACCGTCCTCCTGAAGAAGATCGCGAACAGCATAGAGAAGACTTACCCGGGGATAGAGATGATCGTCCTGCTTGTCGACGAGAGGCCTGAGGAAGTGACAGACATGAAGCGCTCGCTCATAGGCGGCGAAGTCATATATTCCACCTTCGACGAACAACCGCAGCACCACGTCAAGGTGGCGGAAATGGTGCTGGCGAGGGCTCAGCGCCTCGTGGAGCACGGCAAGGACGTGGTGATACTCTTAGACAGCATAACGAGGCTCGCGAGGGCGTACAACCTTGTGGTGCCGCCTTCCGGGAGGACGCTGTCGGGCGGCCTTGACCCCGGCGCGCTTCACAAGCCGAAGAAATTTTTCGGGGCGGCGAGAAAGCTCGAAGAGAGCGGCAGCATCACGATACTGGCGACGGCGCTCGTCGAGACGGGCAGCAGGATGGATGACGTCATTTTCGAGGAATTCAAGGGCACGGGCAACATGGAGCTGCATCTCGACAGGAAGCTTTCAGAGAAGCGCATATTCCCCGCCATCAATCTCAATAAGTCCGGCACGAGAAGAGAGGACCTCCTGATGAATCAGGATGAGCTCGAAGCCATATGGTCCATGAGAAGGGCAATGGCGAATTTCGGGGCGCAGGAAGTAACGGAGACCATAATAGATCATATCGCCCACACCAAGAACAATTCTGATTTCATTCAGATAATAAAGAAAGTGAAGCTGGAAGGATAAAATGGATCTCAAAAAGATATTTTTAAAGGAGGCGGCCCCCACAAAGGTCGGCGGGCAGGCCGTCCTCGAAGGAATAATGATGAAGGGCGAGAACAGGACGGCGGTGGTCGTCCTCTTCCCCGACGGTTCCATGCACATGAAGACCGAAAAGCTGCCCGAAAAAAAGAAATGGGCAAAGGTGCCCATCCTTAGGGGCGTCTACATGTTCGGTTCCGCGCTTGTGCAAGGAACTAAGACGTTGATGTATTCAGCGGAAGTGATGGAAAGCTATCAGGGCGAGGGCGCCGAGGTCTACGAGAAGGACAAGCTCACCTTATGGCTTGAAAAGAAATTCGGCGAAAAAGGCGCGTGGGATGTGATGCTCTGGTTCTCAGTGATACTGGCCATCATCTTCACCGTGGGGATATTCATCATCGGGCCGACATGGGTCGTGAATTTCGCGGGCAGGTTTGTGGAGAGCGAGGTAGGCCTTAATCTCATAGAGGGCTTTTTCAGGATATTGCTCTTCGTGCTCTACGTGGCCCTCGTATCTAAGATGCAGGACATCAGGCGGGTATTTCAGTACCACGGCGCGGAGCACAAGTGCATCCACTGCTTCGAGAACAATATCGAGCTTACCCCCGAAAACTGTCAGAAGTTTTATACGCTGCACCCAAGATGCGGGACGAGCTTCCTGATGTTCGTCATGGTCATAAGCCTCATCATGTTTTCGCTGCTCGGGTGGCCTGACCTGCTGCTTCGTATAACTTCGAGGGTGCTTTTGATCCCAGTCATTGCGGGATTGTCATATGAATTGTTAAAATGGGCCGGAAGAAGCGATAACTGGCTCGTTAAGGTGCTGAGCCTTCCGGGGCTCTATCTCCAGAAGCTTACGACGAGGGAACCCGACGAAAAGCAGCTCGCTGTGGCGATCGCCGCGATGAAGGCCGTCATGGTCGACGAGTCGGAACCATGTTACGAAGGCTTATGTGACATAGAAGGGCGTTTGATCGATGAGTCTACTTGTGAGAGATGCGATACAGATGGCGAGGAACCAGCTTGAGAGAAACGGAGTCATGGACGCCGAAACCGATACCGAGCTGATCTTCAGATACATGATGAACGTCGACAAGCTCGGGTTCTTCAGGTTGTGGGGAACGTCGCTCGACGACGACGTCAGCGAGAAGTTCCTCGATCTGATCTCGGTCAGGGCGGGCGGCAAGCCGCTGCAGTACATCACCGGCGAGCAGGAATTCATGGGCTTCACATTCGCGGTGAACCCGGACGTCCTCATACCGAGGCAGGACACGGAGACACTCGTGTCGGATGTCGTCTCCATGATAAACGGGAGGGGTAAAAAGCATCTGTCGGTGCTCGATCTAGGCTGCGGAAGCGGAGCGATCGGAATAAGCATCGCGAAGCTCTGCGAAAACGCGTCGGTGAGCGCCTCGGATAAGAGCGGGGCCGCTATCGAGACGGCGAGGAAAAACGCGCGCCTTCTTTCCGCCGACAAGGTCAAGTTTTTCGAAGGCGACCTGTTCGCGCCATTCAAAGGCCGGTTCAAGCAGGAGAAGTTTGATATCATAGTGTCGAATCCCCCCTACATAAGGAGCGGAGACATCCCGGCCCTTCAGAGGGAGATAAGAAATCACGAGCCGATCTGTGCCTTGGACGGCGGCGCTGACGGTCTTAATTTTTACCGGCTGATAATACCGGGCGCGGTCCTGCACATAAAAAGAGGCGGAGTGCTCGTTCTGGAAATAGGAAGAGACCAGACGGGTGCGGTCCTTGAGATCGCGGCTGACTCCGGAGGATACGGCGATTTCAGAATAGTAAAAGACCTTGCCGGAAACGACAGGGTGGTGGTGCTGATGGCCGGTGGCTCCTGATCAGTAATGCTCTATCAGTTTCTGTTCGTCAGGCAGGTACTTATATTCGGCGATCAGCTTCTCTATTTTCTCGAGAAGTTGTTTTTTATTTGAATAGCTCAGATCTTCGAGCAGATTGAATTCCATCTCCACCACTTTCAGCATAAACCCCAAGTCCCAATCCAGATTTTCGCTGAAGCTTATCAGGCAACTGTTTGCTCTCCGCGAGTCTGATTTTGACGCGAGCCTTATCTTTTTCAGGATGTCGTTGACGACTTTAATGTTTTCTCTGTCAAATTCGTCGAGCAGCTGCAAATTTTCCTCTTTATAGGCGGCGTTGGTCATCTGTCTGTTCTTCGAAATGGTCGAATAGAATTGATGACGGTCAAGCAGGTCGGTCGCCTGTGACATGAGCGCGACGTCCTGCTCGTAAGAAGTGCTTTTCCGATCCGCGTAAAGCTCTATCTTCAGCAGATAAAATACGAGCGCGAGCATATAGGTGTAATTTATACTGTCGATTTTCTTGTCCAATACCCCGCTCATGAGCTCTATATCCATGTCGATTTTTATCTTCTGCCTTCCTTGAGCCTCTTCTGTTTCATTGGCCCGGCGGTTTGAGGCGTACCACACGTTGACGGGGGTGTTTGAACTCAGGTTTTCCTTTTCAGACAGTGACTCGTTTGCGTTGACCCTTTCCAACAGGTATTCCCGTGTAATTTTATTTGCCGCCATCTTTTCGTTTATTTCATCTACAAGCAACGGCGGGACCGGAATTTTTCTTTCAATGGTATCGTAATTGACAAACCAGATCTGATCGTCTATCTCTTCATCCGAATAATTTTTCCGCAACGCCTCGTATACCTTTTCGATCATCTTCTCATCCGAAGGTTTCTCCTCGGTTAAAAATGACAGGATGGTTGCAAAATCTTTTTCCGAGACATTCAAGATCTCTCTTTTTTCAAGTTTAGTGATATACGCGGAGCTTTTTCCCAGTAGTACAGCCAGATCCTTTGCCTTCTGCTTGTTTTCCAACCGCATCCTTCTGATGGTTTCGGCCAATTTCACGGTTACTTCTACCTGTGCCATAGAGCGTACCTCCCTAAAATATGGTTGGAATACATTTTATCATGTAGAAAACTCATTGTCAATAATTATATTAACTTCTTCATAAGTAGATAGAATAGTAAAAAAATTAAGTAAAAAGTGTTGACAGGCTATCGCGCCTCTGGTAGACTTAAGTTGTATTTTATTGCAGTGTATCAAGGGAAGCGCGGAGGGCGGTATGATGAAAAAGCCGAGTACGTTGAATGTACAAAAGACTTTTTCGGAAGCAAAGATCGCTATCGTAATAGCGGTGTTTCTCCTTGTCTACTGTTTGAGCCCTTTCATAACTCCGTACGCGATAGTAAAATTCCTCGCGCTGTCCGGTACGTTCGTCACGCTGCTTGTGGCGCTGCGTCAGGCGGCGAGATACTTTCTTCCCAAAATGAAGATACACAAGCTTAATAGCGTTAACATGGTAATCATCATGCTGGTCGCCGCGGTCATTTCGGCCGCGAGCCAGCACGGCGACGAAATAATCAGCCGATTCGTGCCGGCTAAGGAATACTTTGAAATCGAGGAGGACGACGAGGTCCCGATGGCGCAGGAGATACCGGGGTACGCGCATCTTGGCATGCGTCATGATTTCTTCAACGACGATACCGCGGAAAGAATAGCCGAACGGATCGCCGAAACGTTCAGGAGCATGGAGTATGACTACGAAATTGCCGCGCGAAAAGAGAATTACAATGCGATCAAGATGCTGAATGACAAATATGTTCCCGCCCTAAACGACCGCTACCGTGGCAAGATCGACGATAAGCAGAGAAACGACGCTTATCTTTGGAATTCCAAATACTATGATTTCGAATTCTCCCATGACTTGTTCGGCGTGCTCTGCGAGTTCACGGAGTTTTTCGGCTATGAGAGACAGAATGAAGGAGTGCTGGATATCGAAAGCGCAGAGGCGCTCTGCAGAATGATATTAGATATCATCGAAAGGCACGGCACTTTTGAAATCTCCAAGTACCTGATGATAATCCTCGTTGACGCCGCCGACGCCCTGAGCAGGGAATCGAGCGAAAAGGACACAAAAATTCTCGGCGGCAGCCATATCGCGCACGAGTTTTTAAAGACGAGCGCGATCATCGGCGCCAAGGAGCTGATAAGACTTAAAAAATCCGGGTCATACGACGAAAGTAAGATGAAAACGATCGGCGAACGGCTGCGGATATCGTACGTCAGGCTCGGCGGGTACGAGCCGAACAGGTATGACAGTAAAATAGCCTTTTTGAAAGACTTTATCGTGAATCCAAGGAAATTTTTGTCCGCCTGACACGCGGCGTTCTACCGTTGGTTTACCTCACTTCAAACAAATTCCACCACAATTCCACCACAGGCTTCTTGTGTGGCTGTGTTTTTTCATGTAAAATGAACTCATAATTCTCGGAGGTATGACGCTATGGACAATGAAAAGATGGGGCTATTCATTTCAGAGCTGAGAAAGTCGCATCAAATGACGCAGAAGGAGCTGGCGGAAAAGCTGGACGTCAGCGATAAAGCTGTATCTAAGTGGGAACGCGGGCTGAGCTGTCCCGACATCTCGCTGCTATCCCCCCTTTCTGATATTCTCGGCATCACAACGACGGAATTGTTAAACGGCGAGAGAATAGGGCAGGGAGCTGTCAATGCGGAGAAGAGCGTGGTCAACGCTTTGGAATATGTCGGCAGGACGACAAAGAGCAAAGCTAAAATGGCACAGAACATCGCGGCCGGCGCTTTTTCCATCGCGCTTCTACTCGGCGTCTTCGTGGTCAGCATCGTCAATGCGGCAACAGCCGGTGAGCTGACCTGGGGCCTCATCCCGATCAGCGCCTGCATATTCGCATGGCTGGTTTTGTTTCCCGTCGTCAAATTTGGGGCGAGGGGCGTCATAGGCTCGCTCGGCGCCACAAGCCTGTTGATAGTGCCCTTTCTGTATGTATTGGATATCGTGATCAACAGATTGCTGGTACAAGCAGAGCCTATTTTCTCTATGGGCGTCCGAATAGCGCCGCTTGCGGTCGCGTTTGGCTGGATCGCGTTTCTCTTATTTAAAAAGTTCAAGACGAGGAGGCTTCTCGCCGCGGCGATTCTGGTGCTGCTCGCGAGCCCGCTCACTTTTTTCATCAACCAGATCATAGCGGATACATTGGACCTGCCCCGGTTTGACATCTGGGCAGTATTAAACGCCCTGACTCCGGTCGTGGCTGCCATAATACTCGTGATCATAGATTTGCTCGTAAAGAAAAGGGAGGACAAGGTGTAAACATGCAAAAACGAATAGAAGTTTTCGGCGATTCTCTGCTAAAAGGCATACAACTCGATCCGCAAAGCCTGCGCTATCACATCGACAATCACATCGACGTCGCGCGTATAGAGCGGACGCACTTTTTAGATATAAAGAACTTTGCGAAATTCGGATGCACGGTAACGAAAGGGCTTGCGCTGATCGAGAAACGCCTGAAATGCAAAGAACCTCTATGTGACGTAATTGTAATGGATTTTGGCGGAAATGACTGCGATCATAACTGGCAGGTGGTTTCCGCGTGTCCCGACGACGAACACTTGCCCCGTACGCCTCTTGACGTTTTCACGGATACTTACAACAAAATAATTGCGCTGTTAAAGGAAAATGGAATCTGTCCCATTATGACAACGCTCCCGCCGCTTGACGCGCAAAAATTCTTTCATTGGTTCTGCAACGGGCTTAACAAGGCGAACGTGTTAAAGTGGCTTGGCGATGTGCAGGCCATATACCGCTGGCAAGAGAACTATTCGAGGACCGTGGAAAAAATCGCTGCTGAAACCAACACACGTTTAGTCGATTTGCGCGGTGCATTTTTGAAGCACAAGCGTCTGGAATGTCTGTTGTGTGAGGACGGTGCGCATCCAAACACGGAGGGGCAAGAGGTAATAACGCAGGCGTTTTTGGAATTTATTGAGAACGCCAAGATGAAAGGTACAGGAGTCAAATGAATATTTTCGTGACAGGCGGCGCGGGGTATATCGGCAGCCATACAGTTTTGGAACTGCTCGGGCAGGGCCACGACGTGGTCTGCGCCGACAACTTTTCGAACAGCAAGCCGGAAGCGGTCGATCGGATAAAGAAGCTGGCCGGAAGAGACTTCCCGTTCTACGATATCGATGTACGGGACGGAGCCGCACTCGATAAAATATTCAGCTCTCACGAAATCGACTACATCATCCACTTCGCCGGATTTAAAGCGGTGGGCGAGTCGGTCAGGAATCCCCTCATTTACTACGAAAACAATGTAGGGTCCACGATAGCTTTATGCGGCGCCATGCAGAGGCACGGCGTAAAAAAAATCATCTTTTCGTCGAGCGCGACGGTATACAACAGCGGCAACGACATGCCGCTTACCGAGGAATCCCCTGTTGGAGACTGCACAAATCCTTACGGCCGTACGAAGCTCATGTGCGAGCAGATATTAAGCGACGCGGTAGCGGCAAACGGCGATTGGGCTGTCGCGTTGCTGCGTTATTTCAACCCTATCGGCGCGCACTCAAGCGGCGATATCGGCGAAGACCCAAGGGACGTTCCCAACAATCTCATGCCGTATATCACTCAAGTCGCTGTGGGGCGGCTTGAGCATCTCAATATTTTCGGGGACGACTACAACACATCCGACGGGACCGGCGTCCGCGACTATATCCACGTTACAGACCTTGCACAAGGACATGTGGCGGCCATTTGGTACATCGAAAACCGCACCGGGACAAGCGTATTCAATCTGGGCACCGGGAGAGGCACAAGCGTGCTAGAACTTGTGGAGGCGTTTGAGAGGGCCACCGGCATGAAGATCAAGAGGAAGGTCGCGGGCCGCAGGGAGGGCGATCTGCCGGTTTGTTTTTCGTCAGTGGTGAAAGCCGAGAGGCTGCTTTATTGGACTGCAGATAAAACGATCGGGGAAGCCTGCGCCGACGCATGGCGTTGGCAGAGCAAAAACCCGAACGGATATTAATAAAGCACGTTTTTATGAAAAAATCTCCCCTTTCCTCGGCATCTTTGGTATAGTAATTAATAAGATTATGCTTCGCACGAGGATGGAGATGGTTATGAAGAAAATACTGCTATCTTTGCTTAGCCTATCAATATTTCTTGCCATTGGGCTGATTCTTAGTCTGACGCTTGATAGTCTGTTCTATCTACTAAACTTTGCTTACATAGGTATTTTTGTCAGTTTGGGATTTTTCCTCATGCTCAACAAGAAGCCATTTGCCCGCAATATTTCACAGATTGGCGTAGGATTGTATATGCTTGTGCTACTGGGCGCTGTGTCCGGCGAGAATATGCAGATAGAAGGATTTTGGTTCTATCTCTTCTCGGGTGTGTTTCAGGCGGCAGTTATCCATTACCTTGTCGCTAAAATCGGCGGTCCTTTGCTGTTCGGACGCGGTTGGTGCGGGTATGCCTGCTGGACGGCGGCGGTTCTCGATTTGCTGCCATACAAAGTGCCGGAAAGCGAGAGAAAGTTAAGGCTCGGTATCACCCGATACATTTTATTTGCTATTTCGCTTTGTTTCGTCGCAATTCTGTTTTTATTGAAAGTGCAGGACATTGAGAAAATCATGCACATCGGTTTTATCGTGGGAAACGTGCTGTATTACGCAGCCGGAATCGGTCTCGCGTTTGCTTTTCGGGACAACCGCGCGTTCTGTAAGTATATATGCCCTATAACTGTATTCCTGAAGCCGATGAGCTATTTTTCGTTGGTGCGGGTACGGGCCGATCAGGACAAATGCGTGTCCTGTGGAAAATGTGAAAAGGCCTGTCCGATGAACGTTGCCGTCACCGACAATAAGCGTTCCCGCAGAAACGGAACGGAGTGCATACTTTGTCTTGAGTGCGTCAATAAATGCCCGAAAAGTGCGTTGAGTATTTGAGATTGGTCAAATAATAAATATAATGTGATAATTCGTCTGCAAAAAACAATAATTATGTTACACTACCATACAGATTACGGGAGTAAACACATGATGGATAACAAAAAAAACAAGCTTATTATTCGCAATCATACGGCGGAGTTTTTGACGTTCGCCTACCAAACAGGGGGCGATGGCGTTGAAGTGCGTGTGCAGGACGGAACGGTTTGGCTTTCGCAAAAGCTAATAGCCCGCCTGTTTGACACAAGCACAGAAAATATCATCATACACATCAAAAACATCATTTCCGAAACGGAAATTGATGCGGCAGCAACTACTAAGGATTTCTTAGTAGTTCAAAACGAGGGCAATAGGGTCGTGAATCGCAACGTCAAACATTATAACTTAGACATGATTATCGCGGTCGGCTATCGTATAAACTCCGAAAAAGCGACTGAGTTCCGGCGTTGGACGACGATTATTTCGAGCGCTTGCTTGAAGAAATACGGGAGATACGCCTGTCCGAGCGCCGCTTTTATCAAAAAATAACCGACATTTACTCCACTGCCATGGATTACGACAAAAAAGCAAAGTCAACACAGGACTTCTTTACCAAAGTACAGAATAAACTACATTGGGCGGCTCATCAGCATACCGCTGCCGAGTTGATTCATAAACGCGCCGACAGTGAAAAACCGCATATGGGGCTTACGACATGGGAAAAAGCTCCAGGCGGCAAAATTGTGAAAAACGACGTAAGTATCGCCAAGAACTATCTCACCGAGGATGAAATGAAGGATTTAGAACTGGTTGTTTCAGGTTATTTGGACCTTGCGGAAGGTATGGCGCGGCGAAAAGTCCCTATGACAATGGACGATTGGGCGCAGCAGCTTGATTTGGTGCTGAAAGCAAGCAAATATGAGGTGCTTGATAATCTCGGCAAAATCACCGCGCAAATCGCAAAAGCACACGCCGAAAACGAGTTTGAGAAGTACCGAATAATACAGGACAAGCTGTTCCAAAGCGATTATGACGAGTTCTTGCGACTACAAGCCGAAACGGAGGAAACGCCCAATGAATAAGTCTGTCCACATTGATGAATCATAATAAATATAATGTGATAATTCGCCTGCAAAAAACTTTTTCTGAAAAGTTGCCACAACGAGATTGCATAAAGAAAAATCAATGAATAGATCAATCAAGACAATTACAAGGCAAAATGTCCCGACAAATTTTACCAATACGAATATACCGGCAAATAGCTCCGCTTTTTGGGGATCTGAAGATAGTGTGTCGGTCAGTGTGTCGGTCTGCCCCTAGAATTATAAGATTTTATAAAACGTCTGAATTTCCGCACAAAATGCCAGTAGTGTACGAATTATCCTAAAAAAATTACATAAAAACCAAATATAACGCATATAATCGCATAATTTTCGTACATTACCCTGAATTTGTGCGGAAAATGATGGTGAAATATTGAAATGGATGTTTTTTCACTAATGAAAAGGCGCAACGCACGAGGCGAAAAATCGCTTGCCTCCGCCCCAAACTTGTGATATCATATATAGGTTACGAGCAAGAAAGAAGGTGAGAGCATGAAGGAAGGAATCCATCCGGAGTATAAGGAATGTAAAGTTACTTGCGCATGCGGCAGTTCATTTGTAACGAAATCATTAAACGCGGAAGTCCGTCTCGACGTTTGTTCGGCGTGCCACCCGTTCTTCACGGGTCAGCAGAAGTTTGTCAACCGCGGTGGACGCGTAGAAAAATTCAAAAACAAATACAACATGGATTAACTTTACACGTAATGGGAAGTAAACCGGGAAGAAAGATTTTCCGGTTTATTTTAGCAGGAGTAACAAATGTTCGATAAGCTTGCATTCACACTTTAAAGATACGAGG
>Ga0123353_10006758_pt1 | contig 15366 bp, 13 predicted proteins | sample TergutLab28metaG_3_FD_92763 | JGI IMG/M metagenome (GOLD analysis project Ga0123353, IMG submission 92763) | Labiotermes labralis P3 segment gut microbial communities from Petit-Saut dam, French Guiana - Lab288 P3 | ecosystem: Host-associated > Arthropoda: Insects > Digestive system > Gut ... | reverse complement strand
GAAGCTGAGTGGACCCCGTTCCAGACCCACTACTACTCAGAAAATCTGGTAGCGCCGGGGATCGAACACGGGACCTCTGTATCTGTAGCCAGAAACTCTGACCACTAGACCACAGAGGCGGTCGCTATGCATGTAGATAGATTTTGAAAGTTAACTTGTGTTATCTTAAACGCTTTAATTCGAGTATCATCGAGGACCGTTCTGAAGTTTTGTCACTCCCAACATATTTATTTATATTCAAATCTCAGTCCTGGTACTGACTATCCAGCCTGATGATTTTCCTTCCACATATCTTCAGATGAGTTATTCATTAAGCTTTTAAAGCCCAGTGGTTACTTTATGTACCACTGCGTTTAGCATTAAACAAGACAGGCAATGGGCATATAAACGTAACGTTGAGGCGCATTCGCGTAACCATTGTTGCCATGGAGAAGCAGTAAATATTCCATAGTCTGAGTGTTTGTCTGTAGCCTTAGTTATCCAGCATGCAAAGCTCATGCACCATATTATATTGTCATATGTGACTTGTCTGGCTCTTCTACATTTTTCCACATTATTATCTCACAAACGGCACGATTCTGGGAGAAAGCGGTATATTAGTCTAATGTAAAGTATCCGTTATTCTTTTCAGAATTGAATACATGTTGAATTTTCTCGACAAATTTTTTTAAATAATGCTCAAATATAAAATTTCCTGAAAATCCGTCTAGTGGGAGGCGAGTTGTTTCTTACAGATGGACAGACAGACATGGCGAAGCTAGTAGTCTCTTTTCGCAATATTTGGTACGCGTCTAAAATTCTACAGAATGCATGTGTGTGTGTGTTTGTATTGTATGGATTTCAGAACAAACAGCGATTATTTCCCCATACATCAACGGATTGGTTTTTATAACTGGGACGGAATGTGTTTCCTGCGCGGTACGAACTGAATCTTTAAATATAATTCAGGATAATCACAGTCTTTAAGGGGTTAGTCATCCTGCCACTCAGTACTATATACACCGAGTCACTGACGAGGTCATTAAATAAACAGTGAATGAATAGCACTATTTTTACCGAACACAGTAGTGGAATGTATAGCATTACTGATTCGTATTCTGGAGGTCCCGGCTCCAAATTTCAGCCCAGCAACCGGACGTTCTGTGATTGCTCGTGTTCTTCCCCTGGATTATAGCTCAGACTTAGCCTCAACCGCTTCATTTCCAGTGCATTTCTCTAATTATCTACTATCCGACGCAGTGTAATCTGATTTACAGACGTCCCTCTATAAGCAATGAATAACCATAATAAATCAGTACTAGGGCCTTTAGCTCTAATGTATTTTCTAGTATATGATTCCATCAACCGAATCACAGTAAGAAGGTTCCAATTCTAAGCTAATTTCTTATGTGCTTACCCCCATCAAACCACTGCCGCCACGTTTAACGTTGAAAACTCTAAATTTTGTCCACACGGCGTAATAGGTTCAAATTTTTCCCAGAATTCGCCGATATAATTTACAGGAGTTTCTGCTGTGAATGAAGAAATTTACTTTGACTTCTGTCGTCGAAGGGTGTAGTCAGAAAGAAACGCCCCGAAAAATGGAGCATCAACAGTTGGTTTCTCCTTCACGACAATGCTCCCGCACACCGGTCGGTTTTGGTCAAGGATTTCTTATCAAAGAACAATGTGACAACACTGGAGCATTCCCTATACTCACCTGACCTGGCTGCAGCTGATTTTTCCTATTCCATCGACTAAAACCAGCATTAAAGGGACGGCGCTTTTTGATGCTACTGAAATCATTAAGAATGCGACGGAAGAGCTGTAAAGGCCTTTATAAAAGCTTCCAGGAATGTTTCCAACATATTGACAGTCGCTGGCAGAAGTGTATATTTACACAAGGGCATTATTTTTAAGGAAGTGTGGCTGAATGATTGTACTGTTTTGTGTTTCTCAGAAATAAAGTGATTCCGGGAACATTTTGAAGCTAAAACTTATTTTTGTTTTGGTTCATACAGCAAACGGCCGTTATTTCCGTACAAATCATAAACCAGCTTGCCTTTCTGATGTTTGCATACTGTGTTCTCGGTGAGTTACGAACTGAATCTTTATCTGTACAGTAGATTACTTTGGTACGCTCGCAAAATTGCGAAAAGCGACTATTAGCTTCGTCATATCTGTCTCTCCGGCAGTCTGTCCGTCCGTCCGCGTGGAAAAACTCGGCTGTCACTGGACGGATTGTCATGAAATTGTATATTTGAGTATTTTTTGAAAATCTGTCGATAAAATTTAAGTTTTATTAAAATCTGACAAGAATAAAGGATAATTTATATGAAGACCAATACGTGTTTTTGATGATATCTCGCTCAGTTCTTCTTAGAGTGAGATGTTGCAAACAAAAGTTGTAGAGAAAATCAAAACACATTTTATGTTCTAAAATCGTTATGTTTATGAGGTAATGTGGAAAAACATCGTAGAGCCGAGCAGGCCACAGATGACAATATGGCGCATGCGCATTGCATGTTGTGGTACGAAGGCGCCTCAATGTTGCTTTATACCAATTGCCTATCTTTTTTTTCTGTTCCAAGGGTTGATACGAGTATAATCATGACGGTAAACAGAACATTATAAACAGTTCAGTAAGAACTGCTCATACTAGGGTAGTTCGATGTATTTCCTCACCTGATTCTGATTAAGATTTCATGTAACTTCCCTCACATTGAAATATTTTGTGGTAAAATTACGAAAGACAGTGACAAAATATTTTTTACAAGGTGTGTAAAAATGATTCAGCCACTCTCCATTTCTATCTCACGTCTTTTTTTTTTTTTTCATGGATGACATATTAGACACATTTGAGCTCTGGCCTGCAGACGACTGAAGTTTTGTGGTTGAGTTAACTGTCTGCTAATTCATAACTGGACATACTCATAGGACTGATCCAAAATTTCATCATGCTGTAATATGTTATGGTTCTGGTAAGGAAAGGACATAATAATAAACATGCGTGCCTGAATAATAACTAGGCTGAAAAATAATATATAGACCGCACAATCTTCCTGTTTACGTCTCTTAATGTGACTTGCGAGGAACCCAAATGTAAATTCAACAACGAGCGCGGAAAAATTGTATGAGATTTGAATTTGTCGTCGTTGTTGTTGTTTTGTTAGTGTTATTTTGTAGGAGCGCTGTTTGTCTTTCATATGCCGAGCAAAGCAAGCAGATTTATGTGGGCCAGTATATTGTTAAGCTTACATTTGCGTCCAGTCGCCTTCCTCTACAATAAACGTGGTCCTGTTAAAACTTAAAAGCATCTGAGGTCTGGCATTATGAGTACTTCCTGAACGTAATATATGCATGTAACTAGCCACAGTTGAAATGTTCTTACAGAATTCGTTTTAGGTCTGCAGATCGTTCTGTATTGGGCAGTGATGTGTGGTAATCGTGCAAGGTGACACATGAATGTTGTCTGTGCTTCAGAGTCCAATGTTTATATTAAAGTGGAGAGTTTACATGTGAACCTAAAAAGCTTGTTCTTTCAGCCGGAGTAGATGACAGCGTGGTGCTGGTGCGATGCGGAGTCCACTGGGGTTCTGGGGTTGTCGTCGATTCTCATGACGGCATTATACTGACTTGTTCGCATGTTGTTAGTAATGTAAGTCTCTCATCAACCTTCACAGATTTCTTCTTACCCTACGGAATAGTCAAAAATCATGTAATGATTCTCTAAATCTTTGTGACATAAGAATACAACACTGGGCATTATCTATCTTCTGAAGCGTACTTAATATTCACGTCCAGTGGCGTAGCTAGGCGCAGGCGCGCGGGGCGAGCAATCACAATGGCCGCCGCTGGCAGAAGTTACGAACATTAAAAAATCACATTTGTTAAATTTGCCTTTATTCGTCAATAATTTAAGATTTGTTGAGGGCTGAAAATAAAATTTTGTTATCTGAAATATTAATTTTGCCTTCCATTTTTCTACCTCTTGGAATCTACTGCCTGGGGCGGCCGCATCGCTCGCCCCTGTACTCAACGTTTCGAGAGGTAGTTCTGCTGCCATTATCAGATAAAGTAATAATACGAAATTGATGTGAAAGCTAATCTATGTCTCGATATGATGGGTTCAACGTTGCAATATTAATTTCGGCTGGCTCCTGATCTCTCTGTGTCTCTCTTCTTTATGATAATAGATTTAGGCGGCTAGCTAAAGTGTGCATATCATTTTGACCGTCGTTAATGTGTCATGGTATTCAGATTTTCATGCACTGAAGTTATTGCTGCATCTGCGAAGCATGAAGGACAAAGCCAGCAGAAGGACGAAGAAATGTGGTATTCAGTTTGATACATTTATACGTCATTACATTACATACCATCCGATGGTCCCATTTACGGAACGCGAGTCCGAATGAAATAAAAGTAGCTTCAGAATAAACCTGTTTTAGAATAGCTCAGAGCTCCTGATCCGTGAAAAAAAAAAAAGAATTCCCGCTAGTCTGGTATATATGCCAACTCTCTTGTGAAAGTGCTAACAAGCTAGGCAATCTTCCTGTAACGTAACATTGTTGTGTGTTCGCGTAACAATTGTTACCATGGAAACGCAACACTGCGTGGCCCTTCCATTTTTGAGCTGCATATTTCTCTGTCGACAAAAAAAGGGGTGCTATAAAGCAGTCAATATGGTAATATAATTTGACAGCACGTACCTTCATTCTGCAGCTTGAAAACTTTAGCCAGCCAAAGTACCATCTATCTGCCCTATCTTCAAAATATTCACTCACGTCTCTTGTGATTCAACACTTTGAATGTTGAACTTATTACACGATATATGTAAAGACTTAACTCGTACGTCACAGAGAACAATAGAGCTATAAACAATTCACCGGTTGGTCTTTCTGCTTGTTGCACACGCTCTTACTTTGAGGTACGAACTGATTATACTGTATATAATGTGGCTGCAGTTGAGTCTTCATAGGATTAAATCATAAGTGGCGAACTTTATTTCAATGAACATTTAGTAAAACTAGATACACTCTCGAAAAGATAGAATTTTTGGCGATTTTGTGTCCTAACAATATGAAGTTACTTCGGTCTTCCTGTAAAAATGCCCGATATTTCTTCCGGTTTTAACAAACTTCGGTCAGTAATAAAAGTCTCCATTATAAAAGTTGATGCAAATCCATCCATTGGGGACCGAGTTAATACATGTGGTGAGACAGACGGATGGACGTACATGCCGAAGCTAAAAGGCGCTTTTCGCGACTTAGGCGAACCCGCCCCAAAACGGGACCATTAATGTTTAATATGCAGTTCAAATATACCCTGAAGTGCGAATGTGGTAACAATAATGCATGATTGCATGAGGGTATCACGTATTTAGAACAGGTGACGTAAGGATCATCTATCTTCACCAAATGATTTTACAAAAAGGAAAAAAGAGATGACACAGAGAAATAAACAGCTGATGCGTGCAGCTCTGCAATTGCAGAGAAATGTATCCTTCTGCCGCATAGAGGCAGTTGTTTTTAAAAAGTTGAGTCTGTTGTTCCGCATTGCCTTTTAATTTTCCCTTCACAGGCACAAAATTATGGAGTGAAGATCTACTGGAACAGTAAACAGTACTTCGCAAGTGTTTTGTTCCGGAGTAGAGATGGCTTCGCCTATGACGCTGCCGTTTTGAGAACGGGACCTGGGACAACATTCCGCTCAGTAAATTTCTCCAGTATCCCGGCTGTTAAAGGTAATACCCTGCCCGCCATGAACGTTTTCTGCGTGCAGGTCATTTTTGCAATGATGAAAACTTGAAAATTTAGGCATGATCTGTTTACAACCGCCATATGTGATGATGGCATGATGTAAACCTATTTGAAAGCCTCTATCCCTGTAATCCATGTAGCCGGTTTACATATCCATCATCTTTAAGGCATCCGAATCTTCTAGCTACCAACCTCTGAATCCATTTTCCTTGAAACTGGTCGCAGACGGATTGCTTTGTCTGGGCGTAGTAGTTGAATCCTCAAGCCCATCTTGCCAAAAAGAAAGCCATAGCCCACAATTAAAAAAAAAAAACCTGTTTCCCAGAAAGATAGTACGTTTGTATCGAATTTATTTTTGACACTGTTTTAACGTCAGTTCTGTCGTGTTTATTAGGACTTTTTTCATTGTCACAACATACAACACCACACAACGTTTTGGAAACTGTTTCCTTCTTCAGATGTGAATTGTGACAACGGAAGAAGTCTTAATAAATAAGTGATATGGTATGTTTACAGTTATGCACATTTAGTATTACACTGATTATTGTTGGAATTTCATGTGTTCGAGAACTCACGTCCGTGTCTTGACCGCCAAGCTTCACCGGCTGAGACAAAATTTAAGAGGACCGAAGCCGCAAAACCGCAAAGGAGTTGTTCTAAATGCCCTCTGGATATTTTCATATCTGCGAAGTTTGACAGGCCGTTCATTGTAGGTACATGCGACTGTTCAGGCCGCCCTATGTGTGTCTTGGAGTAATTGGTAAAATACGCAGAAGTGCCAGCATCGCTCCAACATAGTTAGGAAGGAAATACTAACATTCCCATACGCTGAATGCACCCTGTACGTGATTCATCGCTGGTGCCTAAGAACCACAGATTCATAAGCTCTGGTATTTACGACTTCCCACGCAAGTCATGCAGTTGATCTGCTATATGGAAATACAGCCAACCCTCGATAGAGTGCCACCCTCACTTAGCACCCATGAAAGTCTGTGACGTGAAATTTCCTGTTATACAGTATTTCGGTTTACCACCTCCTTCGAAATGTCGCCACAAACTGCGGTGTACGAACAGTGACGCCATATTGGGGTTTGACTGCGTCAGACGATGGTGTCGAAATCAACTTTGCCGAAGGATGTGTGACGTGCAGTCACTCAGTACCTTCAAGGTTGTGTAGGTGTTTGTTACTATACACCTACGTTTCTTTGCGTAGAATAACTGCAGTCATCTCCAGCCTCGAGTACTTTAATGCATTTCTCTAAGGACGTTTGTCTTTTCTTCATAAATCATAATTCCAGATCGCTAAATAACAGTCTACATGCTAATATTTCACCTTTTGAATGAATATTTATACAAATTCCTTAGCACAATGAAAGTGTGCTGTTATGTTTAACAGCGAAGTTTTATCATTCTTATTACAGTTGATGTCCGACATTTTATCCGATCGGAATCCCCATTTGATCCATGTAAACACCAGACAAGTAAAGGTACAGAACATACCACCTCTACTATGGCGCATTTTTTTAGATCTGTTAAAAATACTTGGCAATAAACATTTCCTTCTGCTGTCTGTGTGTTCCGGGTTCAAATCTTTAATTATATTGTCATGTTTTCTAATTTCCTTCATAAAAATGCCAGTATATTTAAAACTAGGAGACAAAAACTTCCTTTCTCATTTTTTCAATAAAGGCACGAATCACCTCACCATACCACAGTGCACAGCTTATGTATTTGATAAAGCTTCTTTCCGTGGTCCAATAATTAGTTGACAGTAACCTCTCTCTTCCTTCCTTCCGGTGTACCAATCCATATGTGGGTAATTAATCACATGTAGCTAGATAGCATTATGCTTCGCGTTTGGCACTGGTGGACTCATTATTTTTCCTTTCGGAGTAGTTTGCAAGAAAATCAGAAATTTCTGATGGTGTTATGTATCTTCTGTGGGGTGAACCGTACATTCAGGTCAGAAATCATGTTGTGTATGTTACTGAGGCTAAATATTTGGCGTTGTTAATGATTTTTGCTTGTACTTTTAAATGTCACGTTCACTTCTGACGTTTAGTTTACAGTCACATGCTTGTTCTTAAAATTACTCAGTGATAGAATGTCATACCGAAAGGAAGTTTACTCTGTACAAACAAATTATGAAGTTTCAATTTCGTCATGTATCATGGAACATTGCAAGCATTTGTTGCTTGCTGCAATTGTCGTTACTTGTTCTGTCCTTCGTATTTTACGGATATACTCGTTCGAAATGACGATGTACGTGGTATCCAGTGCAGCTGTTTCATATCCACGAAAATGCTTTTCATAAGAGCATATATATTTCCATAGAGTTGTCCCAGTAAATACGTACAGTGGACAAGCAGTAGCATAAGTGGCTATTCATGCTATTTGGATGAGATAAAAATCCACCACACCGTCAATTCCAAGACCATCTACAATTTCAGTATTTACTTATTTGTTGCTTGATGCAGTTTCATCAGAAGATAGCTATTAATAAAAACAAAAGGGAGTCTTAGTTGAGTTTTTACTGCGTTTTAATTAGCTGCTTTGTGCTGTCGGTTTAGTAATGGTACATTAAGTTGCGATTTGAAAGCAGACATGTCCTTTTATGCTCTGTAATTCCATATGATTCACCTTCCTGCATTATTGTGTGAGCACGCAGGTTCCTTTACTACTCCGTTAATTCTGTATTTTTTATCTTGTACTACCTTGTACTATTACATTTTCTGGCAATATTTCCATATTTCTGACCGTCCCGGCGCTATGCGATGAGTACACGCTTTCCTTTTGTGCCTCGTTTGGCTACTTTCCGCGCCTTCCCGTATTATTCTTTGAAGACGCGTTTTTCTTTCTTCGTAGTTTTTCTGCGTTGTTCATATTCCCGAACTATTCTGGGAGTACAGTTTTCCTCTCCTAATTTTCTTCTATTTCCTTTATTACAAATGGTGTGAAGAACATGAATATTAGCACGTCATTTATCATTCCTCCTGCAGCCTGTTAATCGTGTTCTGTATACACCGGTAATCGTGTCGAAATTCTATTTATGCAGGCGACTGAGTATGAGTTATGACAAACCCAGAAAATCACGGGCAAAAGCCCACATCGCGAATGGAACTGGAACTCGCGTACTTGAGAACATCCCCTTGAAGTCAACAGGAAATGTTTTAAGAGAATATTTGCAGTAACACGTAGGGAGAGACGAAACAATTCCTTATTCAGATGGCACGAATACAACAAGCAGTAGAATTATTTACACGAAAGAGTAATTTGCGTAGGTTTATTGTAATAAGTGTCAATTTAGTTCGTGAATATTTCAGCAACGATGTTGTTACTACTGCATTTCAGAACTATTTGTGAACCTTGCCTTATAGATTCAAGAAATTCCTAGGTAGATACTGTATGTAATTTATTCCACATATTCCATTATGAAGCAGTTTACCATATAAGAGTAAGTATGTCCTAATATCATGAATAGGTTTGTAACAGTCTTGACAGACAGGTTACAACTGCAAACATTTAAATGTGACGTTTCTGAGGGGCGTCTGAAGTTATATCTGATGCATTAGTGTCTGTGCTCTCGTATCATACAGCTGTCGAATGACCTTACATGTACACTACGGCGGATCGCATTATGTATTGCTGCTGAGATTAAGGGGCTGGATTCGGATAGAGTTTACTCAAATATTTGTCTTTTTACCTTCATGGAGATGCGAATTCGTACAGTTGTATACTATAGACCCTACTTTTACGTTGCAATGCTAAACTTGCAGAGGTTCCGCAAACACGTTTCCTTCAGAATGAAATGAGTAATTATAATTTGGATTGTGTTATTGCATTTTTATTTTCTTCCTTATTCTTATATAGTGGGTTTTCAGTTTAAGTAATGAATATAAAAATTTTATTTTTCATATATGTGCGTAAACATTTTATTTTTTAAAATGACAGTTCGTGTTTTGAACGGTTTTATGTCATTTTTGCGTCCAGAGTGTACATTTTTACTTTACGGGCTCCGCATTGATTCATATTTAGTCAGAACGATTCTTCAGGTGTTAGAGGATTGAAGACGAGCAGACTGTCGGTTTCAGATTATAATTATCGACACGATTTTATTGAACTGGTTTATAAGGACGTCCTTTAGGAAACTCTCTCGAAAAATGGAAAATATTGCGTACTCTAAAAATTCTAACTTCACTTATTCACAGTAAATAACTGCAACACTCGCACGTTAGAAACGGTACACAGAAATATGCATTTGGGCCGGCATGAAATTCACCCTGTGACTTTTTCTAGGCCGCCCTGTTCCAAACTGCAATGAATAATTTAAAAGATGAACTTTTCGGATTGAATTATTTTTTGTACTTTGCGAAAACAATGTGAAAATATGTTTCACTATCTCCTGGTAAGCAGTACTGGTATCTGACTTTCGTAATTCAATCGATAAGCTCCCTCCAATTCAGTGTATTTTACAAATATGATTAAGCGTGAAGAGCATGACTCAGAGGATATGATGAGTTTGGAAACCAGTTGAATTAGCGAGGCACGAGAATAAATATGTCTGTCAAGGAGTCTGTGAGCATTACCAATAAACGACCGTCGGCTATATTTAGTAAGTGTGCCGAGAGAACAGGTAGTTAACCTCCAGAATGTAAGCAGAAAACATTCTCAAGATCACACACTAAAGAGCAAGTGAAGGTCGCAGCATAAGCTCAACAGATGCCTGACTTGAGGAATTTGTAATTTAGAGCTGGAATGCTCGATTGACTGATAAATTCGCTGTTTTTTAAGTTATTAAAATACTGCTAAAATAACTGAAGTGGAAGTTTGTACGGTCATGTTACTGGTTTACAGTTCATTTTCAAAGCTTCTTTCGCTGAGCTACTTGAGTTAGACATTCTCGCAGCTTTCAGGCTACTCCTGCCCTCCATTCCGACGTAAAGATTATATATACCTGGCTTAGTAGATGTAATAGTAATAATATATCGATAATATTGATTGAAGTTATGTTGCAATTTAATTTATTCTTTAATTGGGCGTTTTTCTTTGCTGTTGTATTACCTTAATATCCTTCCCTTCTGTAACTTGTTAGTGACAGAACTATACAAGAAACTGAGTAAAACCAGAAAATTATCTGTCTTATTGAGTGAATTGTGGCTGTGATCTTGATAGTCACGGTCTTTCACCATACATAGAGTATCCTGGTCAAACCACAATGGCGTCCACATTACGTTTCATCTTCCTGCTAGAATTCCTTTTTCAAATCCACCTGTTCAGAACTTAGAGCTACCAAAATTTCTCTTTTCTGTGGACAGCAGCTATCTATATTAGAATTTCCTATACCATTGACGAAAAAAATGTGTTCCAGGGGCCGGAATGTAGTCGGACATATTCAGTTTGGGCCACGGCGATGTTCTGATATAATAATAATAATAATAATAATAATACGCATGTTACGACCCACTGTTGGTTTTTTAGGCGCGTTTGCAAAATCGCAAAAAGAGGCTGCTAGTTTTGTCACGTCGTTTGCCTGTCCGTCGGTCCGTCCGCATGGAACAACTCTGCTCCCACTGGACGGATTTTTATGAAATTTCATAAATTGAGCGTTTTTCTAAAGTCTGTCGAAAAAGATCAAGTTTCAAAATCTGACAATAATAACAGGTACTGTACATGAAGACCAATATTTATTTTTTATTTATCTCGCTCAATTTTGTCTCGGAGAAAAGATTGCATGACGAGCTGTAAATTGTATTACAAAATGATAAGCCTAATAGGCTTGTGAATACAGTCTATTTAAATGATATTCCGCTATCGCAAGCAGTAAAATCAGCACCCCTACCGCATTTATTCCCAGCTTTTACCTATTGCGCAAATGTTACGTTTGACCGAACACTTCTAAAAAATTGGAAATGCAGCCTTTGTTTGTCTTCCTCAGCAGGTCCGTATTTAGAGAGAGGTACTCGGTGAATCGAATTGTCTTGGTGTAGTCGTAATATGCTAGATTTTGTTTGGGATGAGCCTCCCTCAGCTTACCTACCAGGCACCTTAAATGAGAATTTTTGTGTGTGTGTGTGTTTTTTTTGTCGCTGCCGGCGACCGTCAGGACTTTTCCTTTTAGTTGGTCACGACCGCCGCCTCCATGTCCATACCTGCTAACTATTCCGGAGCTTCTTGTCACACATTCAGTGCTATTTTGTCTATGTAGCTGAAATAGCGTTGCTAATAATAATAATAATAATGTGCGTAATTACCTTTAGTCGTAGGAACATCCCAGCCTATCTTGGTTTAAGACAGAACCCCATACATAAAAGACAAAATACTGTTCTCCAGACATATAATCTTGTTAGAAAATATTGAGAAATACCGCTTGCAAGCTTTAATTTTCCTCCAAATTTGTTCTGCTGAATGCATGCAAAATAAGAAACTTATTTCGTAAATAAAATAATACATTAGTAGTTCACTGCAGGTGAACTCATTAACGAATATACTCGTATGTATGGATGCAAAGTTAGTTTTATTTATTCATTTATGATTTATTTAACTACGCTCTCAGCGTCTCCTGCTGTATATTGTCGAATGGAATGATGATTAACAAACAATGAACTGTGAAAGATGTAGAGCGAAACGGCTGTGGCCTAGGTTAGGGTACTGCCAATAGAGTTGGCCCGAGAGACAGGAAAATCACAAAACTGTCGGGGTATATGGTGTTACGCCAAAGATTCGAACCAAGCATCTCCCAAATGTAAGTCAGTGAAAAGCCTGTCTCGAAGTAATAACACGAAAAATATACGCACATAAAAGAGGCAACGATAACTTCTATTATTATTAGTAGTAGTAGCAGTAGTAGTAGTAGTAGAAGTAGTATGAATAATTAGGCTAAGGAATTAAAACATGTATTAGTGTTTGTGAGAAGGGACTATAAAAAGGTGTAGTGTTTCGTAAGCACTTTTTGAAACCGCCGTTCCCCCCTCAATCCTGACTTGCGCCTTGGTAACTCCTACGTAATGGTTGCACGCGTTGTCGACATAATTGTAATCAAGACTATTTTCGTATCTTCTGATGAAACCTCCAGGGGAGCCTGTGATCGCTGCGGGGTTCTCACTTTTCTCGGAAGATGACAACGTCCGGCCGACAGTGACACGTGGCGTTGTGACCCGCGTGTCGGACCCAGTGGCCATGCTGCAGACAACTTGCTGCGTCCAGTCAGGTGCAAGCGGGGGCGCCTTGTTCAGGAGCACCGGCGACCTGGTGGGGCTTATATCTTGCAACATTATGGACACTTGCACGGGGGCACTGTTCCCGCGACTCAACATGGCTGTGCCGGCGAGTGTGTTGGCCGAACCTCTGAACGACTACCTGCGTACTGGCGGTAAGCAAGTGTGTGTGTGTGTGTGTGTGTGCGCGCGCGCGCGCGCTTTTTTTTTTTTAAATGGAGCTGGCTGAAGAGACGAAGCGACATCCTCTGAGCGGCCCGGTCTTGTTATAAAACAAAAAGTATAAATGTGTGCTCCCAACAATTCTAGATGCATTATGTTAAGATTTTGCATAGGCATAGTACTTAATTGGTCTTATGTTTCCTTATTACAATCTCGTAATTGGATAAGCAGAATTAATTTATTCAAAATATTATTAACTCTTCTACTTCAACTACTGATTTTCTTTAGAAGATCCCCGTCTTCTGGGGGGTGATGCCGTGTAGTATGGTACAAAATTTACCGACGAGGAAGACATACGTCCCTCCGAAACGTAGGCAGATTCCTACCAGACTACACGGCATCGCGTTTTAGGGGACGGTAACCTTCTTAGTCACGGCATTTAGAACTTCAAACTTGGCGTGTTGCTACTTTCTGTTTGTATCCATCCAAACGAATGTTATTGTCTTGAAGGCCCAATGTATGAACTGAAACACAGTTTCGTTATCTTTTCAGAAAAACTGACACTACTGACATTATCGAAAGTTAACTGCGCGAAACAACATATGTAGGGTCCTTCCCAAAAGACCTTCTAGTTTTAAGTGTAACTGTGGAGACATAGTGACCGAATTGAATTTAATTCTTATAGTTTAAACTATCATGGATGCCAGTGCATTGTCATCATTGGCCCTGTCTCATATCAAATAATTGTTGTAGACCTTAGCGTTGGTTTAATCGCTGGTGTCTGCTGTTAGTTCCGTATGTTTCCAATCCTCAATTCTGTTCTGAAACACATCAAACAAAGTACTCCTCCGTTTCGAGGCGGTCTTCCTCAATAAACTTGTCGCTGATGGGATTTTTTCATCTCTTCCTCCCACATTTGAGTTTCTGTACGAGTTGTATGTTTTTATTAGTCATGCTGATTGATATTTATTAATGGAACACGTTTTGTTAAGGATTAGATGGGTTTAGACGCGTTTAGGTTGCGAGACTTCGGATTCACACGGCGCTGTTAGTGTAGAAGTCTTGAAACTTTTCGCGGCGACAGAATTCAATAAAGTCTTCACGGGCAGACAGCTGCGTCAAGGTGTGAAAGTTCTCCAACATTTCAGGGACTGACTCCATCCCCATCTTCAAGGTGTCAATGTAGATTTAAGTCTCCTTGTAGACTATTCCATGTTGATGAGTATATTATATATGTACCGACGTTTCGGAGGAGATTGCTGCTTTCGTCTGCAGAGTAGACCATCAAGAATGTGTCTGGGTTGCTGCATTACGTCATGTTCTTGGGTTAACTTGGGTTACGGTACTTGAGGATATGTGAGAGATTGTCTTTGAAATTGGATTTTTTTTTAGTTTCTACATGGCTGATGAACCTATGATACGCGTGCCCCCAAACGATACGCGGCATTCACTGCTGTCCCAGTTTTTTTTTATTTCTTTTGCCCGACCAGCGTCTGTATATTGCGAAGAAATATATATACGTATATAACTGCGTAGAAATTGTATATGAACTACAGTTGCTACCAAATAATACGCGAGTGAAACGTTTTTACAGAAATCGGGAGCTGTGCGAAGTGCTGACTGGATGTTTACCATTGGATTGCCTGCCTGACGCCTGGCGGCGACTGGCCGAATACGTGACATCGGACGAAACGTTTTTAATTTTTTTTTTCCAAAAGCAAGTAGTAGCAGCTCCAGTTACTGCCATATTTTCTTCTTATCGCATTCCTCGACGAGGACTTTGTTAGAAATGTAATATAATAATTATAATATGCATAAAACATAATAATGCTATAATTAATAATAATTGCGGAAGACTCAAAGATATTATTTCCAGCCCTATCCTAGACTAATTAGCTTCAACTCTTGCATTGCCGTCATTGCCCTCATGACACAACGTATGGTTCGGCGTCATGGTTGTTCCGTCGTCATACAATTTTATGTGTGTATATTCAAATTAGAACGTGCACTTAACTTCGCTACCTGTTCCTGGTTGCGCCTGATGACTGCAGTAATTACTGATACATGCAGCGAAGTTAATTGCGTTTCGTAATATGAATTGAAACAAATAAAGCTGTAGCAGGACGGAAAAACCTGACATTGATACTTTAAATACAACATGACGCTCAAGTACTCTAACCGGTACAGGGAGTAAGTCCTTTATTAAGAGTCAAAATTGTACATTTAAAGCATAGGTCAGAACTGTTTAAATT
>Ga0123353_10006753_pt1 | contig 15373 bp, 18 predicted proteins | sample TergutLab28metaG_3_FD_92763 | JGI IMG/M metagenome (GOLD analysis project Ga0123353, IMG submission 92763) | Labiotermes labralis P3 segment gut microbial communities from Petit-Saut dam, French Guiana - Lab288 P3 | ecosystem: Host-associated > Arthropoda: Insects > Digestive system > Gut ... | reverse complement strand
TTGTAATTGTTCCCGCGACAACTGTATTTATGATAGGTTCAATTATCTGGCTTGTTTTGGACATGGTTTCGTTTTCTGGTATTCTCAATTTACCGCTGTCGCTTTTGTATCAGCTTATGGAAAAAACCGCTTCCCTTGCCGGAAACATACCCGGTATTTCAGGCTCAAGGCCTTTTGTTTTAGCGCTTTCAATTGTTTTGTCGCTGTTGATAGTTATTCTCGAACTTAAATCGCGCAAAACGCGGCTTCACCTTCAGCCTTTTTTATAGCCATGATAAATTACAATTCTGCTTCGTCATTAAAAACTTTTCTTGAACGGGAAGGATTGGGGATGCGGAAAAAATTCGGCCAAAACTTTTTGATAAATCCCGCAGTTAGGCAGTCTCTTGTGGAAGCCCTTGATGTCCGGGGCGAAGATGAAGTTTGGGAAATCGGGCCGGGTCTTGGCGCGATGACAGCCCTATTGCTTGAAAAGGGATTAAATGTGCGGGCTTTTGAAATTGATACGGGATTTATCAGAGTACTGAAACAGATATTTGCAGAGCAGAAAAATTTTTGCCTGATTGAAGGCGATGTAATGAAAACTTGGCAGAATCAAAAGCGCGCGTTATTTCTTTTGGGGAATCTGCCTTACAATATTGCCGCTGCCGTTTTGGCGGATATGATCGAAAAAGGATGTTTGTTTACACGGATTGTTGTTACAGTCCAAAAAGAGGTTGCCCTTCGCATGGCGGCATCCGCCGGTTCGCCGGATTATTCTTCTTTTTCAGTGTTGTGCGCGTCTGCTTACAAAGTGAAACCTTTAATGACTATCCGCCCTTCATCTTTTTATCCGCAGCCGAATGTAGACAGTATGGGCGTTCTTCTGGAGAAACATTCTTCTGATTTTTCTCCGGTTCCGGCAGTTTTTTATCCTCTTGTACGCGCTCTTTTTGCATCAAGGCGAAAGACAATAAAAAATAATCTTGTTAATTTTCTTTCGTCTCTTTTTGGGAATTCCCATGATATATGTAATGAACTTTTGCGCGCGAACGGGCTAACAAGCAATGAACGTGCGGAAAATCTGAAACCGGAAATTTTTCTGTCTCTTGCCAAATCCATTGAGAATATGCGAAAATGATAACAGGGATGTCGATAGCCGGGAATATTGCCAAAATTGAGGAACGTGTTCAAAGGGCTTGCAGCTCTGCCGGGAGAAAACGTAATGAAATTACCATTATGGGAGTTTCAAAATTTGTCCCCCTTGGTTTGGTGGAAGAAGCAGCCCGTGCCGGCATTAAATGTTTTGGCGAAAGCAGGGTTAAAGAAGGGATAGAAAAATTTGAAATCTTCAGGAAAGAAAATCCTGATGTTCAGATTCACCTTATCGGTTCCCTGCAGCGCAACAAGGCAAAAGGCGCGGCTCTTTTTTTTGATTGTATCCAGTCGGTAGACAGGGAACAGCTTTTATTTGAGCTTGTCAAACATACAGAGGAGCGGGAAAAGCCGCTTGAAATTCTGCTTGAGATACATACCGGTGAAGAAACAAAAAGCGGGTTTGCATCAGGCAGCGCTGCTGATCTTGACGGGCTTTTCAGAGCGGCGGAGCTGGTATTAAACTCCGTGAATCTGAAACCGGCAGGGCTTATGACAATGGCGCCTTTTACGGAAGATGTAAATTTAGTCCGTTCGTCTTTCAGGCAGCTTGTAAAAGTGCAGAAAGAACTGGGAAAACGTTTTCCTCCGGAAAAAAACTGGAATTGTCTTTCTATGGGAATGTCAAATGATTTTGAAATTGCCATTGAAGAAGGTTCAAATATGCTGAGGATAGGCAGCTTGATTTTTAAGGAATAATGAAAAAATTAATTTTTATAATAATTTTATTTACTTTCTTTTTAACTCCCTTTTTTCAGGCGGCAGCCCAAGCTGCCCACGATTCTACGACAACGGCTGTTTTTGATACTACCGGTTTTCCTCAGTGGGCAAAAGATTTGCGCCGCTGGAATATTGTTTCTTTTGGCTCATATCCCTTTTCTATGGCTTTTGTCAATTTTTTTTATGACATGTACCGCTGGAACAATGCCAACGGCATGGAATTTACAAGCGAAGGGCGCCGTTATGCGCCGTGGCCGTTGAGATCGGCGGGCGCTGTCGAAAAAACAAATACGGAATTTAGAAACTCTCTTTTGATGGCTGCGGGAGTTTCCGCGACAATTGCTCTTGTTGATATAATGATTGTAAGGCGGCGGCGGGAAAGGGAAAGTTTGATTGAAGAAAGGCCTACCGGTTCTTACACGATTGAAAGAACTCCGTTTCCATCTGATGAAGCCGAAGATTTTCCTGATACATACGATGTGTACAATCCTGAAACATCAGAAGGATTTAGCCTCTTTGAAATTATGCCGCAGGAAGGCGGGGAAACTTCCACGGAATAATGCCCTGTTTTTCCCTTGTTATCGAAGAACGGATCCCCCGTAATCTCCGGCTTGACCGTTATGTTTCAGCAAATTTATGCCTGCTTTCCCGTTCGCAGATCAAGGCCAGAAACTTAAAAGCAAAAATTAATGGAAAAGATGTTAAACTTTCACGCCCTGTAAAATACGGGGATACTCTTGAACTGTTTTGGGAAGAAGCCGCTCCGCAGAATATTATTCCACAGGATATACCGCTTGATATAGTTTACGAGGATAAAAGATGTGTTGTAATAAATAAGGCTCAGGGAATGGTTGTACATCCCGGGGCAGGCAACAGACAGGATACAATGGCAAATGCCTTGTATTTCAGAATCCTGAATATGGGCGGCAGTGTGAATACAAACAGTGTGCGTCCGGGCATTGTTCACCGTCTTGATAAGGATACATCAGGAATAATAATCGCCGCTTATGATGATGAGGCTCATGCTTTTTTTGCGCAGCAATTTAAGTCCCGCAAAGTAAAAAAAACCTATATCGCGATTGTTTGCGGCATTCCAAAAGAAATTAACGGCCGTATAGAAACTTTTATCGCAAGGGATCAAAAAGATCGCAAACGTTTTACAGTTTCTGCTTCGGGGAAACGCGCTGTAACTTTTTATAAAGTTATAAAGACATGGCAAAATTATTCGCTTGTTCTTCTGCGCCCAAAGACAGGACGCACCCATCAGCTTCGTGTGCATATGCGTTACCTTAATTTTCCAATTCTTGGAGATCCTGTCTACGGTTACCAAGACAAGCGTTTCCCCGATACAAGCCTGATGCTTCATTCAAAAACCCTTGAAATTACACTGCCCGGAGAGGCGGACGCGCGTATTTTTTCATCCGCCGTACCTGAACGTTTTACTGGAATTATTGAAAAGCTGGACAGGAGCAGTATGAATGGATAAAACGCCTAAAATTATTGAAGAAACACCTGATTTCGCGGTTGTTTTCAAACCTTCCAAAATGCATTCTGCCGCTAAAAATTTTATTCATAACCGTGAAGGCGCGGAAAGTGATAGTACCGCCGTTTTATTTGATTGGTATGCGGAATATTCTCCCCCTGTTTTTGACATAATGCACAGACTGGATTATGAAACCAATGGGCTTGTCCTGTTCGCGAAAAACGAAAAGAGTTATAAATATTTCAAATCTTTGCAGGACAATGGAAAATTTATCAAGGAATATTCAGCCATTTGTTTGCAGTCCCCGTCTGAAATTACTGATTCTTCATCAGGTTTTCCTCCATGCCCTCTGTATCTTGAAAATTTTATACCTTCTTCTGAAAACCCATTTGTCATTGAAAGTTTTTTCCGTCCCTTTGGTCCCGGAAGAAAGCTTGTCCGTCCTGTAATTGCGGATGGAAAAAAACACCGTGAAGTTGCAGCGGACAAGGGCGGTCACTACCGGACAGAAATTACCGGTATAGACAAAAATATTTTCACGATACGTTTAAGGCGCGGTTTTCGCCATCAGATACGCTGTCATCTTTCATGGATTGGTTTTCCGGTATTAAATGATCCCTTGTATCCAATACCGCTAACAGTTCCCGAATCAAACGAACTTGCCCTTCGTTCTCATGCCTTGTTTTTTACTGATCCTTCTGGGCGTGTATGTGAATACAGGATAAAGCCTTTAGAAATTGTTTAACAGACTTGGGTTGTTTACTTGGAATCTTTTAAGTAAATAACCGAGCAGAAAAACGCAGTCAGCGGCATTGCAAATAAAATACCAAGACTGCCCGCCAAAGCTTGCAGGATTTCCACAGCGATCATTTCACTGTTAAACAAAGCTAAAAAAGAACCAGAGAATACGCTCAAAAGCAAAACTACCGTTAATGAGCTGCCAATATATGCGAGTATAAGCGTATTTGCCATACTGCCCATTATATCCCGTCCGATATTCAAACCCGAACGAAACAATTCTTTGAATTTGATTATACCCGCTTTTTCTTTTACTTCCCATAACGAAGACGATATTGAAATCGCAACATCCATAATCGCGCCCATCGCTCCAATAATTATTCCGGCAAAAATTATCGCTCTTAAATTCAGCTCTATGCCGCCCGGAAGATTAACCAGATACCGCGAATGTTCATCTACGATTCCGGTTAAATATAAAGCCCTGTCCATTATAACTGCGATTATTCCCGCAACCATAACGCCGCTTACACAGCCGGCTACCGAGGCAAGCGATTTTTTGTTAAACCCAATCACAATTAAAAGCGTCATCGCTATTGTATACGCGCATACAAGCAGAGCCATTACATAAATATTTTTTCCGGAAAGAATGGCCGGAATAAAAACGGCAAAAATCGCGGCGCAGGTAAAACCAAGAGAAAGAATAGTGTTAAAACCTTTTTTACCGCCAAAAAGAAGAAGACAAATTACAAACAAAAATCCCAGAGTTAGCAGCCTATTTGTCCGCGCATATCCGCCAAAAAACCACCCAATATTATTATTCACTAAAAGCACATTGTCGCCTTTATCGACTTCCTTTGATCTGTCTATTAAAAGGGGGCTGAAAGTTTGTTCAGCCGTAATAGTTTCCCCTCTTCGTATTCCGGTTGTTATTTTTGCTTCAAAGATAATTTTATCGCCGGGCATAAAGGGAATAAAGCTGTCAAAATCGCCAAAATAATCAAAGTCGTCAATAAAATCCATGTTAAATTCAACCCGTTCAACAATTCTTTGGACTTTCCCCCGGACAATTTCCTGCGAAGAATTTTGAAAGTTAACCATGCCGTCTATTGCGATGTTATGCCCGATAAAAAGAAGCAGTAAAGATACAATAATTGTAAAAAGATACGAAAGTTTTATTCTTATCACTTGTTAATTTCCATTTGTTTAAATATTTAACACATAATTACATCCAAAGGTTAGCTTTAACGATAATAATTGTCAATTAACAACTTCGTCTTAAGAAATTAGAACGAACAGCCTTCCAAAATAAATAAAAAACAGAAACACCATGATTTTTATCTTGAAAAAGCGGGGTTTTCGGGTAAAATAAATTATGGGGATTGGGAAAATATTTTTTTCAGACATTATCTCCTCCAGCGGAGGGGTAGTTTATTTTGTAGGGATTAAGGGAACGGGCGTTTGCGCGCTTGCGGAACTTATGCTCAATGCCGGATTTAAGGTTTCGGGCAGTGATACTCCGGAAAAATTTTACACAGATACAATTCTTGAAGAGTTAAATATTCCTTATTATGAAAACTTTGATGCATCCCGTATCAGTACAAATATTGATGTTGTTATACATTCGCCTGCTTACAGTGCCGATTCAAATGCTGAACTAACCCGCGCTGTGGAGCTTAATATCCCTGTTATGAATTATCCTGAAGCTCTTGGAGCATGGTCTGCAAAATATGATTCTACCGGTGTTTGCGGGGTTCATGGAAAAACTACCACCACAGCAATTTGCGGTGTATTGATGAAAGCGGCAGGTTTACCTGCCCAAATCTTAACAGGCAGCGCTGCTTTGGATTTTGGAGGAAGATCAACACTCAAGCTGGGTAACAAGTATTTTATTGCGGAAACATGCGAATATCGCGAACATTTTCTGCTGTTCTGTCCGAGGCGCATTATTCTTACATCTGTGGAAAGTGATCATCAGGATTATTTTCCAACTTATGAATCAATCCGTGATGCATTTGTCAATTACTGCCGTCTGTTACCGGAAGGAGGGCAGCTCATTTATTGTGCGGATAATCAGGGAGCAAGTGAAGTAGCGCGCATAATTGAAAATGAAAACAGCGCAATTGAACTTATTCCCTACGGTTTTACTGCCGCCGGAGATTACAGGATACTTTCTTATAATGTTGAAGATAAAATGGCCGCTTTTACCCTTGCCGGGCTTCAAACAGAATTTAAAATACCAGTACCCGGGCAGCATGAAGTTTTGAATGTTGCGGCGGCAATGGCCCTTACCGTATCATTGGCAAAAGAAGAATTCGGGGCATTGGAAGGAAACCTTTTAAGCGAAGAAAAAATTTCATCCATAAAAAACGCTCTTGTTAATTTTAAGAGTACAAAACGCAGATATGAAATTTTAGGAGAAACAGGCGGTATTATTTTTATTGACGATTATGGCCATCATCCTACCGCGATTAAAACAACGCTTGCCGGAATTAAAAGTTTTTATCCTTACCGCAGATTGATTGTCAGTTTTATGTCGCATACCTATACAAGGACATCTGCCCTTTTTGATGAATTTGTATCAGCGTTTAACGATGCGGATATTCTTTTTCTGCACAAAATTTACGCATCTGCGCGCGAGGATTACAACGGTAATATTGACGGACGGGCGCTTTTTGAAAAAACGGCGTCTAATAGGAGCGGTGAAACACATTATATTCATGAACCGGATGATGCTTTTACGCCATTATGTGATATATTAAAAAGCAATGATATTTTTATCACCCTTGGCGCCGGGAACAACTGGCCCCTTGGTGTAAAGCTTTTTTCACATTTTAAGTCAGCAAATAGAGGTTATCATGATTAGCATGACAGGTTATGCGTACCGTGAAAAAAACGGACAGGATTTATCGGTTTCCGTAGAAATCAAGAGCTGTAATAACCGCTATCTGGAAATATATGTGAGTCTTCCGCCGTGGCTTTCCGTACTGGAAATGAAAATAAAAAACATTATAACCTCTGTTTGCGGCAGAGGCAAAATAGAAGTTTATGTTCGTGTCCGTGAATATAATGCGCCTGTAAAAATATGCGTTAATAAAAACGCCGCAAAAGCTTATTATGAAGCGATTAATGTTCTTGCCGCTGATCTTGGCCTTGAAGAAAAATGCGGTCTTGTTAACCTGCTTGAAATGGAAGGCGTTCTTGAAATGGAAAAAAACCGTGATGATGAACGTTATTGGCAGGAGATTGAACCTGTTTTGCAGGATGCGCTTAAGGCCTTCTGTCTTGAACGTGAAAGAGAAGGGAAACATACAAAAGATGATATACTTGTGAATTTGGAGAAAATCGAATCTTCCCTGAAAATGGTATCTTCATTCGCTCCTGTAATTGAGTGTAATATAAAAGAGAATATTAAATCGCGTTTTGCAGAATTGCTGGGTAATCAGGTTGATGAAAACAGGGTACTTGCGGAAACTGCCTCGCTTTTAATAAAATATACAATTTCCGAAGAAATATCGCGCCTTAATTCACATTTAGGTGAGTTCAGAATGGAAACGGAAAAAAACTTAAGGCCGGGGAAAAAACTGGATTTTTTATGTCAGGAGATAAACAGGGAAATAAATACCATTGGTTCCAAGAGTTCTATTTTTGAAGTTAATAGCGAAGTTGTAAAGATGAAGGAATCTCTGGAGAATATAAGAGAACAATTGAGAAATGTAGAGTAATGTTATGTATGAAGAAGTTTGGGGAGGACGCGGGTGAGAACGGATATTAAAATCGCGATTTCCGGAAGAAGCGGCTGCGGAAATACTACAATCAGTAAAATGATTGCGGAAGAACTTGGTTTACGCTTTATAAACTTCACATTTCGTTCTCTTGCAGAGGAACGCTCCCTTGATTTCAAAAAAATACTTGAGCTTGCGGCAACGGACGATTCTTGGGACAAAGAAGTTGATAAAAGACAGGTTATGCTTGCCCGTGAAGGTGTTATAAACGGCGAGGGCGGTTGTGTGCTTGGTTCGCGCCTTGCGATTTGGATGCTTGAAGAAGCGGATTTGAAGGTATATCTTAACGCAAGTCCTGAAGTCAGGGTGCAGCGTATCATAAAAAGAGAAGGCGGAAACTTTGAAGAAATCACCGCGTTTACAGCAGAACGGGACAGACAGGATCACGAACGTTATTTGCGGATTTATAACATTGATACCAATAATTACAAGTTTGCGGATTTATTATTAGAAACTGATAATATGACGCCGCAGCAGATTGTAGATTTGATTATCGAAAAAACAAAAGAAATTTAACCACGAACTTGTACCTCGTATGTTTGGGAATATTGAATGATAAAAAAAATACCTTCACATAAGATAACGGCTGAAATATTCAGGAAAAATACCGGCGTATCAAACTCTAACCCGTCAGCGCAAACTGCGAAATCTCCTGTTTCCGTATCACCCGCTTTCCCGCGGTCTGCCGTTTCACTGGCCGCTGCCGCAGGGCTTCCGGCTGATAAACTTTCCGCTTCCGTTGTTTCCTTCGCGCGTTTTTTCTCCCTGCCCTTAAAACCGGAATCTTTGGCGGCCATTCGCCGTCAGGCTTTTACGCAGCTTGTATCAGAGATGCCGCAGAATGATTCAACCAAACAGGCAGCGGCGGATAAAACATCTGATACTGCTGTTCTGAAAAACCGTACAGTATTTTCTCTGGCTGCCGCTGCTGCTGAAAGCAAGGGAGCGGAACTTCAGCCAAAAGGGCTTGAGTTATTTGCAGAAGCCGTTGATCCGGATTGGCATGAAAGGCAGGATTCAGGCGGGCAAAACAACAAACAGCGCAACAGCAGGAATCAGAACGAAAAAAAAGACGAAAACGTTCTTACAAAAACAGTTCCCATTAACGCCTCCTCCTTAAAAGAAATGGCGCTGGAATCCGCTGAAAAAAACCCTTCGCTTTATATATTAAACCGCCTGCCGGATAAAGACGGGCGGCGCTGGATTGTTATACCATTCAGTTTTTCTGAAGAGAACCGGGAATTCCGGGTATCAATGAGAATTCTTCTTGAACCGGAAAGAGTATTGAATCACGCTTCATACATGGCTTTGGATATTTCAGAGAGCGGGCAAAGGCGGCTTTTTATTCTGGAATCTGCAGGCGGAAAACCGATTAGGCTTTCCGTTTACTTTCAGGGTGAACTGCCGCCAAAGGCTCAGTCTTCCATTAAACGTGAATTATCCGGCCTTTTTGGGATTCCGCTTGAACGTATTTCTGTAAAAGGACAATATTTTTCCGATATGGATGATTTATTCCCCCTTGAGGCAGGTTTTGGGGAAGATCAGTTTTCTTCAATTGATGAGGCTGTTTAATATGAAAAAAAGAAAAATTGCGTCCGCTATCGGATATTCTCCCCGTGATCCGGCGCCGGTATTGCTGGCTTCAGGAAGGGGCAGGGAGGCCGAACAAATTATCACAATTGCGGAACAAGCCGGAATAACGGTTGTTGAAGACGCTCCTCTTGCAGCCTTGCTTGATTCAAGCGCTAAACCCGGCGACTTTATCCCGCCTTGGTGCTGGGAAGCTGCCGCGAAGGTACTGGCCTTTGTGTTAAAAGCGGACGGGAAAGGTTCTTGACAAAACTTTCTATTTTTGGGAGTATGAAAAAGCAGTATTTTATGCACGAAAGTAGCCATGCGGCTGTCGTATAACGGCTATTACCCCAGCCTTCCAAGCTGGAGACGTGGGTTCGACTCCCATCAGCCGCTTCTGCGTCTGCTTTCGGGCAGCCGCTTTATTTGATTTTTGTCAATAAATCAGATATGGCAAGCGTCTGTCTTCGAGCAGCCGCTTCTGCGTCTGCCTTCGGGCAGCCGCTAAAACTTTTAGGGCGCATAGCTCAGCTGGTTAGAGCGCTTGCTTTACACGCAAGATGTCCCTGGTTCGAATCCGGGTGTGCCCAATTGTAAGTCCTTATTGAGTATCTAAAAAATAAATTGCCGACATAGGGTGCGTAAGGTTAATCATACGAATGTAACTGTCGGTAGTTGGCTTATAAGGTTCACTTCTCTTGAGGATGATTATCGAAGTGCTAAACTTATTGTCGCAGGAGTGTCCTATTCTCCCTCAGAGTTTTATGGAATTCCGGCGGTTTTTTATACTAGTTTTTATTTTTTCTTAAAAAAATGTTTCTCAATTAAACATATAATATTTGATAACGCAAGAGGATCAAGTTTATTGATATCCTTACGATACCGATATAGTAGCTTGATTAAATCAAATTTGTATTTTGAATCCATTTGTAATGACCAGTCGTATTTGTTATTCCACCCTTTGAATATTGTTGCCAGATAAGCTATTGAAAAGTATTCATTTGCCAAAGCAACATTTAAACACCTTTCTGTGTTTTTAGTTTCAACAGGTATTTCAAGACAGAATGGCTCATACATAAGGAATGAACGTATATATAATGCGGCTATCTTATGGTGATCAAGGTTTGAATTTGAAGCATTGTTACCAAAAAGCTCCTGTTTTAACAATGTTGCAGATGCATGGTATTCCTCTACTATTACCCCTGGCTTTTCTATACTTCCTAGAAAATCACCTCGAAAGCGTAAAAATTGACCCCCAGGACGTTTTTGTAGATTCTCTAATACGTCAAAACACAATTTATGTAAATCTGGTATCCACTGATCTGATCCAAAGTCTGAAATTGTTCCAGCCACAATAACCCAACCTAAAATAAGATAATAAAAATAAACTCAAGCAAATAATTCGTTTAACTCTGATTTTACATATTGTACTGCTTTTCCAAAATTAACTGTACCAGCATTGATAGACGAGTTTGTTAGTTTCATTCCCTTTTCAAAATTCCTCAATTCATCTTCTGTTAAGATAGAGCCTGGATCCTTACTAGAAAAATCGTATTCAGTATTTACATCTTCCGCCATCTTTTTTCCCCTTAAATTAATTATGAAGACTTACTATATTAAATATAATAAATCTTCTGCAGGTAGCCATTCCTATTATACTACCTATCTGTACATGATGAAGGGGAACATACAGATCCCACCTCAGGCTTTTATGCCCAAGGTTCCAAAGCGTTTCCATCCCCCCCTCCCGTTCTGGAAAAACCTCTTTATATTGTATGCTTCATATCGCGTTTAATCGTCATTACAAATTATTATACAGCCGACGATATAATTCGCATAGTCCCATTATAGGACTGATTCATGTTCTTTGTAAACAGCAAAATCCATCGGAACCCTAGCTTATATTCCATAATTTGATTCTTGCTGCCAAGGCCGAAGGGAGCCTTACTCTAAATTTGGCGTCAAATTCGAGGTTTTCTACCATGTTTTTATTTTCGGTATTTCCCACAGGAAAATGATAAATCCTTCCTCCGTGCATGAATCATGTCCTTATTGACACGATTTAGCAATGTTAGCTATATTAGAAAATGATTATTTATACAAAGAATAATTGTAAATCCTTATCAGATGTAAACAGATGCTGTAAGGAAATAGGATATGGGCTCAGCTGGTTAGAGCGCTTGCTTTACACGCAAGATGTTCCTGGTTCGAATCCGGGTGTGCCCAAGTACCGAAAGTGGAGGATAATTTTGAAAAAGTTGTTTTTTTTGAGCCTAGTAGTAATTTCCATTTTTTCTATTGCCTGTCAAAGAAGAAATGTGAATCAGAGGCCTGCGTTTGACGGTGTAACTGTCCGTTTGCTTACCGATGCTACTGGTGTTGATGATAAATCCTTTAATGCAGCCGCTTGGCGGGGTATTTTGGAATTTTATGGCGATACCTGGGCAAATCCCAGACAAAGGGGAATAGCATACGATTGGGTAACAGCGCAAACTCAGGATATGTATATCCCCAATCTCAGACAGGCCACAGATGAAGGTTATGATCTGATCATCGCTACAGGTTTTACCTGGGATGATGCGGTTGATACAGTCGCCGCTGACAATCCTCATCAAAAATATCTGATAGTTGATGTTGACTGGCTTCAATCCCCAAATGTAATGCAGGCTGTTTATGCTGAACATGAAGGGTCATATCTTGTTGGTGTTGCTGCGGCATTAAAAGCCATTGAAGATGGTATCGTTAATCCCCGTTTTGGTTTTATCGGCGGTGTGCCCGGCGCTGTTATTACAAAGTTTCAGGTTGGTTATGTTCAGGGCATTCTTTCTGTACTCCCCAATGCCCAAATTGTTGACTACTATGTGAATAGCTGGGGTGAACCTGCTCTTGCGAAAACCCAGGCCAAAAACTGGTACGATGCCGGCGTATATGCGATTTATTCAGCAGCCGGAGGGAGCGGTAACGGAACAATCGCTCAGGCCAAAGAATACCGTGATTCGGGAAGAAATGTCTGGGCTATCGGCGTAGATTCTGATCAACATGAAGAAGGTATTTTCAATAATGCCGGAGATTCCGCTGTGCTTACTTCCATGCTTAAAAGGGTAGAGAGCAGTGTTATTTACGCTCTTAACTCAGTTAAAAACAATACTTTTACAGGCAGGGTTATTACCTTTGATCTGAAAGCTGACGGCGTAGGTTATTCTACTTCCAATCCTGCAATGAGCAGTGCCATTGTAGAACAGCTTGAGATTGTCAGAGAGAAAATCATCAGCGGTGAAATAAGAGTTGCGTCTACTCTGGCGGAAGCCATGCGTTTGCCGGGTTTTCCTCAAAACTTAAGAGCAATTGACGACTAAAATTGAAAAAATAGAAAATAAAGTCCTCGAAATATTTACCGGAAGTGGAGTCACTTCCGCGGCTGCTGTTGTTCTCGGTTTTCTTACCGCGACTCTTCTTCTTCTTGCGATTGGAAGAGATCCGTCAAATATGTATCAGGCGATACTGCAGGTAGTAACCGGTTTTGATTCACGCCGCGGAACATGGAATACACGTTATGTCGGCGAGTGGCTTGTAAGTTCCATCCCCCTTATTCTTTGCGCTTTGAGCATGGGATTTGCCGCGCGTTCAGGACTTTTTAATATTGGCGCGGAAGGGCAATACATTGCAGGCCTTACAGCAGCCCAGCTTATTGCTATTTTTTTTCCGCCCATTCCTGTTCTGCACATAGTTGCCGCTGTATGCGGAGCGATGATTGCGGGGGCTGTTTGGGGCGGCATTGTCGGTTTTTTCAAGGCTCGTTATAAAGTTTCCGAAGTGGTTGCTACAATAATGATGAACTATATTGCCCTTTACACTCATCGTATTATTACAATGAGGATTCCCGGCAGCAGCAGTTTCAGAACCCCTAATTTTCCCGCAACGGCGTCTCTTTCAAGTTCAATGTTGTCGTCTCTTACCAATGGTTCAAGGCTTAATTACGGCCTTTGGTTTACCATTGCCGCTGTTTTAATTTATTGGCTTATTATGAAAAAAACCACCTTGGGCTTTTCTCTGAGGGCTGCCGGTTTGAACAGAGACGCCGCTTTTTATTCCGGTATGCGTGTAAATTTTAATATCACAACGGCAATGACAATTGCGGGCGCATTCGCGGGGCTTGCGGGAGCTTCTGTTTCGCTGGGAGTATTCACCAATGGGCGTGTGCTTACTGCTTTTGACGGTCATGGTTTTGACGGTATCGCAGTCGCTCTTGGCGGTAATTGTTCTGCTTTGGGAATTGCCGTTGTCGGGCTTCTCTTTGGAATGTTAAAATCCGCGCAGCCGTTAATGCAGTCCCGGCAGATACCACGGGAAATTGCTTCTATCATTATGGGTTTGGTTGTTGTTTTCATTGCGCTGCGTGCCGGAATACAACTGTTTGTTGAATGGCGAATGAAAAAGAAATTATCCGCCGCCAAAACAACAGATACATAAAATATTTAAGGAAGAAGGTTCATGGAACAATTTGTATTTATTTCCGGAATGTTACCTTCAACTTTAATGATTGTCGCTCCAATTCTTATTGCTGCGATAGGCGGTATGATATGCGAACGTTCAGGGGTGGTAAATATCGCACTTGAAGGTCTTATGGCTATGGGCGCAATGACAGCCGCGATTACCCATGTTCTTCTGGAAACAAAAACCGGCTTTTCAATTCCTCTGGCTCTTTTTTTTGCCGCGATGACAGGCTGTCTTTTTTCGCTCATTCATGCTTTTGCAAGTATTACTTTGAGAGCCGATCAGATTATTTCCGGCACCGGGATTAATCTTCTTTCCAACGGTATAACTGTGTTTGTCTGCCAGCTTATATTCCGCATGGACAGAAGCATGAATTACAGGATGGGAATGCGTTCCGGCTTTTTTGGAATTTATCCGACTATATGGATTGCCCTTTTAATTTTGGTCGTTGTCTGGTTTATGTTGTACAAACGCCCCTGGGGTTTGCGTTTACGCGCTTGCGGCGAATATCCACAGGCGGCGGCTTCCTCAGGAGTGAATGTAATTCGCATTCGTTATACGGCTGTTTTAATTTCGGGCCTGCTCGCTGGGCTTGCCGGAGGCTGCGTTGTTCTTACACAGGATATTCAGTTTACGGTGAATACAATTAACGGGAAAGGTTTTATCGCTCTTGCCGCGGTTTCTTTCGGGCGCTGGCTGCCATTGGGAATTCTCGGTTCCAGTTTCCTCTTTGGTCTTTCTTCTAGCATGGCAGTAAATATCGTTAATATAAGAAGTCTTCAATTTTTGCCTTCGGAAGTTTTTAATTTAATGCCGTACTTGATCACTTTGCTTACTCTTGTTATTTTCAGCGGAAAAGATACTGCGCCAAGGGCTGTGGGGCAGCCTTATGACAGGGGCAAAGGTTAGCTATAATCTTGACGATTGGTTTGATTATATGTAATGTGTATTTATGTACAGTGTAGTAATAGCATATCTTTTATGGTTTCTTTCCGGTTTTGGAATTTTTGGATTTCATCGTTTTTATCTGGGAAAAATACCAACAGGATTACTATGGATGTTTACAGGCGGTTTGTTTGCGGTTGGCACAATTTACGATTTTTTTACCCTGCCGTCACAGGTAAGGGAAGCGAATATACGTCAGGCTATTTTGGATGATTCTATAAGGCGTAATATGAGCAGCCGGTCCGGTAATAGACAACCCTGGCGCAATGTCAGCGATGGAGAAGCGCGTATTATTCGCGAAAAAGAACCTGTTGAAAGAGTTATCCTTAAATTGGCAAAGACAAATAAAGGTATCCTTACAGCAAGCGAATTGGCGCTTGCCGCTAGTGTTCTGTCCGAAACAAAAATCATGATGTAGCCTTTTTCCTTTTAGTAATAATTTCATCAGAAGATTTCGTCCAGATAAATGAACGACCGGAATTATTCCATGTTTTGATATAATCTT
>Ga0123353_10006752_pt1 | contig 15373 bp, 13 predicted proteins | sample TergutLab28metaG_3_FD_92763 | JGI IMG/M metagenome (GOLD analysis project Ga0123353, IMG submission 92763) | Labiotermes labralis P3 segment gut microbial communities from Petit-Saut dam, French Guiana - Lab288 P3 | ecosystem: Host-associated > Arthropoda: Insects > Digestive system > Gut ... | reverse complement strand
GGAGTAGTAAATATATATCTATGGTCATATCTCGCTCAGTTCTTCTTAGAATCAGAGATTTTTCGGACAGAATTGTAGAGAAAGTTAAAAAGCACTTATTATGTTGAAGATTTTTTCCCCTTAAAAGTGTGCCGGTTATGAGATACCCATTCCATTCCCAACGGCACACTTTTAAGGGGAAAAAATCTTCAACATAATAAGTGCTTTTTAACTTTCTCTACAATTCTGTCCGAAAAATATCTGATTCTAAGAAGAACTGAGCGAGATATGACCATAAATATATATCGGCCTGTATGTAAAGAACACGTTATTCTTGTAAGATTTTTACGAAACTGGAATTTTCTCGATAGATTGTTGAAATATACTCAAATATCAAATCCGTCCACCGGGAACCGCATTGTTCCAAGAGTTTCCTCCATCCTTCCCGGTTTAGGGCGACTACTGTCCAGTTTCTACACCCTAGTTTTGCTGCATCTTCCTTCACTCCATCTTCCCAGCGCAACTTGTGTCTCCCTCTGGGGCGCTTTGCTCCTGGTTCACTGAGGAGGACTCTCCTGGATAAATCATCGTCATCCTGGCGTATGACATGTCCTGCCCATCTCAATCTGCTCAGTTTACAGAATTTCACAATGTCATTCTCACCACACAATTGATAGAAGTCTTGGTTAGTTCTAATTCGCCGCCTTCCCCCATTAAGCCGTTTATGAGATAATGTGGAAAAATGTGGTAGTGGCAGACAGGCCACGGATGACAATATAATACGGTGCATGCGCTTTGCGTACTGGCTAACTAACGCTACATGTAGCGTCCATTGTTGTTCCACTGCAACAATTGTCACACGAACGCCCCTCACTGATACGTTACCGAACATTACATTGCCTGTCTTCTTCTTCATCCTCTGTCGATAAATGCCAGTACAGGACCCCGATTAGACAACTAACCACTTTGCCACACGCTCTCCAATTCGTCAGTCGTCTGTTAGTGCCGCTGCAGTGTAGACTGTTATGTCGACAAATGGTAAAATAAACCATAGACCGAGAAAATGTGTTGTGGTACATTACAAAGCTTTCGTTCTGTAATGTGTATTGTGCTATGGAACTTAAGTGTCTATGAGCTACAGGACGCTGTTTGAAGTTATTGAACTTCATTTATTGAATATGCTAAGAAGGCTGTTAACAATGTCAGCGTCGAGTTAACAGAAAACTGCTGTTTCACGTGCGCAGCCTTTAAAGTTGCTATTTGTTTCATGTCTTCGTTATATTTAGCCTCGTGTTTTTGAAATGCATTCAAGAGGAAAATCGAAGGCACATAGCAAAGAGCAGTCTGTGGTTTAGAATGCAGATTTGTTTGCATTGTTACATTGGACGGTGTAGGTTCACGGCTTAACCTCCTAAAGGCTCAAGTCCAGGCCATGTTTACTTTGTAACTGACGGTCAATGAATAAATAAAATTAAAAAAAAAGAATTCTTACGTAAATACATAAATAAATAAACTAATAAACTGGTTGGGCGGATTGTCGGTAATTCAGTCATTCAGTCAGCCAGCCAGCCTGCCAGCCAACCAGCCAGCCAGCCAGCCAGCCAGCCAGTCGTCGTCCAGTCATTCATTCGGTCAGTCAGTCAATCGATCAGTCAGTTGGCCATTCGGTCGGCCAGTCAGTTAGCCAGTCAGTCCTTTTGACGTCGACTCCCTCTTGGGGGTAATGGCCTGTTTATTTACTGTTAAATCTATTTTGATACTAATCTATGTGCGCTGTCTGACAAGTGAGAGGGTCCGTCCTTTATCATAACTCATTTCCTCCTCAGTCAAAGTCAGTATCACTCTACAGCCGGAGGTCTGTCGGATGGTCAGTTTACAAATCAGTCAGTGTTCCCGTCGGTACATCAACACCCCGTCTCGGGGCTCATTAAAAGCGTTCACTAGTCCGGCCTCTGCGGTCAAACTCGCCTTGGGACATAATTCCTGACGCGAGGACAGCTCTATCGTGTTTGCAGTGTCTTGTTTGTTGAAAAGTAAGCATATTTACTTCCGTACACATGTAGCGGACAAGGAGGTAAAAAAATGGTAAAGTGCACCCCTGTACAGGCACTGAGGCTCTGTACAGGCCGTACGGCCCATAGGGGAAGTACAGGTGTAGCTCTACTCTTTCTCAACCACGGCACTAGAAGGAGTGAGGGGTCAGCGTCACGCCCCGGCCGCCCTTACCCCCGGAAAAGACCCGGTACCCATTTTACAGGAGGCTGGGTGGGCCCAAGGGCCGGTCTGGACAGGTGCGGAAAATCTCGCCCCACCGGGATTCGATCCCCGGACCGAGCGGACTTAGAGAATATACTAATATTTACAATGACACGTAGATAAACCAGATAAAAAAATTCTGTTTCTCCAGGCTGTACAAAACAGTTTCTGTCTTGTCCTGTTTAATTTACATCACAAACGGTATGGGGCTGAAAAATCTAACACAATTGGAAATGAAATAGGTAATAAAAGAAAAGGTGCAATTTATGAACAAGTTTATAGGCAAATTCATAACTCAATTGACAGATAACTGTCAACATGAGCGTTTAAAAATAACATCTTTCAGTGGAGGACCATTGCCACTTCTTCACTGTTACAGTCGACCTGGCAATGAGACCATTACGCGTTGCAGCAAGTCGTTACGAGTGGCTTTTAAGCGCAGCCAAATTCACTGCTTCAAATCAGGAATGATGGCAGGACGTCTGACACCTTTTGGCCTTCAATCAGCCGTACAGGAAGGAACCAGCTGACGAGAGATCGGGTTGAAAGAAGAGGGCGCTAAGTGTCTCAGCAGCGAGAAATGATTCGCTGTTGAACCGACAGTAGGTACGGATGGAGGGGATGAGAAGTGCCTACATAATTTTAGTCCGGAAAACTGAAAAATTATTTTTGAGACATTTATGTAAAATGAGGTTATTTTTTTTTTAAAGGTGGTTATTAATAAATTGGGTATGAAACGTGAATTTGAATTCTTTATTTCGGTGATTCCCCGGCGTCTGAGTTTTATATGTCGACGTTTCAGAACACCCTGTTCCATCTTCATAGGCGGTGTAAGTAGAAAGAATAACCTGGATGAGATTGTTGGGACGTATAATATTCAGAGTCCGGGGTATCATCCAAAATAGAGAATACGTCATTCAGAACACGGCGAAAGTTTGGAATCAAGTATGAAACACGAATTTGGTTGGTCTATCAAGATAGCTTAGAGTAGGGCTATTGTGGAAATGGTAATACATATCGGGTACCAAAAGGCATGTGATGGTTTGTCCGTTTCAGTTTCGCAAGGACATTTCTTCGCGCATTTTGATGAAAAACAGAATCATTCGCAAATGCATTGGGCAATGAAAGTTTCATAATTTTATTCAACGTGGAATGTGTTCAAAATAGCCATTATGCTATGTGCAGCTGGGTATTTTTGTTCGGTCATACAGCTATGTAGACTGTGTCATACATGATCGATCATCTGCTCTTTACTCAACGTATGTATTGCTGCTATACAAAACGACACAACCATAAGCACAATGAAAGCAGCAGAACCTGATGATACAGACTGCTGCTGCAGAATGAGATTCTGTCAGCTGGCAGCGAGAAAAAGAGAATCAAGCGAATAATTGAATTCCACCTCGAAGTTCACAAGCTTCCAAACAACCGGAAAATAACCGATATTAAAAAATCAAGAAAAATTCTCATCTTTGGAAGAAAATGAATGCAAGGAACGGATTTGTTTCTTATCAACCCATCCGAATGATTGAAGTAGTAACTATAATACTTTCGAAATATAAGATTAATGTTCCATGCCATTTAAATCTGATATAATTCCAGAAGCCATTAGTAATAAGAGTAACAATGAAATAACAAAAAATTTGTAATATTATAACATGAACAACCAACTAGATGTAACAATGACAGTTTATTAATATTAATAACTTCAATCAGCTCAACATGTTTCGGTCGATAATTTCGTCCATCCTCATCAGCACTAGACTGTGTTTACAGCCTGTGGTATAATGCACCGACGATGCCGCACGGTCACACGAACATCAAATTGGTAATATTACTCTGAACAATTTATTTAAATCAGGGCAGTTGATTTTAAAAATTCCACTCAGTTCTTAATTTTCTCGGAATGATAATGCGCTGGATTTTTTTTACTGCTCATTACTCTACGTTCTTACAGCCACGCAAATTAAGATTCTAGCCCGCTTTGGATAAGTAGTAGTACAAACAGTTAAGATACTTAAAATTGGTAACATAGGCTCTACCATCATCGACACCACGTCTATACTACCACTTTTAGCTATCTTTGCTCTTATCACTTCCTTTATTTATCCAACTGAGTCTCACTCTGCACTGTGCACTGTGCACACAGTCTCACTCTGCACTGTGCACACAGTCTCACTGCACTGTGCACTGTACACACAGTCTCACTCTGCACTGTGCACTGTGCACATAGTCTCACTCTGCACTGTGCACTGTGCACACAGTCTCACTCTGCACTGTGCACTGTGCACACAGTCTCACTGCACTGTGCACTGTACACACAGTCTCACTGTGCACTGTGCACATAGTCTCACTCTGCACTGTGCACTGTGCACACAGTCTCACTCTGCACTGTGCACTGTACACACAGTCTCACTCTGCACTGTGCACTGTGCACACAGTATCACTCTGCATTGTGCACTGCACACGCAGTCTCACTTCGCACTGTGCACTGTACACACAGCAGTGAGGACTGGAGAAATGTGCAGCCACGTGACCAAACTGATTTATAACGACGTTTTTTAAACTAATTATTTTAATAGTTATAACTTTAGCAAAGCACATCAATAAGCTCCCTGATGATGGTTTGTTAAACCGAAACATATAGGAGCATTTTAATATAAATTTTAATGTAAATTTTAACATTTTTCTAGAACAATCTAGTTGTGTATTCAGTTGGATAATTAAAGGACGCGATAATCTCAAGATGCACTGTAAAACTGTGAAAATTATCTTTACTGTTGTTTTTATAAAACCATACATGTGACGTGACTTTATATATATATGTATATATTGAAAATTTGAAATCTCAGTTCCCATTAGGCAATTTTTATGCATTCTCATTTATATTTTGTGCAATGTGTAGTGTCTTATGACGACCTACATTTAGGTCGAAACGTGTTACAATTAAGGCCAATTTTATTTGCATGGAGCGATGAGTGAACTGAATGAGCTAATCACAACCTTTCTATTAATAAACATTTTGTGAGGTAGACCTAATTGTACATTACTGTCCTCTGGGAATAGGCTTATGTAGCCAAATATAAATTTACCAACGCATCGGAAAATCTACTGGCGGTCCCCCCGCAACGTTGTTGTGAGCTTACAAGATTTTATGCGGTTACACACCACAGGATTGCGTTCTTTGTCGTTTCTGCCTTGAAGTTCTTGACTGCTATTTAGGCACAAATTTATTTTCAAACTGAAGTCGAGGTAGCAATTTCCATTATACTCAACTCCGTGTATTTGACGTTCTTAGAGCCGTGCATCGTAATATTATTTCTATAGTAAAACCAACAAGATGCACCAATGTATCAAATTTATTTTATTTTGGAATGATATTCTACATGTTTCGGACGGTCTTTCCGTCCATCATCAGGAGTTCAAGACTGTACATATTACAGGATCTGTTTGACAAATGCCTGTTGCTGTATGTACAGTCTTGAACACCTGATGATGGATGGAAAGACCGCCCGAAACATGCAGAGTGTTATTCCAAAATTAAAAAAAAAATTGATACATTGGTGCATCTTGTTGGTTTCACTATAGAAATAATCTTCTCCGTGTAGTTCAGAATTTCGGGAAGTGTGGACCTCTAACTCCACTGCCCCCACACGCCGTCACGATGTACAAGAAGATGGCTTTACCTTTATCTCGTACCTTGTTATTCCGGTGAGATCTGAAATAAATTTTTCACGTTTCCTTTATCAGTATATTCCGAAGACCCTGATACATTTTTACAGCACACGATCGATAAATACAGCTCTACGAAATCAGTCCTACTTCAATATTACGAGCCAAAAGTTTAGAAGTTGAAAGAACCAACGGAAATTTCGGTATTGGAATTGCGACACACACTGAATGTTGCTGGAAATTATTTGGGTATATTGTTACAGATTTTACTGGTTAATTTATGGCTGAAACTTAACGAAACAGAACTATGCGTTTGTTATACACACAATACTTTAATACCAAATTGTTGCGCATCACAAGTTGATGTATTAGCTGCACACGTCGGAAAAACTAGTGAGCTCCCTGAAGATGGCCAAAAGCGAAGGCCGAAACATGTAGGGGCAATTATTCACAAATAAAATTTTGCGCAGCAAGTTGGTATGAAATATGACGTATGTACTGTAGTTGCACGGAAAGGGTAAATTAATAAATATGTATTTGTTCTTTTGAGTTCGACTTTTGAGGCGCGTCTGCAAAACAATTACAAAAAGTGACTGTTAGTTTTTCAATGTCTGTTCGTTTGCATGGAAAAGGGCGGCATGCACAGCACATTTTTTGGTGGGATTTCGGGTTTGGGATATTTACAAAAATTTTCTACATTTTCGATTTTGGTTGAAACCTGACAAAAAAATGACGTCTCTTATTAAGACCTCAGTAAGGTTGCTACGTGTCGTCATAATTGGTATTCATTGTTGAGACTGTTCTCTGTGGCGTGGGGGCTGAGGCTGAAGAAACAGTGGAGCATCAAGCATAGAACTTGACCGATTGTAAATGAGTACTGATGTTCGAGTGATTTCGAATGCAAATCCTTGCAGGGATAGGCAGAAATCTTCTAATATGTTTTCAAGTACTCAGTGTTTCAGAAGAAATATTCCATGACTTTAAGATCTGCGAAAAATAAGAGGGCTACACGGACATTTCCTAACTTGTTAAATTATACAAAAAATATTAATAGTATTTTATTATTTTTATGTCCTAAATTATTCTTCCCATGGTTACAGATGATATTTAACTTTTCTCGGTTCTGAATATAAAAACTTTGAAGTTAACATTTACGAGGCGGTGCTGATAAGTCCTTAGCCCGACCAGGAAGGAAACGAGCTACAGCGACCAAATTCGGGATTTATTCAACATACTCCCCACGCAGCTCAATACACTTTTTAGCCCTTTGCTCTTACCTTTGGAAGCCACTCAAAAAACTTCAGAACTTTGTCCGTCCAACCAAGTCTCCACGGTAGAAATGACCTCCGCGTCGGACGAAAAATGGCAACCTTTCAGTTGTTTTTTCAATTCAGAGAACAAGTGGAAGTCCAACGGGGCCAAATACGGAGAATACGGTGGGTCATAAAGAAACTGGAGACTCAGGTAGGCCAGTTTCTTCTGGTTTGCAAGTGCCAGGTGAACCGGGGCATTGTCGTGCAAGAACAAGACACCTTGGTGACTTTACCGCGGCGTTTTTCCTTCAAAATATCCTTCAATTGCACCAGCAGAGACGAGTAATACTCCGCGTTGATAGTTCGGCCTTTTGGAAGGTAATCAGTGGGAGGATGCCGTCTTGATCCCAAAAAATCTTGGCAAAAAATTTTCCAGCGGATTTTTTCACTCGGAAGGTTTTGGGGCGGAGTGAGCCGCTATGCCGCTACTCCATTAATTGTCGCTTTGTCCCCGCGTCATAGTGATATAACCAGGTTTCGTCCACGGTCACCAATCGCGACAGAAAATCATTTGGATCGCGCCGAAAAATTTCCAAAAGTTGCTAAGACGGCTGGCAACGTTTTTGATTTGCGTTCAGGCATTTCGGGACCCACTTCGCGGAGAGTTTCCACATGTCCAAATCTTCATGAATGATGGACCCAACCCGCTCACGTGAAATGCCCAGTTGCTCAACTATTGATTTAGCCGAAATCCGATGGTTTTCCAAGATTAGCTCGTGAATTTGATCAATAATCTCCTAGGTGGTCACTGTCTTGGGTCATCCAGGACGAGGCGCATCACAGGTGGAAAAATCACCACGTTTAAACTGGGCCATCCAATTTTTGACAGTGGCCTACGATGGTACATATTCCCCTAATGTTTCTATCAGAATTGCATGAATTTCCTTCGGCGCCTTGCCTTGCAGGAGAAAAAAAACTTGATGACAGCTCACGTCACCATGTTGTTGGAACCGCGGTCGTCGCCTGACATGCTTCCTTTCAGCCTCTGTAACAAGAAATGACTTGCAATTCGGCACATTAACAGACCCCTCTTTCCAAAGACACTATCGATTGCATCCTACAACATGGGGAAGTAGGTCGGGCTAAGGACTTATCAGCATCCCCTCGTGGAATGAATGACACAGTCATGTCGGTCTGCATGTCCATACGTTAACAGTTCTTGGCTTAAGGCTGGTGTGGGGACTGTTGGTTAGGGTACGCAAATGAAATTAACGGTAAAAGGGAGCAGCGTGAAATCATCAGTCAGAACAGATGCTGGCTGTAAGCTGGAAGATCGGATTTCGATTTCCGGCAGGGAGAGGGTGTTTTTCCATTCACCGCGTCCAGCGTGGCTGTGAAAACCATTCTGCAATGTAGCTAATGGGCAGTCATTTCCCCGTAGAGTCTAAAACTTATTACTCACCTACAACTGTTGACAAGGTTAAGAATTCATGAAGTTTATAGTCACTGTGTCGTTCGTATCCATGACAATGCACTTAACTAAACACAGGGACAAATTTAACTTTTCTTGTCAAATGTTCCTTCTTTCTTTATTTCTTTCTTAGTCTGACCTCTTATACCTAATCAGTGTAGATGTAGAGGGTTATTGTTACATCTAATCACGCTCGGCGACCCCACACACTCGTTGGAACTTCCCTGGAGAAGGGATCAGCCCGCCGCAGAAGCCTGTAACAGCACAACACACAACACTTACAACAGACAAACATCCATGCCCCTGGCATGATTCGAACCCGCAATTCCAGTAAGCGAAGGGACCGCAGACCGACGTCTTAGACCACGCGGCCTCCTTTCGGAATATTCAAAAAAATAATTGTCTTCGGAGTGCGAGATGTGCCGTTCTCGCAACCTTTGTAATGAAGATTCTTGTCTTGTACGCTTTGAAGCCATGCAGATTGGTACATAGGTGACAACGTAGCCGTAGACTTCTGTGAAGATGGAGGCTACAAGATCCTTAGAGGAAATAGAAACTTTATTCAAATCTCTATGGCGTCATGGTCCCAGGAGACTGCTGATTGTGAAGCTTTTCTCTGAAGTAACTGAACATTTATTTACAACCCGTCAGCAGCCTGCGTGTGCTTTCTACTTTTAAGCGTTTTCCAGACCCTGATGTTGCTGGATAGAAACACAAATTGACATTGAGATTATGAACGAAGAAAAGAGGGAATGGATTTGCGAAGCAGTATTTGAAGTGTCGCGTTGAGGACCGCAAACTGGCTGAACCACGAAGTAAGAGTGAGTTAGTGAATGAGTGAGTGAGTGAATGAGTATTAAGGGGACGTCAACAGTAAGTGTTTAAGGAGCAATGGCACTGTCTTCTCCCAGCGGAGTATGAACGAAGTCGAACCTGGGTCTTCCCATTCTGTCGGCACCCGCTCACTGCTGCTCTGTCCGGGCTGTGTGACGTCACATCGTGATCGATCGAGCTGTGCAGTCTCGTTCAGCTCCCGCACCCAAGAACTCACCTACGGGTTAGAACTTCTGTTGTACTTACGGGGCTAGAACTCACCTACAGTTTTGAAACGCATATTGTGCCCATGTGATGGGAGCTCATATATGGAATTACAAAGTCTGTGTGAATTTAGTACAAGAACTCACGTGTTGGATCACAAATTCTGCTATGATCGCGGTGAGAGGAACCTACAGGTTAAAAATTTTCTCGTGCGTATTGGGTGAGGAATCACTTACAGTGTTAGAAGATCTGCTCTATTTGCACTTGACTATAATGTCCACATTTCTGCTCGCACATAGAATAGAAGCGCGCCACTGGATCAGAAATTCTGCTGTATCTGCGATATAAATTTTGTGTGTCAATTGAAGCAGAATTCCCCTGCAAGGCTAGATCTTCTCTTCTGATTTTGATACGAGAATTCACATGCAGGTCATTAACGCTTTTGTGATTATAACCCAGAACTTAACATACAGGGCCAAGATTTCATTCATTGCTACGTTAGGAGGACTCACCTACATGTCAGAACACGAGCTGTGATTAGGAAACGAGGGTGTACACAGAGGGTCAGTATTTATGTTGTGGTTACACTAGGAGAACTCATCTTATGGGTCTTTACGTTTATTATGGTTTATGGTGTGAGAACTAGGAATCTAATGTGCTTACATTGTTGTAGAAGGGGCAGCTAATTACCTCTGATGCCAGATGATAATTGAACAGACACATTATCTAGTATGTATAATGCTATGACATGTTCCGGGAATCGAAATCACTTTTCGTTTGTTCGAATGACTTAATAATTTGTTACACAGACTGTATGAATATGAGGGTCAATTTATGGGGTTGTCAGAAAGAATGTTATGGGAGAGAAGAGATTAATGCGTTGATTATTTTGGTTGAAATGACTACCGCAACTGGCTGGTATATTATTAAGCTGACATCAAGCACTATTTTATTTAAACCTATAAGTTGAAATAAATAGAGAAAATTACGTGCTGAATGAATGGTGCCGGGAAATGTGTCACAGTTTCTAAGGTACTGACTGGAATGCTGTTTATGGGCAACATTCATGTTTAGTTTCATCTTGAATTCAGAAACACATGAAATAATGACTATCGCCTCTGCAACAAGGCTTGGATTTTTGAAGGAAGCCATCCCGTTGTGTATCATCAATTATTTTTTATATTAGTGCCGTCAATACACAACAAATGCAAAGACCAGATGTATTAGTACAACTGGGTTATATCTGGCGACATGTTTCGGCCGTTAACCGGCCGTCCTCAGGCCAACAAAGAATAGTATTATTAAGGTACATTCAAGTAGTTTGTCCAATTGGATCCCACTGGCAAAACTACTTACATGCACCTTAATAATACTATTCCTTGTTGGCCTAAGGATGGCCGGTTAACGGCCGAAACATGTCGCCAGATATAACCCAGTTGTACTAATACATCTGGTCTTAGCATTTGTTGTGTATTGACGGCACTAATGTAATAAATACTTGGATTTTTGACAGTTCTCTCGCCTGCTTGCCTACAATTGTATTTGGTCCGTCATAATGGACCTGGAAGAAGTGCGTATAAGGGGCTGGTAGAGTCACCTAGGAGGATCAATACGGGTATGTGTCAGTAAGAATTGTGGATGACTGTACCTTAATAACATTCCTTCATTTCAATAATATCTTCTCGGGCAGACAGCCGCGTCAAGATGCGAAAGTTCTCCAACGTTTCAGGGACTGGCACCTTCCCCATTTTTGTCTGGATTCTTGGCCCCTGAAGATGGCTCCGACAGAATGTCCCGAAACGTCGGTAAGAAATTACCACTACTCGCTGCCTAGTAACCCAGAAGAGCGCAGTTGTCATCTACGTCGCGGCGAAAGTTTGAAATCACGCAGAGCACAACATATTTTTTTGTCTCCTAGCAACATACCTACAATTGATCCAAACCTGATTACAGCGACTTCTAGAATACGAAGGAAACCTACTTTGTGTTTCCTAATAAAGGAGAGTTGAACGCACAAAGTTGCACTACCATAGAGCTCTACACTGGACGAATAAAATGCAGCCAAAACTCAATTAAGATTTCTCTTGGTTTTTGTGTCTCATCATTATATACACAGAAATTAGTTACGTAAAGTATTTGTTACCTGTGTCTGATGTTAATCAGAAGTCAAATGGATCGATAATTTCGTATAAAACGCCCCCAAAAAACATTACTTGAAGATTCATTGAGGGTTTTTATGGATATAGACGGACGGGCGAATGGACAGAGAGACGTAAGTGCTCCATGAATCAAGCGCATTTCTAAGAGTCTCTGAAACAACTGGCAAAGAGAGTTTGTCTTTTTTTAAAATGAAAAAGGCATTACATTGTATTCAAAGAAGCCGGGACAGTGTAGTCGCTAAAGTGACCAGGCAACGTGCTGGACGATGCGGAGTTCGAATCTTGGCAGGATAAAAAGAAGTTTCTCTACTCTGAAACGTCGAAAGCCGCTCTGGTATCCACCCAGCCACCTTGTCAGTGGACAAATGGGTTCTGTCTCTGGAGTAAAGCGGTTTGGGCAGGAATTTGCCATTTAACGTGCCTCTACTGCAAAAGTTAAGAGCCAGTCGACCTGAACCTCCAATCTCTCTACACCAGTGGTTGCCACAGTACGCTCCCCGGATCACACGTTATCCGTGGATGCACTTCCTAAATAGATACTTTGAGGTTTACTTATTTTTTACTTAACTAAATCATGTTTTTTAATAAATAATCGAGGAACTTTTTAAAATGTCGATAGGTTTATTTCGTACATTCGTTTATAATATCTAATTAAGAAACCCCCTATACCCACGAAGCGAGCGACAATCATTTTAATTAAGACCAAATCATGCAATGCATTGTTGCGTATGCTACTGGTGTGTATTAGTAGCTGTCTGAAATCCTTTATGAGATATAACGTTTAATTCTGGATACCTGTCATCCGGACACTCTGTATTTACTTGACCAAAGATGTGAGGATCCGTATATATTTTTCGAAGCCGGAAGGGGCTCGCGAGCAGAAAATTTGTGAAACCCTGCTCTATACGTCGTCACGCTGTGAACAACGGCAACTTTACTACTTTTTTACCTTTCATACTTTACCTATAAAAGTGGGCCCGGTAGTTCAGTCGGTATAGCGACTGAGCTACCGTGCTGGACGGTCCGGAATCGAATCCCGGTAGGGACGAGACTTTTCGCCTGTCCAGACCGGCCCTGGGGCCCACCCATTATCATGTAAAATGGGTACCGGTTCTTTCCCGGGGGTAAAGTGCGGCCGGGGCGTGCTGCTGACCACTTACCCCTTTCTAGTGCCGCGGTCATGGAAGAGTAGAGCTATACCTCTACCCACCCTCTGGGCCACACCGGGCCTGTAACGGGATCACTTTACTTGTTACTTTAGCTTTAAAAAGAAGCATCAACCAATTTGTTGAAGAAAACTCCGCAAATCTCTAGAGTAGGACGTCAGCAGACGAAGGCGGCTGTTATGAATGGATGATGTGGAGATGGACAGTTGTAAATGGCTCGGAATCGTGTTCCGTGATGGAATTTGGTAGACCTGGTACCGACGCCGAATTATTCAATTCACCTTGGGTGACCTCGTCCAGCTGTGTGTCTCGCAATATGTTGCTCATTATCCGACCAAACACAACGGATAAACCCAGGACAATATTCTGCTATTGTACACCACATTATGCTTCGGTTGTCCAGATCAGCCATCATCAGGTGGACGTCGGATGCACAAATAGAAATATCAAGTGACAGCTGCCTCTGATTAGATTGTTGTGAATTATGACAATATTATTACAAAAACGGAATAATTAAGTTAAAACTAATACAAATCATGTTACAGAATTCCTTAGGTATAAGATATGGAACCTTAATATAAATGGGGTATAAATCAAGATAAAATATGATTAAAGGATAAAAGATAAAAATATGAGTAATAGAAGACTCTTCGCAGTGCACGTTTGCCAGAACAATGCTTAGCGCAGTACGTATAGTGACGCAAATCCACACGTCTTGGCTTGCGATGGCTGATATGTATAGCCGAACCATGTTTAAGTGTATCAGAAATATTGTTGTGCTAGATCAGTTTGTTGTGTTTGGTCGGACAATTAGCACCTTATTCTGATCTTATAGTTTATTATTTACTTTCAGTGACATTAGCCCAGCTCACACCCCCACAGTTTCGTGCTTCCGCCATATTGATATTATCTATGGTGGTGTACTAAAAGCTATAAGGCTAGGGTGGGTTTTAATGCATTGACATTCCTGGCAAATTTCATGAAAATCTTTATCTTTTTACAATTATTTGTGAGGACGAACGGAAGGTAGGAGTCACTATGCAGTGCGATATTATCTGCCCAGATAAATATTTTGTTCTAGTGTGTGAGTGGAGGAATAAGCAAATAGGACGAGATAATCACCCGATTATTTTGATCTGAGCTGATTTAGGTTGCCGCGCGGTCTAAGGAGTTGGTCTGTGACCGCTCCACTGCTGAGATTGAGGTTTCGAATCCCGCTGGGGCATGAATATCTGTCTGTTGTGAGTGTTGTGTGCTGTCAGGCACATGTCTCGGCGTCCGGCTGATCACTCGTCCAGAGGATTGCTACCGACTGTGGTGTGTCTGAGGAGTATCGTGAAGCCTGGACAATGTGAAAGCCCTTGCCCAATAGGAGGTGGTTTGCCGTGAGAAAAGTGAGAAAAAATTTTGTGTTATTGAAACTGTTAGGCCTAGCATTCTAATTTGATATGACGGATTAATGTAATCTGATGTTTATTGGACCGTGCATCATTGTGATAATTAAAGAATAAAAACCCCAATTAGATGTCACTTATTATTTTATTGTACTTCTTATAGGCTAAACATGTTTCGGTCATTACTATGCCCATCATCAGGAGCTCGCGATTATGATGTTGATTACCACATTGGTCGTTTCGTTCTTGGTTGACTGTATGTTGGAGTTTAGGTGCGGTTAGGCTGGAGTAGTGTCCGGGCTGCAGGCTAACTCCTGATGATGGGCATAGTAATGACCGAAACATGTTTAGCCTATAAGAAGTACAATAAAATAATAAGTGACATCTAGTTGGGGTTTTTATTCTTCACTTCGATTAATGTAATGTTTGAAAGGAAGGCATAAGTTTGCAACATTCACTGTGCACTTACTATTCAAGTCCTTGGCTTCCAGTTTACGAAGTTACAGCAGCTGTCAGTCGTACTGGAATATGTCATGACCGTTCAGGATATGTCCATGATATTTGCCACCAATTCCTAGGCTGGATATGAATTGCTCTCTGAGAGACAGACTTTCAATTTAAAGTAAGTGACAGCGTTTTCTGTCTCATGGGAAAGTTTGTGATTTATTGGGAGAAATTTAAAGGAAAGAAACTCAGAGATTTTCTGGGCTTGTGCTTTAGTGCTACAATAAGTTCAGAAAATATGTACCCATTTCGCTGGTTTATTCATGTGACAAATATGCGGGTATGTGGAGCGATTCTAACTGGCATCATACATATTCATGTATGATGCCAGTACATCAACGAATATGTGATACATAAGTTGAATAATGGTTGACCAACTAGATGACACTTGCTTTATTATATATTGCTTAACATGTTTCAGACGTTAATACGTCCATCTTCAGGAGCTAGCGAGTACTTGTTGTGTTGTGTAGGCTGACTT
>Ga0123353_10006750_pt1 | contig 15377 bp, 4 predicted proteins | sample TergutLab28metaG_3_FD_92763 | JGI IMG/M metagenome (GOLD analysis project Ga0123353, IMG submission 92763) | Labiotermes labralis P3 segment gut microbial communities from Petit-Saut dam, French Guiana - Lab288 P3 | ecosystem: Host-associated > Arthropoda: Insects > Digestive system > Gut ... | reverse complement strand
AACGATATTTATAGCACAGTTTACGAAAATCTGTCAGTCACTTCGGAAGTCATACGGGGTAAGCCGGCCACAATGATAACACAAACCTGTTTCCTGACGAAACATGAAAGCAGTACGTGTAACAACGTAACGTGCACTGTGACGTTTGAGAAATACGCCACTGATGCGTTGAGGTCAATGCTTACTGTCTGCAACATGGCTGCGTGCGACGCCAGGCTGGCACAGCATGACCCCAGTTACTTATGGCGACGCAAATCGAACACAATCTGGACGTCAGCCTTACTGTATACGTTTAACCCCACCCCAACGCCGAGTAACCAATGCTACGAAATTCACACCACCGCTGTGTAATACAACCAGCCAACAGTCAACATGGCCCATTAACTTGTCTAAGCAGGTCTGGCCAACTATTTTAGTCGCGAACAAAATTTCCCTCGTTGACTTCAGACGGATCTAGACGGTCAATTTATTAGCACAGCATCGTAAAGACGCGTACAGGAAATGGAGGTGAACCTCCACCTCGTCACTATATAGAAATGACTACTCTGGTTTACGCCTCAACATCCAGAGAGAAGTACCCTTAGCACCCACAGCATTAACAGTGGATGCGTTATCAATACACTAGCATTCAAACTCCATCCTATCTTTTGCACTTCAAGTACTTTTCTTCACCGCTTGGTTTTAGACGAATCCCTTCCTTCCTCACGTTACTTCGCGTCTTCATTCAGTGTGCCCGGCCATGTGTGTGTCTGTCCCCTCTCATACCTTCGAATCAACAAATGGCTTTTAACGGCATGCCGCAGGAGGAAAGCACCGGACATGAGTGTCATTAGTTTGTTAGCTCCTTTCTTGTTGACCAGTTTTTAATCATCATCCATCAGCTACCAAAGCTGTTTTGAAATAAGTCAGACAATATAAATAAAATGACTCGATTATTCATACCTAAATACTGGAAATTAAGTTACTAACACACCAGTAATCTCATCGATATAAAATAAATTTCATGAGATTTCATACGGTTTTAAGCAATTAAAATGCGCCTCTTTATGGCAGTCAAATTACCCAGTGGTTTCATTTAACTTATCAAGAACACCAGAACAGCATAAACGGATGTATTTGTGGAACAAAAAATTTTGTTCCCACGATGAAACAACATTTTACTTGTGGAACATTACACAGAATCGTAATTTCAAAGGATCCTCTTGGACTCACACAATTATTATACCAACTACTGAACATATATAAAATTTATAAAATTTACACATTAAAACATTAAAAACGCTCCGACATGTTTCGGTCCTAGGACCATCATCAGGGAGCCATATCGTCCATGCTAAAGTCACACTATAAAAAGTCACATTAATTTCGCTGTACCAGTTGGGTATTGTGGCAGCATGCCGTGTTGTGTAATGTTCGCAACATAACATTACACTTAAGTGCACTATGTGCCACATTTAACGTGGCTAAAGACTGTAGTTAGTTTTATCCATCACCAAACAACATATTAAAAGAAAACGTTAATGTTGCCACCGTGACGTGTATTTACTGTGCTATATACAAACGCACAATTAACAAAAGTTACGCGTTTCTCAAAAGACCTGCCGACATATAAATCTTATTGCTCCAAACGAATATTCGTACGTCTGCTGCCTCAATAGCTCGCACGACCGCCAGGTTCGTATTTTCTGAAGTACACTATGAAGAGGTACTAAAGTTGATAATCCACAATTGCAGGATGTTCATACGAAGTAACACGAAATTTGTAACTGTTCAGAATTGCCGATCGGGCATATAATGCAAGGATTCGATGGCACCATACGCCTTGTGAAGTAAGCAACAACAAATTCTTACAAAGAAGAAGAAGAAGAAGAAGAAGAAGAAGAAGAAGAAGAAGAAGAAGGAGGAGGAGGAGGAGGAGGTTTGAGAGAGTCCGTCAATTCTAGGTTTCCTGTTCGCCTCAGTTCCAAGCTCTGATCTCACCTCTGTATATTCACGGACTACGAAACAAACAGCGCACAAAGAGGACTGAAGTACGGAGTCAGTTGCATATGAGGGTCTATGCTGAAATGTTTTAAATTGGTATCTTGAATCCCTGCTAAAAAAAAAAGTCTTGTTACATATTAAAATGTGTGTTTTGTTTGTGTGGTTTCTATATGATTATCAGTAACAGTATAAAGAAAAAGTATGAACAAAAAACCCTTAACTAACCGTTAAATTAAAATTCGTCAAAGGTAGATCCTTGTAATCTTGAACACATAATCGCATTACTACCAACACAAACCAAAAGGCATCATTCTACCCAAGACACACATTTCACCGGGAAATTTTATTCGTTATATATTCAGGAATAAAACAAACCGCATTTCAGGAACAACGAAAATCAAATACATGTACAAAAGATACTATATCGACAGTGATTTTACATTCAAGACCTTCTCTACCTCAGGAAACAATTCACATGACCTACGTTGTCTCGAGTAAACACTTCCAGGCGTATTGAAGGTAATGCGATCCTTCGAAACGCTCGAAGCTTTCGCCCAATGACAACGCGTAAAATCCCAGACAGCTGTAATAAGCTCAGATCTTGCACTTTTATTGACCTCAAAACCGTTCCCATAAATGTTTATCGCCTCTGTATAAATGGATGTTATACAGGGAGGTGGGTTTAACTTTCACAGATCTGCTACGACTGAGCCATATGCTACAAAACGGGGCATTGACTGCAGTGGCCGAACGTAACGGCAGTGGGCGCTACTGTCGGGTTTAGTAGCCCAGTACGGACACAGCATTAACCGCAAACATTTGACAAGAACCTAGCGACTCTTCTGGACGATCATTTTGCCAAGAATCGTGGTCTTACAACAGCACAAAAAAATTATTTTTTTTCCAAGTATATCTCTTACATCTGTTAACCATAAATTTAAGTCCAAATTGTGGGGTTTCCATCCCGTTGTGTGTACGTATAATGGAATGTTTTACTGGACCGTCGTTACACAACAATATGTTGCAATGTTTTTATTATGCACCTAACAGTATGTGACAAAATGGTATAAAAATGCACATATTGTGTTTTAATGTACAATGAAACTGTAAACCACGGGACCCCGCAGGTAATGTTACCGCATGTGCCTTGGTTAACGCCATTATTTTATAGCCTGATGATGGCCCTGGAGGGTCGAAACATGTAGCTCAGTTGTTAGTTGCATAATAAAATCATTACACCTTATTGTTGTGTAACGACGGTCCAATAAAACATTCCATAAATTTAAGTGTTTATTTAGGAGACCCCAACACCCCCTCAATCCGACGGTCATGTCCCACTATTGCGATGTTACTCATCGACTAATAATCTTTATTTTAACTGCCACGTTTTGATATTTTATTATATGAGTATTAACTGAATGATGAATCGTAATAGCTAGCTACTTCAATGAGTATCTCCATACGCTTGCAACAGAATCTCAGCTTTTTCCTTTCGCCATCAAGCTAAGGTCGGTTCTCTAGCTGCTAAGAGAATACTCACCGGAAGAACAGTTGCTGAAACGTCAGTCATTCATTCAACCACTGATCTAGCCCTGAAGTAAAACGTGAGCAGAGAACAAAAGAAATAATGTAAGCTGACAGACACCTCCGTCGTTCAATGATCTGGAGCCTGTCGGGCGAATTCCTTTACTCAGAACTGTCGTCTTCCTAGCCATTCTGTGGTCACGTCGAGATTGAAAATGTTGTGTGGGTGACACAACACCCGACGTCGAGGTCTAGCAGGTGGCACTCCTGATTCTTATGCTGCAGGTCCCAGGTACAAATCTTGATTCGGAGACCTTCCATACTAGGTTACTCGTGGTTTTCTTCAGTCCCTCCACGCAGATGTTGAGATCTCACCTAAGACAACGCCATTTCCTTCAACCCACATTCCCATTTCATGATTCACCAATCATTCTGCCATTCGACACTATACAGCCTCGGCTACTGCCAGGGTCATGAATTTCCAAATACTAAACAAAAACCAACACAGTATCTCACTTTACATATTAATTTCTTTCATACGCTTTAGAATATACAATTCCATGCAGCCACCCCGGACCACCAACAGAGGAGCAGTGGGCCAGACCACCCGGCTAGGTACAATACCCAATATTTCGACCGTTCAATAATCACACTATCTATACTCAGCAGCACAAGGCTGCACAATTCACGAATGCAGCACTCGCCAAAAACGCACAAAAACCCGAGCATTAAGTTCCGTCTTTCTGTTCCCACGTAGGAAGACACTTTTATAGTTACGGATACTTAGGCCAGGTTGCACTAACTGCCTCAAACTATACGTCGTAATGAAGCAGTCGAACAGTACCTACGAGTAAGTCGTTACCGCAGATTTAACACTTAACGATAAATGGTTATCTCTATGCAGCAACAACGCATATCACATCCAGCCGTCTTTGAAGAGCGGTGGAAGCCCAGGCGTGCATATTCAGAGCAATCGTGATGTCACATGCTGCAGCAAGAGTGGACGAATGGGACGTTCACGCGTGGCAATCACCCAGAGATGGAAACAAATTATCATGTTGAAATTTCAGTGCGTTTTAAACTGGATTAAAAGAGATGAGGGGCCACCTAAATCCACTTGCGATTTACGGCCAGATCGTTTGGGGCAGAACGTGAAAAAAAGGAACTCAGAAATACAGACTAATCTCTGGCACGTAGTTGGGTAAGTTGTTACGAAGTTTCCACATCCGACTAAGCAGTTATTAGCAACCAAAATTTAAAACCACATTGTTTGTAAATAACTATCAACTGGTTTCAGCTGGCAGTCAGAGAATGTAAAATCCGAAAAGAAACGCAACGTTACTCTGAAATGTCCACAGTGACATCTGCAGTGGAATGCGACAGTCATCTAGAATGGCCAAGCATCCACCGGCCCTTGTGCAAAATCCGGTTAGTACTGGATGACGGAAAACAAAGAGTACTTATCTTTACTCCAACTTCCGAATGAGAAGTGTTTTATGTGAATGTTCCCAATTGTCTTCCTGGTAACTAAAGCCTGAATATAAAGATCAGTATTGAGCACTGGTGCAGTGACAATAACGGCGGAACCAAAAACACGGGGGAAAAACTGTTCCAGTGCCCCTTTGACAACTAAAGAATTCGCACGGACTGGCCCGGGATTGAATCCCCCCCGTCGCCGTCGTGACAGGTCACCGACTAACTGCCATTTTGAAGACGGAAACTGCAAGACGTCAGTTCATACCACACAGACAACAAAGGTTACAGGGTTGAAACAGTTAATGCTGTTTAGGGAAATAATCGCTGTTCATTGTCAGCACCATAACAGAACACACCAACACACTGTGTGGGGGGAAAAGGGCAGGGATTTTTAAACCTTACAGCGGGTGGTATACGTACTTGGTTACTGCTGGGATTTAAACAGTTAATTGGACTTAACATAGGGTGTCTGTGCTTCACTTCTAAGTCTTTCTAGAAAGCCACTTCTTTTAAAGTAAAATGCAATTAATTTGAGAAGTAATCCAAAAAGCAATCACATCCACGCTCATTAAACATCGCTGATTTCAAAGTAATTCTGCACACACAACTTCAAACACAAATTCGCCCTAAATGAAGGCTAATGTGTATCCCGCTACCTACGATGCAGGTTACATACACTTTCAAAAGGTCATTATATTCAGCACATAAGGACAGACTCATATCCGAGACAGAAAACGTGGCTGTTTCCCCTCACTTTCAAGCATATAAGCATTTTAGTTTACGAATTTATGTGTCTCAAACGCAATACAGAGGAGATTATGCCAGTTCCCCGAATTGAAAATGATGACTTTGCCTCTCGGATGTGTGGATACCATAAGAGAAGCAGAACAGCGTTCATGCTACACGGCCCACATACTGGAAGAAAAACTAAAAATCAAGACATCCAAAACAGTAATTTTGCAGATTGTTTTATACTGGTGTAACACATAATCTCTTACATTAATGGAAGGTGAGTCCTTTAACTGATACGCATACTTCGCATTTTTTATCGTCTCGTTTGGTTAACACAAAAGTTTCAGAAGATGATTCTGCTTCTGTTGTCAGGTAGGAGCACGAAACTTACTCTAGTGGGTCAATTATTTAGTGACAATTCCAATTACCAGACAGCAAGGAACACTGCTCACGCCTTCACCTGAAGAAGACAGCGAAACCAGCTCGAAATGGCCAAAATGAGACGACGAAATACGCCCAACACATATCCCAGTTAATAAATTAACGTCCTTGACCCCCCAAAAAACCTTGTACGCTATGCCGTGGCGAGTAGGCCTATTAAGTTATTCCAGATATACGCACCGCATTCAAGAACCATTACAATGTAATTAACCTCACTGCAACCCATACTCAGATGCCTCGTTTATTCCATTCTGAAGTCCGATTATAGGGGGGTTAGTGGACGTCAACGTCATTACAACTTTGTGGAATATGATCTGCAGACGGCTGGCAAAGATTTAGGCATGCCGAATCTCGTAAGGCGCGCACATAAAATTTCAGAAAAGGCACCGGATCTCCTGACCAGACTTTGAAGTGTCTTCGTTATGCCCTTAAAATGTTAAAATAAGCCTTTGACAATTAATCTGGGGACAAAGCGGTGTCGGCTTGAAGCTTACCACCGACCACCACCTACAGACGTCGTTTAGTACGAGTAGAGCCATACCTCCAGTCCCCCAACATGCCGTCACGGCGTGCATGGGGACAACTTTACCTTTACTATTCACTGTTTCTTCCACCCTCCCCTGTTTTTATAATTCACCATAACACCCCAGTATTCTAACCATACGTTACACCGCCGCGAAATTGATACAGCGTTGTTAAATAACCTAAGCCATACGTAAGAACAGGGATGTTATGTTTGTTAAAAAAGAAAAGACAACACTTTGCAATAACCGTTCATTTTATTTAAATAGTCCCAATGGATGCAAGAAATTCTTCACATGACACGTCACATCGCATGCTTGTTAGTTGCACCGACTTTCTTCCAAAGGGCAGGAATGAACGTATCTGTGCAAATATGTAACTGTTCACAAGGCACATTCTTAGAAATATAACGCAAAGCTGCAACCCCCTTCGCTAATTCAGAAGACAGCCTATTGCCCTGTTCTGCCCACAGCCTATGACAATAACAATATCTTTTTTTTTACGACAAAGACAGCAGGCTAGTGAAAAGTCTATCCTCCTCTTATCTATATGCACAAATAAAACTGTGCTAAAATATATTATTTTGCAAAAGCTGTAAAAAAAATACGTCTAAATTAGTGTTTATTAAACTTCCAAGTGCAACTGTCGTCATTTGTGAATCCCTCCCACTTCCCAGCACTCTGCATGCTCTGCCTATCCCCAATTAACCAACTCCTCACTGTTCACTGTCCTTACAGAAATACTGAGGCTAAATGACTGGCGTACTTTCGAAAATGGGGGAGGAATCAATAATACTCAAATTTAATTTAATATTGGTATATTACAGTCCCACGCTGGATCGACACCAAGGCACAGGCAGCTGAAAATGTACGTTCTTGAAAAATACCACGCAACATACAGGAGGAAATCATATGATCTTCCGTTAGAGCCACAACTTGGAGCAGAATAATACTGGGCCCACATTTTCAGTGTCCATTCAGTGTAAACATAGCATTATATGAGCACTAAAATAGCCAAGAAGTCTGGATACAACTGTATTTAATTTAGCATTTTCACAACATCGCTTCAGATTTAACTGAATCTCGTAAATGAAACCAAATGGGTGCACATTTTATTCTTAGTGTAATTCGTCAATTTTCTTTATAACCTCAACATGTTTCGGACCTCTCGAGGTCCATCATCAGGAGTAAAACTGTATTTATGCGACACTTGGTACTTGTTATTCCATATAGCTGTCTGGTATGCAGCATTCCATCCTACATACCAGACATACCAGAATAAATAGTGGACCAAGTTGGTTTCATTTATGAGATTATATAGAGATGCACGGTCAACAGAACATGAAGTTTAACTAAATTTCAAGGGTCGCAGTGTTACCGTATGGAACGGGCCTGAGATTTTTTTCGACGTAGGTAACGTGGACCGAAACTGTACGTTAATTTATAGACAGCGTAATGAACCACGGTTACAGTCACAAAATATTCAGCATGACGTAACTGCCACTGTCTCCAGGGCCCACCCTCGCAGCTAGTAAACCTGTTTTCGACGAACTGCCAAAAACACTAACTCAAACTACGTAGTTACGGCTTACGAAACAACATTTTAGATTTAATTTCTTGTTAATAACAACTGCTACTATACTCAGGGGTGGGCCGGGTAGCTCAGTCGGTATAGTGACTGACTACCGGCTGGACGGTCCGGAATCGAATCCCGGTGGGGACGAGATTTTCCGCCCGTCTAGACCGGCCCTGGGGCCCACCCAGCCTCCTGTAATATCGGTACCGAGTCTTTCCCGGGGGTAAAGTGCGGCCGGGGCGTGCTGCTGACCACTCACCCCCTTCTAGTGCCGCGATCATGGAAGAGTAGAGCTATACCTCTACCCACCCTTTGGGCCACACCGGGCCTGTAACGGGATCACTTTACCTTTACTATACTCAGGGATGAGAAGAACAACCTACATACAATAAACAGAAGGAAAGCTAACTAGACTTGGTCACATTTTGTGTAGGAAATGCCTTCTAAACACGTTACTGAAGGAAAGATAGACGGAACGATAGAAGTGACGGCAAGACGAGGACGAAGACGTGAGCAGCTATTGGATGACCTTAAGAGAGAGGGGATACTGGAAATTGAAAGAGGGCGCACTAGATCGCATTCTGTGGAGAAATCGCTTCGGAGGGGGCTATGTAACTGTCGTAAGACGGACTACAGAACGAATGCCATTATATACGGCGTACAGACACTGGACAGGGAGACGCACTTACGAGCCACTGTCGGTTTATTTCATGGTTTATTTCAAGATGATTTCAGTAACTGAAGCTATGTTGCGTTGAATGGTTGGATGATTAATGAAAAGTGCAGTCGCATCCACATCTTAGTTTTAAAGCAAACTTGCACAACTGTCCTTTGTCACGTACCTGTCGATAATTTCATAATCTTTCTGGAAATATTCCACAGTAGCAGTGCTGTCGTCTTAATCTGGCTGTTCTTATTGCTACGCTGTATACGATCACAAAGGACGGAAGAAATGAGTTGTCTACTTTGACGTCAGGTTTGTATTGATTTTCCTGATCCGTCCCGTACGAGCTTTCCATTACACAATGTCACAATCCTACTTGCACAAGTCAAAAAACAGAGATAACGGACGCCTTGACATCTTGTAGGAGTTAAACAACTATACTTTATGTTATTTTATATACTGCACAGTTCACTGCAAATTGAGAAATCCGATTAACTTTTTTTATCTCAGTATTTAACCAACTGGATGCACAAAATATGTTTCACAATAAGTTTTATTTCATGCCTCTACATGTTTCGAGCACATGTGCTCATCATCAGGAGGTCAAAATTGCATTACACAGCCTCTGGTATCATCACACCTATAGGTGGGATGCAATATCGTTTTTTTAAGACAACTCACTAGTGCATCAGTTGGTGAATAAATACAACTTTGATAATATCAAGATGCACGGTATGAATGTGAAAAAAAAATGAAAACTTGAAATCAGAATGTATCTGGGAGGAAGTTTGCGCCAGGAATGCAAATATGTCGGTCCAGGACAGTAGAGACTGTATGGAATAGTTTGCGTGACGACACAAAATACAAATGTTGCCAAATTAAGTTCCGTATTTACTTAAGTAACACACCGGCAAATGCACATACATAGTCTTTAATTATATAAAATTTACATTAAAACACTTAAAAAGCTCCTACATGTAGCAAGGAACAAAGTATGTTCCCTGAGGATGATCGTATGATAGAAACACTTAGGAAAGTGTTTTAATGTATATTTTAGATTATTAAAGACTATATACGTGCAGTTGTTGGTGTGTTACTTAAATAAATTACAAAATGCAAGATGCAAAGATAAAGATTCCATATTTACGTTAATATTTTCTAATCGCCCAATACAAACACCAAACTCTGCCTCTGTACATCAGAAATCTCCAGATCTTTTCAATGGAACCATCCTCTTTTCTGTGAGATACAAAATAAAATTTTATACAAAATTTTGAATGCATTTAGCCTTCACAGGACGGAAGCATAACGGTCAATACAAGTGCCATCTGATTCAAAGTAAAATCAAAACTGCGTTTTACCAACAGCGTATTTGTGGAATTCGCATTATCTCAAAATAAGCAGTAACCACTTTCCTAAATAGCATTAAGCACTTGGTCTTTGTAATGAGGACAAAGTGTTCTCTGTGAAGTATGAACTGAATTTTTTCTTATTTAAATTAATGTGATACTTCAAATGGATCAAATGCAACTGCACATAACATTTCAATGTCATGGCACCTGCAGGAGTAGAAATGCGTCATGTTTCGGCCTAAAAGGATACCACATCACTTTCCAAACGTATACTCATAGTCATGGACATACGTACAGAAGGCGTGATTTTCCCTTAATAAATTTGACTCATTAATCACTTTATTATCCAACTAATGCACAATATATAATATGTAGATACAATTAAAATTATAAAATATTTAAAAGTGCTCCAACATGTTTCGAATCACAGAGGATCCATCATCAGGGAGCCTTGTACAGTGCTTGGTTAAAAATTACAAGAATGATTCAATCGTGTCCGTTGACATGGACAAGATCGGTGTTATGGCAGCATATTCTGACTGTAATTAGACAAAACAAGGGCGGTCTGTTTTAGAGACAAATTAACAGCCAAAACAACACGAAATGGAAAAAACAGATATAATAAATTATAACATAGGACTTACCTCTTTGTGTGCGTGTGTGTGTAGTTCACTGTATATGAAAGCACTACATATTATATATTGTGCGTTAGTTGGATAATACAGTGTTTGTCATTAATGCACGGTGCAAACATGAAGAAAATTTGACTCACTTGAAGTTTCTGGGCAGAAAGTCAGTACTATAGAGTCAAGCATCTAGCATGCGATCGCAATGAGACGTTCAAAGCGGAGGCTCTTCCAAATGCAACAGCATTGGAGTCACACTTCTGAGTACGCCTGGTTGAACGACGTAAGGGGCACAAACGACAACGGTTCTCCGAACACTCCAATTTACAGGGACGAGAAATACTGACCGACTCAGTACCAATTACTGGAAAGCTCTCGTAACATCACCGAAATTCATCGCAAGCTCAGTAAAACTACTTCTCTTTTCTCTTCGCATAGTGAGCAACAGATCTGAAAACATCACAGGGTCTGGTCCAGGTAAAGAGAGTCCTTCATCCTCGATACGTTTCTCTGAATGTTTTTATCATACGTTTATTACGGGGAGACAACTTCCGACTTTGCATCATCCTGTATTGAAAAACGTTCTCCATATTAAAGTTCATAAAAGGAAAACGAAAGTGTTCCTGTGTGTAAGAACGACGCTGTTAAGACATACGGGGCACTGGCCGCCGACCTGCATGCTTTAACCTTTGCACTAGACAGAAGTGAGAAGTCATCGCGCTAAGGCCAATTCACCCCAGGCGAAAGAGCCTCTGGCACCCAAGGATTAGAACCTCTGGTTGGCCCCACAGCCAGTTCCTACAAGCTTTCTTCTCGAAATTCATATTGAGATAATTTTTACTTATGCACGGTTCTGGCCACTGACAATGCGACTGGCAAACCGATTGGGAAGGATCTGGAAGGATCCATACATTACGTAATCGAGTTCCTACTCCGGAATATGAAGGGCTGAGGAAAACCATGGAAACCCCCTCCCCCATGTCAAAATTCCGTTCTGGCCACGATTCGAATCGAGCAGCCTCTCTGCATACAAGTCTACAGTGTAACCACCACACCTTCTACACTGCTTTATTCGTTCTGTTTCTGTTAATTGGGCAATATTACCCACAAGCACCTCAAATGAGGTGTGGCCATAATTTTCGCATGCTGCAGAACTGCCTATTTCATAAAACGCTTCTTTTATTCTCACACCACCCGAGCGTTAGTTTATCTACCAAAGTACTGCCATCTGATTATGCCATGTCATGAACCACTGCTTCTTCAGTCTCAGCCTGTATCTATAAGTGAACATTACCTCAATTACAAAACTTCCGCGCAGGGCGCGCACCTCAGAGAACACGACGCGGTAGCTGTGGCTGCCATGACAACCGGGATGTGACCCACTCACACCAAGGGTCCTACACAATAAGGCAGACATTTCTTCGGAAAGCAAGGCGTGCATGAGTACGGACGCCTGAATGTACACCCGTCATGAGAAACAAGCTCTTGAAACTTGCCAATACTTCCATAGCCGTATCATAATGATACTGGAAACAGCAAACTACACAAACCAAAGTCCTTCAGAAGCCAACATTCACTCAGCGGGTCAAATAATTCCACGTCTCTTAGGGAACCAGAAACTTGACAGTCGTGTCCACATACGCTCGTCAACAGTCAACACAATTTCCTGATTCACTTACATCCAATTTAGAGCCACTACAGTCAGATGTCACTTATATCCAGTAGAAATACAGCACATACAAATATTACGACAGAAAGCTCGTAAGACACTTGGGTAATCCAACTGCAGATGGAAGGACAATTTATATACTAACAAAATAAAATGTGACCATGTGAACTGGATGCAACTGGCTCAGCTGGGCCCACCGGCGGGATACCGTAATGATACATCTGGTTACAAAACAAAAGTATATCCTTGGTTAGCTTAGCGATTATCACTAATCCAGGAACGCAGTTCCGTGGAGGTATCGCCGAAACGCCTGAAAGGCATGAGTAGAAGATCGCAAACAGTCTGGTTAATCTAAAATAATAGTAAACGAATACTGGACTAATTCAAAGTGTATCCGGCAGTTAGGGAAATGCGTAAATCGTAATTTGGGTGGTGTTTCAGCCAAGAATCGAGCTGGATAATTCTCGGATAAAAGTGAGACCCGGTGCAACTGACTGACACTACTGAAGTCGACTCACGCTTAACCGGATACGTGGAGGAAACAGGATAAGCACACAGTACATACAAACAAAGCAGCAGCAGACGTGTCTACGGACAAGACGTACGACAGGAAGTCAAATGATTCCCTTATTAGTGTCTACAGAGTGACATCCAGCGTGACTTCGTTTAATAAAACCACCGTGACACAACAATGAGTCACGGGTTACGCACATCAATAGTCCACAAACTGGAGACATTACAGTTTTTGCATATTTCAACCTAAGGTTCAACACCCATTAAGGCGCAAGCCCAATCCAGTCCTTCTGTTAAAGAAATTGAACCTATGTGTTCAATACCTCATCCCATTTTCCACAAGCTATCCCACTCAAGTTTATAACTCATGTTTAATTTATAATTCTCAAGCACACACAAGGTATACTTTCAAATTATTCCCGCAAGCAGGAGAAAAATAATAGAAAGAAAGGTGTTCTGCGAAAAAAAGAAACTAAACCCTTCTTAAAATTGTAAAAGAAGGGCCTTTCAAAATCCCAGACAGTAATTCCGGATCGATGAAGCCTTGAACAATGAGCAACGTTTATTTCCTTGATTAATGAGGCTTTAATGTTATCCCTACTCAAAAGTTACAATAAAACGTTACTTACAGTCATTTGTTGCTAAAAATTTCAGGATCTCTACTTTCTAGCATATACAATTAGAATGACCAAATCAAATATGGCAGGTCCCAGTGGCTGCGCAGTCTAAGTTGTAGGCATGCGGTCACTCGCTTGCTGAGCCTGTGGATTGAATCCCTCCGGGGGCATGGATGTGTGTCTGTTGTTAGTGCTGTGTGTTGTCAGGTAGAAATCTCTGCAACGGGCTAATCACATATCCAGAGGAGTTACACCGATTCTGATGTGCGTCATCCCCGTTGCGTTAGTACAATAGTAAGGAGCTTGGTGTATTAATACTTACAGTCGAACACAACTATATTTGCCTCTATTATTACATGAGGATTATAACAACGACATGTTTCGGCCCTATATGTGGGCCATCTTCAGATTGTGACTAGACTTTCGGATCAGTTATACAGGAATGCGTGTAGCGTTCTTGGGGAGTTCTGGGGGAGGAGGGCGGGTAGAGATCTCATTATAACAGTGGGTACCATGGTCCGGGTTTTATCAGGCGGACTACCATATGTAGTTTGTAGTGCCCTTATTTTTTTGGAATCATGTTTGTACATATACTATATAGCCCTAGCATAAGAGTGGTACTTATATTGTATCCCTAGCGTACGAGTAGTACCCACTTTGAAAAATAAGGGCACTACATAGCTACTAATGGTAGTCCGCCTGATAAAACCCGGACCATGGTACCCACTGTTATAATGAGATCTCGACCCGCCCTCCTCCCCCAGAACTCCCCAAGAACGCTACACGCGTTCCTGTATAACTGATCCGAGAGTCTAGTCACAACCTGAAGATGGCCAACATATAGGGCCGAAACATGTCGTTGTTACAATCCTCCTGTAATACTAGAAGCAAATATAGTTGTGTTCGACTGTAAGTATTAATACACCAAGCTCCTTACTAGTTATACCGAATATGGTGAGTCGCTGTGTGTGATCCAGGAACTCCAAGAATGAAGTTATGGCCCATGCTGTGCCGCAACGTCACAGGAACAAAATCTAATATAATTAAATGGACGGACATGTGGCATGGATGGGGCAGAAGACATATTCGTGTAAGATTTCGGTGGGGAAACCTGAAGGAAAGGGGCCAAATGGGAGACCTAGGCGCAGATGGGCGTCACATTCATGTTCACCGCTGTGATGATCTCAAATTGAACCTAGTGTGCTTTATATCGTTGAATGGCACGTAATTTTTAAAAATAAAGTATCTTCACATAGGCGTAGATGGGTGGATAATATTAGGATGGATCTCCAGGAGGTGGGATGTGGGTATATGGACTGGATTGGGTTGGCCCAGGATAGAGACATGTGGCGGACGCTTTTGAGTGCGGAAATGAACCTTAGTGTTCCGTGAAATGCGGGGAATTTCTTGACTAGCTGCAAAGCAGTTAGCTGCTCAAGAAGGACTCTGCACCATGGAATAAGTTAAGTATTTTTACATTATTTGTTGTCAGTCAATGATACTAAAATCAGTCATGTAGAATTTCAAAAGAGTTGCGTTTTACAAACATAATTTATTTACTTTGTGGACAAGGAGAATCGTTTCCTCAACCCAACCCCCCCTCCCACCCCACCCTCTTCTCAACACCTTATCAACTTCCAATTCACACCACACACTTTTACCACTCCAACTTACTGCGCATTT
>Ga0123353_10006749_pt1 | contig 15378 bp, 12 predicted proteins | sample TergutLab28metaG_3_FD_92763 | JGI IMG/M metagenome (GOLD analysis project Ga0123353, IMG submission 92763) | Labiotermes labralis P3 segment gut microbial communities from Petit-Saut dam, French Guiana - Lab288 P3 | ecosystem: Host-associated > Arthropoda: Insects > Digestive system > Gut ... | reverse complement strand
GAAGATGGACGTATTAACGTCTGAAACATGTTGAGCAATATATAATAAAGCAAGTGTCATCTAGTTGGTCAACCTTTATTCAAATATCAAGATGATGCACGGTCCAATACGCATAAGATTTAAATAATCAATTAGCTTCCTTATTGGTGAGGATTTATTACATTACTGCTGTGACCGCCAATTCAGTTACGGCGCGTGGAATTATATTTCAGACACTGTGAACGGAAGGCCCACCGAAAGTAGAGTTTGTTTTTAGAAACAGAATAGCTAGTGTTCAGTTCTGAAATGAACTTATCTGTATTATCGTGATAATTTATCACACAAAAATTGATGATCAACCATGATCGATTTTTTTTCTAAAGTTAAAACAATCATTGGTCTTTATGAATGATACAATTTGAATTTCAAGTGCAATTTTGAAGTGTATTTCTTGTTACCGAAAGCACATATATCTTCCACCCATATGCACAACTTGGGAGCATTGTTTTTACAGCAGTAAGAAGAAGTACTGCAAGCCTTTAGAGCAGAATGAAGAAGTACAGCAAGCCTTTACAGCATTATGAAGAAGTACTGCAAGCCCGTATAAGAGAGTTGAGGAGTTCTGCAAGCTGTTATGGCAGAGTGCAGGCGTACTATAAACCTTTATGCCAGAGTGCAGGAGTACTGTGAGCCTTCGTGTCAGAGTGCAGGAGTACTGTAAACCTTAATGACAAAGCGCAGGATTTCTTTATGTCTTCATGACAGTGCAGCAGTACCACAATCCTTGTGACAGAGCCGCCTGCTTCTGGCGGCAAGACTTTTTAACAGCAAGTGAGAAATACTTTCAAAATACTTTTCTTATTTGTTCTTTTTCATATATTTTAGCTGTCCGCAATGTGTATGACACATTGCGCTTTGACGAGATAAGTTGGATTATCATTAGCACCTGAAATAGTAACTAATATGTCTAGAATTGCAGAGGAATGAAGTTCTTGTTTGCCCATTACGGAAATTCGATCGTATCAAGTTATTCTGAAGTTCCACCAAACGCAACCGTAAGGACGAAATCGGCTAAGTAAAAGAAAGCATTGAAGATACCAATGATGCCTGAGGCAATCATCATGTCCATATATTGCTTGGAGTATCCCATGTGTTTCATTCCTCCCCATAGGTTTCTCCAGTCGTTGATGATGACGGATCCCGCTACCAGGCACAGAACACCGCCTATTAGCGAAAACAACATCCACTGCAAAACAAAACAATCAGTTTTCAGCAGAACACACAAATATCCTTTTCTTGTTGCGAATATTTATAAACTTATTACTGCCGTTACTGTGGTCTCTGTTTTATTGTTATGAATGATTTATTACTTATGTAATTACTGTGTAGGGCCTGTGTGTTCAGTTTGTAGGATATAATCTCTAACTTCTACAACGTCTCTTTGTCGCAATCGTTGACAGAAAGTAGGCCTAGTTTTAAAGTAGTGTATGGGCGTGTTAAAATATATCTTTATCTCCGTAACAGATTTTGTATACATGATGGCAGTGATTCATTATTAATTGTCACGAAATCTAAGTCAAAAAATGTCGCATCGCTGTCCTGTTTTACGTTTGCAAAAATGTTGCCTTACCTAATTCGCGTACCTTTTTAAAATAGTTTTAGAATCCTCAATTAAGTATGTCTTTTACTTCTGAAATTCCCTCATCCAGGGTGTTGTTACTGCAGTTTACATTAAATTTAATGGTATGGATATGGACAAGCAAAATTAACAACAGTCGCAACACAGCTATCTTTAGTAGACAAATAGAATCCGTATATTCAGTTAAGCGACATGTTTCGACCTAAGTTAGGTCATCTTTCGGCTCTTAAGCTTTAAAAACACATTGAGGAAGGCGACATAAGTTAATATAAATAAGTGCTTATCTTTCTTAAGCTTTTAAAAAGAATCAAATGAGAAAATATGAAATGGATAAATATAAAACAATAAAACATGTCAGCCGAGGCATTACAAGTTTTATCGTGTTTTATATTGTTCGATTTTTATTCCCTCATTTTATTATTTTTAAAAACTTCAAGAAAATCCAACAATTAATTATGTAATTTTATGTGTTCTTCCTCAGTGTGAGTGTAAGAGTTTGAAGATGACCTAGTTGAGGTCGAAACTTGTCACTTAACTAAATATACAGACTGTATTTATAATAGAGATGATTGTGTTGTGACTTATTGATTTTGTTTATCCATATCATTGTCACACAACCGTATGTCACACGTGGAAATGCAGAGTTGGGTTGACCTCCATTAGCATAACTTTCATACCAATTGTCTTGCAAATCAGTCACCTTGTTAAAACACATAAAGTTGGGTACATGCAGACAGCATGATGATGTCAGGAACACATCCTTTCCTTTTGAGGGAAGGAAAGTAGGCTGAGACCAGTTACTAACTCCTTGATATTTCGTATGAATTCCACCGTGCATAGAACATTGAAGCCAGCCGGCTGTCTTCTGTTAGTATCCGGAAGATTCACTTTCAAATCTTGGCCCCGAAAGACCTGCTGTTACAGAGATGGTGAACATTTTACCCTACCTGGTGCCAGATTTACCTTAAGAAGCGTCGCCAACTATTCGCGTTATTCCAGTACCGCTTAGCGAGCTTAATATGTGCTGCTGCACATTTCTTATTCAGTTACTTAGTTCTTAGCTTGTTTGTGGTTTTGAGAGACACAAACTTTCGCATAATTTGTGAGGCGTTTTCTGCAATTTTACGTCATCTATTTCAAAGTTCAGAATAATCGACAGGACTATAGAACGTTGAGGTGCCTGACTTCAGTCCTTCTGTGGATAGCAGTGCTTCTCGGTGTTCAGGATGGACAACAGTTACAGCAAAAATGTATCTCGCGAAAAATAATTTGTGAAATATTGAATTATCAAGTGGTTCCAGATCGAAACGTCGATTGCAGTAGTCGCGTTTTGTGCGGTTGGGAATGGGCTACATTCGGCTGGAGTCTTCGCCAGCAACATGCACAGTAATGGCGGCCACTTATATCCTCATTTTTTTTCAAAGTGGCACCAGGTACCGGCGTCAAAGGGGTAGATAAACCCTGCAATCACCCGTGCCAGCGGATGTCTGTGCCAAACCTGACACCGGCCACAATTGTTCACCGCCCCAATTCCATTTCGACGTAAGTTTTTCATGATCTACCTTAATATTTCGAAGTAAATGCGAGAAGTAGGCCTACATTAACACTTGTTGTCATACTACACCCTGTCTAGTTCACAGTTTACAAATAATCATTCACTACGAAAGATACATAACCTACGTATCGGTAATTAAAATGGCGTCGTTGGATGAATCAGTAGTCAAAACACATTTTAATATTTCTGATTACCGAATGCACCACTCAGGAATAGTTTCTGTACCCACCATGAATTGTGGAATGCGCTCGGCTCTTGTCTGTCCAATGATGACTATGGTGTTGATGAGAATAAATCCAGCATATGCGACGTATACCAGGCCGATGTGATGTATGTTCAGCTGCAGTTTGTGGTTCATGGGGTCGACGATGAGCCCCATGCAGATAATCGATAGACTCAGTTCCACAACTTTCAAGAGGAACTGAACTCGACTGACAAGCACGTTTTGGTTTTCTGACATCTGAAGTGAACAGCATGGCAAGTAATTAGCTTATTGGCTCATAATGAGAGTCAGAATAACTCAGTATAGTGAAGGCTACGGACATGATCGGGGTTGGCTTCCCAGCGAGTACAGTTCATTTCTATTTCGCTTTTGTTATCGGAGTGGGTCCGTTGACGACCCAGCCCCATATTCAGTGCGTACATAGAGCTCTGTCCTCGGCAGTAAAACGGTCGGAGCGTGAAGATGACAACTCGCTACCATCTAGTGCTGAGATTAAGAGTTCGTGGCGCTGTACCTTCACTCCCCCACACGTCTTTATGGCATTATGTTTAAGCCGATGGACCTATACTGTGCTGCTAGGAGGGCACAGATTTTGTACCAGATTTATGGCAAGTAGTCGGCTGTGAGTGAATGCATAAAGAGCAACTCCCGTCTGTCCGTCCATGTGTGTCGTCTTCGAAATTACTCGATAGATTTGGACGAAATTTGAGGTCCATTGTAAATGTGTCATTTTGGGTTCGTATTGTGCCAACATAACTCTACTTTATATGAAGCTAAAATGTAACTTCGTGGCTTTTCAAAAAGAAGACTGTTCATATGAAACCTTAAGTATAACAATACAGATCTCAGTGATTTCTACATTTTTTACTTGAAATATTTTCGATATATCATATACGTAACAAAATACAGGGTAATTTTATGACTATAAAAACTTACACAAATATCGTAATTCCGCCACGAAACTTGTTTGTTTTTAATTATTGTTCTCCACAATACTTATATTCTGAAGTATTTTAAATGTGTTACTGCTAGTTGAAATATGAATGTTTTGCCTATTTCGGTTTCAATTGTTCATATATTTAATTTACTTACTTTCAATTTTAGAACAACTGCATTACCCTATCTGGAATTACTGGAACGCCTGTAAGTTGAAACTGTGAAATCATACTCATGTAGCTAAACACGGTACTTACTGTGTGTTGGTGTTTCAGCAGCTCAAATGGCACTAGTTCCTTCGTCAACTGATAACCAAATACTGTTACCATACTTTGTTTGCATCTGCTATTTATACTGCCAACACTAAGTATGCAGACAAGCTGTGTTTAAACAGCGTCTAAAGAATGCTTGGCGCTTGCTAATTGCTGCGTGGCTCTGGCGTGTTATATACAGTGCAAGCATAAGAATGGAATTTATGGCATAGAGTACGTGTTATTTACACTGTGCTAAGTGCTGTATGTCATGTGTGTAGTATTGTACCTATCTGCATTTAAAAAAAAAGGAAGAAATGCTTCTTAAAAGGAGAATAAAGTGTGATTCATGGTAACTTTGCATCAGCAAGACTAACACCGATCATGTATTCAGAATGTCGTAGGTCCGGGTCTCAGATCCCAGTATCGACTGTCGTGTGTTTATGTGGATTTATTTAATTACGTCAGCCAAGTGATTATATATATTGGCTTCAAATCGACCACTATGTGTTCCGAATATTTTGAAGATCGTCATTTATAGATACCTCATCGTTAGACATTGTACAACTAAGGGCTAAACATCCGGGAAAGGTACTAAATAATCCAGGAATCCATCACGTAACCAGTCGTGTAATCGATGGACGTTTATTCTTATTTCATTTCTGTTCATTATGCTGTTGAAGTGTGATGTTGGTATAGCTTCAAACATTGTGCACCTTCTCCAATCGTGAACACACTTTTTTTTTAAGTACAAACTTGAGGGCACTGAGGTACTTATCTGTAACAAGAAAATCAATGTACGCATAAACGTAACATTGGGGCGCGTTGACGAAACCATTTTTGCCTTGGAAAACCCCTAATTATTACATATTCTGAGTGTGTGTTTGTAGCCTTATGTATCCAGCATGTAATGCGCATGCACCATATTGTTTTCTGTGACCTGTCCGGCTGTACAAACTTTTTCCACATTATTTCATAAACGGCACGATTTTCGATAAGAACTAGCTACTGGACTTGAAATGCAAGCTTTATTTTTCACTACAGCTTTTGTGTGAAACATTTCTCGCTCTAAGAGGAATCGAGTGAGATGTGATAAACAATGTATAGTGGTCTTAATCATGCATAGTACCCGTTATTGTTATCAGATTTTAATGAAACTTGAATTTTCTCTAGAGATTTTCGAAAAATAATCAAATATCAAACTTTATGAAAATCCGTGGGAGCCGATTTGTTCCATACGGACGGACGGGCGGATGGACAGACAGACATGACAAAGATAATAGTCGCTTTTCTCAATATTGCGAACGCGCGTAAAAATGAAGTTGAAACTCTAACAAATATTTTCTGTTACAGCCATCTGTGATTGTAACCTAATTAGCCGTCGAAGGCCCATTTGTAACTTTGTGGTAACGTTTATAAACTCTGTATTTTGCTCGCAGTGTGTGTATGTGTTTTTTTTCTTATGGCATTTACAGTCAGTAACGATTACTTCCGTAAAGAAAAACGTTAAGTGATAGATCTTGTGGCGGATTCGTATTCTCTGTGAGGTAGGCACTAACGATTTGTGTATAATTTTGGTTAATTTAATTCTGTATGACAGTTTTTACTTGTGTGAAATACTTCTGTGCTTTTTAACGTAGATCAGCTTCATATGCAGCGAATAATAGTATGGTTCGCATATGATTCTGGAAGGTCCTACGATCTCCATCTCGATCAAGGTTAGATGATATTGTACGTCATATAGCATCCTACCACCATCATACAAAAAAAAAAACGTAATATAGGCTGATGAATTTACATGGACTGAATAATGGTCTGAGCATATTATAAATGACAGTTAAGTTACTGGTTTTAGAAAGTTTTCAGTATTTTAATTTTTCGTGTGTTCTTTGTATGATCTCTGTCCCTACCATTGGCGTGCACAGTCATGGGTTGATTTCAGTCTACATGCACATTGGTGGAGTGACTGGAGAAAACGTAGGACCTTCAAGATTGTTGAACTGGTTAGTGGACAAAGAGAACATGTCCTAATATCGACCTTTGGACTTACATAAGTTGAAACTAACTAGTGTAATCACTGTCGCGATTTACTTTCTGTACCTACAGAGCCAGATGCTAATGCTGAGAAGTAGGAATTTAAGGATGATTATTCACAAAACACCAGGTTCATCGCTTTCCTAAATTTGTGTAGCTGTAAATTTTAAATCATTTAATGACCGCGATTGTTAATATCTGCTTAAGATATATATTTAAATATACTTGCCTATTACAGAATTTTAAGTATTGTGCGCCCATGTATATTGTTTTCTTAATCTCTATTAATCATATTTGATTGAAACACATTTGTGAGTTCTTTGGCCATGGAACTGTAAGGTAATGGTTCTCCAAAATAATGTTGTTTATTGTAGCACCCAAAAAATTACAGCACTTGCGACTCTTAATGTACGCATCACTTATAATTTTGTTGGCCCGTACTTAGAATATTACCACACGCACCTTAAACGACAAACATAAATACATGATTCCAACTACGAGGACTTGCATTCTGACATGTATTGTTTATTAAGGTAGAAAGAGTCATCACTTTTCCAATACTTCCTTAAAAAGACATTGTACATTGAATATTTGGAATTGTAAGTCTTTGGTATTTGTCATCTTCTGTTTTATCTCGTGAATAAGGTTAGTAATATGAAGGCATTATGTATCCTTCAACATTCGTGTTATGGTAAACTAAAGTAAAGTAAAATGCAATAAATTTGTCTGTTGCTATACAATGTTAATTGTACAAGAAGAACTACATTGTACAAGCAAGTCCTTGTGTCATGGAACATTTGAATAACGTATTGTAGTTATAATATTATCTGCAGAAAGAAAAACACTGTACATTTATGATATTACACAGATTTCTATAACAAGCTAGGAAATATGTGCACATAGCGTAAGTATTCCGGCGCATTTACTTCGTTTTGTTTTATTGTTTAAAGACTGCAAGGCTTACGGCAACAGTGCACTGAGAATAAAATATATAATTCATTTTTATGCACAGCTTCTCTTTTCCTCTTTTGTCCTTATGGTTAATATTTGCGACGTTTCGCTCGTGTGTTCGCAGCACAGGGTGTGTGTCGTCACATTTACTCTGAATTGCTGCTGTTCGAATTGAACCGAGACTGGTGTGTGATGACTAACATTAATAAAACTCTACAATATGAAATTTAATCGAAATCCATTGAACATTTCTGGATTTGTTGCATATGAATAGACGAAATATGGACAGCCATACATGGCAAAACTTATACACTTTTGGTACTTTCCGTTGCGAACATGCCAAAAATTAAATATTTGTTCTCGAATTATAACATACAGATCTTTTAACAAACATCACAGAGCGTCGTCTTTCTCAGATTTGAAGCTAAGCATATTTAAAAAAAAAAATTATCATAGCCCTTTGAATTTAAAGCATAGTCGTATTTACCAGCTCCTTTGACATAAAAGACAGTGCATTTTGCCCACACAGTCTGCCTAAACATGCGTGTTTCATGTGACCCTTGTTATAAACTGCGTTTTTTCCCACTAAAACGCCTTAACCTAGTGGTTTAGTAGTGGAAATGCATTGTATCTCTATGAGTTAGTGACTGAATTTTTAAATGTTATTTATTTGGGTTTTAGGTTTTAAAGTGTTCGGATAGAAATACAAGGCAGTTGTGAAGGGCAAAAAGGAAGAGCGTGTAGTGTAACAATGTGCATGTTTGAGAATCATTTTGTAAGGTATGTTGAATGTACAAACCTGTAGTGTAGTTTCTCAAAGAATGATTGTGGTTGGGGGATTGGACATAATCGCATAAAATAAATACCTACACTTGAAGGGATTTTTTTTTGTTTCATTACTTCGCGTGTGCATTAAAAATTTTTCATCCAATCGGCTTTGTTTTAACTTATTTTCAGTTCTTATTCCTTTTACTGTCATTGACATTAACTGTTTTTTCATCATACTATACATACATGAGAACAGTTGATAAAAGTTCATTGTGAACCGGAAGGAACACGTTTAGAGTAATTTATTTCATTAATACAAAGTGTACATAATACCATGTTTAGAGTAAGAACGAACACAGTTAACTATTGGTCAGGTTACGTCACATAATTTATTTGTGATTACCTAGTTATATTTTTCAGTACAGATTTTTACTAGAAATATAGAATGCATGCAAAACATTAGTACTTAAAATTAAACATAAATATACTATCGGACTGAAATCGGATGCTTCATCAATGGTTAGTTCATATCTGTTTGCAACTTTGTAGTGAGAGCCGTCCTTTGTGGCATGTGTGTCTTGGAGGATAGATTTGTGCTTGTGTGTGGTGTGCATGTCTGCTGTATGTGCCATTTAATATTCAGAATTATTTGAAAATTCTCATATTGAAACAAACATCCTGCTCCTTAAGATGAAGATGTTTATGGTTCCAAACAATGAATTAAACACGATACTCCATTATGATAAATAATAATTTTTTTTCAAAAAATTGGTAATACACAAGCATCGTGCTTCATCTCTTGTTATCAATCTTGGACAAAACTTTACTGTGCAATAAAGACCTTTCTTGTATATGAGATTTGAGTTTCTCACTACAGTGTTGATGAAAATTCAAGTCTGCTCTGTACAAACTGGTAAATATTCTTAACTCCTTAGAACATACTTACTAGTCTATACGGCATAACATCCCTGAACACTTGAATCTTTAAGGTCTTCAGTATCGGGAGTAGCACTATATCGTGTGAAAACTTCTTTATACACTTGAAAACAAAACAAAAACAAAAAAAAGGGAAATTCAATTTGTAAGCTGTCTCTCAGCCATATTTAAAAACAATTTGTAAGCTGTCTCTCAGCCATATTTAAAAACAATTTGTAATATGTCTCTCAGCCATATTTAAAAACAATTTGTAAGCTGTCTCTCAGCCATATTTAAAAATATATAAAAAGACTTCTTTCTGGATTGTGAGTTGTGCATATATTGTACATTTGGTTCGTGTAAAGTATTTGCAGTTTGTTTAAACTGAATTTTATGTACAAAATAATGTGAGAAAAAGGGGAAGAAAACATTTGGGCGACTTAAGTGGAGATGTTTGTACCTTAAGGAAACAAGGTGTTGACGTGGACCGATACTTGTGGCTTCAAGAAGGATCTCGTCGTGAGCTCTTCTGAAGTGTGCGTCTTTCTAGGAATTTATTTAGTAACACCGTTAGCTACCAAGACTGAATAATGTCGACGGTAGATGGATGAAGATGAGAGTGGAATGGTTAGTGACAGGTGAAAACCGAAGTGCTTAGTGAAACCTGCTGAATTGCCAGTTTGTCCAACAGAAATCCAACATACATGAGAAGTGGGGGAGAGGAATTGGAATTTTTGGACAGCTGAGCACTTGTTATCCCCTCAAGAAGGGCTGTACTCCGTGGATTGAATTACAGAAACTTCTTGAGAATTTGAAATTGACGCTTAAATTATATGAAACTTACTTCAAACCCTGTATCTTCTGTTTAGGTAAGTAAGCGTCGTTCAATTAAAATTTTATACTACATGTGTTTTGGTCTCCCGATTTGCTGGTGGTAATTTTTTTTTATTTTCCTGTCACTGATAATTCATAACAGGTTTAAACTGACATTTGTGAATGTTGTGAGAGATATGATACTTTCATTTGTTTCATTTGATTGTTATCAAATGAAACGTTAATAGACAACAGTGACGGTTTATTTATCTCTGCTGAAGTGTAAGAAACTAAGTACAGTGTCCAGGAGATACACAGCACCAGTCAGCACACACAAACTGCCCACAGCAAGACCAACTTCCCTCTCTGAGGCGAAGGTTGTGAAGTGGTTCTGGCTCAGATATCCATGCCAGTAGTGGAGCGCTGTTCCTCCAACTGCGATCCACATGAAGCAGCCCACAAAATTCATGATGATTTCCTGAAATTTACAGCATATGTGTTAGTTTTGGTTGCCTAAATCTGGAGATATATTAGCTATTTATGATCGGCTAAATAAAGCCTGATTGCCCCTCTACCCAGTATTAAAAATTCTCAATTTTAATTACATGTTTTAGCTTTCTCAGCTTTATCCACACCTTTCAGACTGAAGATTTATTACAGTTGTTAGAAACAGTGTTTTAATATACACTTGATCCACTGACCTAGGCATAACTTCTCTGTAGTTGAAAATACTAGTGTTCTGGGGTATGGCATTGTGTTTACCGGTAAACAGCTACTAACTTTTCTAAAGAGCAGTCTTAGAAGAATGGACTGCATGATACTGACTATGAATTCACTACGATTCGTCGAAACATCGGTAACTATTCACCACCCGACACAGCATAAAATCCCCGAAGACTTGAATCTTCAGCAACAGTGCTGTGAGAACTTTAAATCTCACTGGAGCATAGAGAATGAAGTAGTTGATATGGGCCTAGTACGACCACTTGCTACCAGCACCATTCTTGCTACATTGTCAGGTACCGCCGCAAGGATGGCACTTCCTTACTTGGGCACTCTGCATACTTGCCATTCTAGCATCCTTTTCCGTTGTTCTCTTTTCAGCCACTCCTTAAATTACCATTTTCTCCTAAAATCTTAAGACAACTTATGCTCACAAGGTGTGGATAAAGAACAAAATGCAGTGTGATTGTCATCTTAAAAAGGGGATCTAAACATTAAATGCAATTTAAAAAACTCTGTCCACGAGAAGCCGACTTTCATGATTCAGAGGAGGAAGAGTGTAAAATATACTGTGCGTAGTTACAGACAGGTTGGGATAAAATAACCAATGCCACTTTGTTTCTGAACAGTGATGAATTTTTGGTACTCTTTGGCATTTGTACGTCGAGTGACCAGAAGTATTAGAAACTTACCACAAGCGATTTCTTGTGTTCTGTTGTGCCAAAACAGAATGTGATGAGTGTTACAAGGGTGTATATGAGGAATCCAACAAAAACACCAGAAGCAACAATTTCAGTGTCAGGATTTTTTTCTTCATTCAGATTCCATGTGCCACCAACTCCCAGGAATCTTCCATCATAGCCCACCCGGTAGAGAATCAGGACGATAATATTCAGGATCTGCAAATATATACAATGTCGTAGGATAAGACACAAACATGTCGCTCTTCATGGCCTGTTGATTCCCTGAAAATGGAGGCAGCAAAACTTTCCGAAACGCCAGCAGCTATTTGCCATTGTACACGGCGTCATGCCCCAGACGATTCGAATCTTCAAGTATGTTGGAATAAACTGTCTTCCGGAATGTGACACCATACGACCAATAGAAATATGACTACCAGCATTTCGGGCAAATTTGCTTTTCCTGTTTCCGCGACAGGAGAGTGACTCGTCCATTTCGGAAAATCTTGCTATGCCTCCATCTTCAGGGTAGAATGGCGAGCCTTAAGCACTGAATTTGGGAGCAACAAGTTCTTTCGAAAAATTTTTACGTGTAAATGAAAATAATTTTGCATGCTTTTGTGACGCAAAGGGGTTTAAATTTTTGTGTTGTGAGTCTAAACGTGTGGCGTATTTCTAAATCAAAATAAAAAATGAATTTAGGAAGGTGCGAAAGGAACATGAAAGGTAAAATAGATAAAGATGGATTGTATAGGACAGCGTAGAGAATTAAACCTGTATGTTGGAATGTAAGAGAATGCTGAGGCTGATACAGGCATTGCTTTGTCTTGCCTGGGGAGACAGTGAGAATATGATTAGCTAAGTTTAATTACTTAAAACATATATAAACTATTTCTGGGTTTCCTTATTCCTCGGTGTTCCTTCTGCCAACAATGAGAAGCAATTCGTCCGTGGGTCATCAGGTGTTCCCATAAATTATTTTTGAGTTTGTCTCTTAGTTTCAACACATGGGGATGAGTGATGATGGCGTTCTAGCAGTGTCGCAGCATTATCATATCTTTGTTTGACCGCGTTATCTCGTATTTGTCACAACTCTGACCAACTTATCTGACGGCACTGCACAGTTATCTTGTGTGAAAGCCGAGTTCCGATTGCATGACGATATTCCCTTTATTAACAGTCCCCATGCTGACAACTTAACGACAAAATAGAGAAAAATAATTTCCAGTTTTCAAAGCGTTTCTTGGCGTGTTGTCTACATGGACCCAATCACCACGTGGCACACTGCCCTTCAGAAGTCAAGATGTACTGAATACAAACAAGTATGCCTGTAATTAGCCCCAAGTTGCACTACCGTGTTCATAGGAGCCCACCACAGAAACCTGTCCAAGCCAGATGAATCTAGCATAAATTCGCAAACCCTTTTTCCTTATCTGTTGCCCATTTCTCTAAATATATGTATTCACTTCAGGTTTTCCAACTAAAATCTTGTATAGCGAAACTTGTCTTAAACGGGAGTTTCCTGAAAATCGTCGCAGTGTAAGCCGTACTTTACTTGCGAGCGTAAATGAAACTTTGCCCCTATTTTCTACATTTTTCTTACAATTTGTGTAACGTGCTTTACAATACAGGTCCACAGAAGGTACTGAGTAATAATGGGTGTAGTGAAAATCGGCGTAGTGAAAGCCGTACTTCTTCTAGGGCTGTAATTGAATTTCTGATATGTGCTTGCCTCATTTGTCGTCCGATTTGGGTGAAATTTGGTATGAGAGACCTCAACGTACTGCTGTTATGCATTTTTTCATGAAAATAGGCGCAGGGAAAGTCATACTTTTATTACGCGCCAAATTAAACTACATTTTTGCACGTACCGTAAAACGTCGTGACGTTTGAAGAGTAAAGAACTCCTTGGTAAAGTTTGTACATTGCGTCACGGACTGAACCATTTGCAGTATTGTTAAATCTGCCTACGGTTTGTGGAACCAGTCTGCGTTCATACTTTGTCCAGCGTCTCAAAAACCAACACTGAACAAAGCGTTTCAGAAACGGGATATCTTTCCGTCCTCGGGTGTAAGTTGGTCAGTTGGGCCTCTTCGATCTGTTCTCAATCTTTAGGCTCTATCTGGCAACCTCAACTGGCTTGATATTGACAAAAGCAATTGAGATCTTTATCATGTTTATTAGTAATAGTAATACTAATTTTCGTTTACATTTGTTTTTAAACTGGTACCTGATGTAGCTTTTATATGAGCCGAAACATGTAACGCGAACGACAGTAAGATATTTTCCACACCACAGGTGTGATTTGTAGCTCCATTTTGTTCAATTGTGTGTGGTATTGCGTGCGGTACATTGCTTTATTTTATCTTCTCGTTTACTCAGATGTTATACAGCAGGTCTTTTTACGCGAGTATCTGGTTTATTTGTTTGTTTGGATGGTTGGTTAGTTACAGGAATGAACTGAATGTCAGTTTGTGGACTGATATTCTTATCATCTATTTATAAAATATAGCGCAGTAAGACAGTATGGCGTCATTAGAAGTACCCTATTTTATTGACTCTTCATGCGGTCACGAGGTTTCTGTTCTGATGGGAATATTTTAATCGAATTTAGGAACTGTTAGGTTTGTGATTTGGACGTACGCATGTGGTTTCATGCTTCTCCTCCTTCAGGTAACTTTGAAGCCAGTTGACGCATTTTCTTGAAACTGTGTACATGCCGTTGAATTCACCCCTCCCTTCCCCTCCCCCCACGTTCCGTACTCATGACGCACGGATTACAAGTTTTGTGTCATGACGTCTTCGAAGAATGTGCAGTTCTTTTTAGGCGCAATCATAAAATTGCGAAAAGCGTCTATTAGTTTCGTCATGTCTGTCTGTCCGCATGGAACAACTCGACTCCCACTGCATGGATTGTCATGAAATTTAATATTTGACGATTTTTCGACAATCTTTCAATACAATTCAAGTTTCGTTACAATCTGACAAGAATAACGGGTACTTTGCACGAGGACTTTTATGTATATTACGATAATATATCTCTAACTCCTTCTTTGAATGAGAAATACTTCGAACAAAAGTTGCACAGAACATCGACACACACATTGCATGTTCAGTACATTTTTTTTTCGACAACCGCACCTTTATGAGATAATATGGAAAAATATTGTAGGCCAGACAGGCCGCGGGTGACAATATGATGCTGTGCAGAAATGATTCGATTTGCGTGCCGGATAACTAAGGCAAGAATACAGACCCACACACACACACACACACACCACACACACACACACAAACACACACACACACGTACACACACCACACAACCCACACACACCACACACACACACACACCACACACACACACACACCACACACACACACACATTATATGTAATACTTATTGATTTTAAGCCGCAACAATGGTTACCCGAACGCGCCTCATTGTTACGTTGTACAGAACACACATTGCTTGTCTTTTTAAGGTTGTGTTAGTTAATTCACAGCAGACTGCTTTACGAAACGTATTTGTTTAATTTTTATGAGTCACTGCAGATAGTATTTTGAGGTATGGTATGGAGGTGGATACAAGCGTGACGTCATTACAAGTCAAATTGTCTTTGGCATCTACCATGTGCCGTACCACAGGCGGTTGGTCGCCGGCTTCTCACCTCGAGGGCCTGACCAGGTTCGATCCCGGAGTAGTCCACGTGGGATTGGGATTTGTGATGCACAGAGCGGCACTGGGGCATTTCCGGTTACTACTACGTTTTCTTGTCACCATTCTGCCCCTGCCCCATATCTACTCCTCTATTACCGTGGGCTGGTAAAATAGGCCGGTGGTACGAAAATTTTCCAAAAATGTACGAGCCGCATCACAATTCTAGACGCCACGGTACAAAATTTAGTCT
>Ga0123353_10006747_pt1 | contig 15379 bp, 14 predicted proteins | sample TergutLab28metaG_3_FD_92763 | JGI IMG/M metagenome (GOLD analysis project Ga0123353, IMG submission 92763) | Labiotermes labralis P3 segment gut microbial communities from Petit-Saut dam, French Guiana - Lab288 P3 | ecosystem: Host-associated > Arthropoda: Insects > Digestive system > Gut ... | reverse complement strand
GCAGCACCAGCTCACCTCCCAGGCCGGCGCGGAGCAGCGCTTCAAGGGCGGCCTGGCCGACAACAGCGAGCAAACCGCCCGCCTGCATACCGCCACCCACCTGATGCACGCCGCGCTGCGCAAGGTGCTGGGCGAGGAGGTGGCGCAAAAGGGCTCCAACATCACCGCCGAGCGCCTGCGCTTTGACTTTTCCTTTGGCCGCAAGATGACGGCTGAAGAGATCGCCCGGGTGCAAGCGCTGGTGAACGAGGCCATAGCGGCCAACGCGCCGGTGGAGGCGGTGGAGATGACCGTGGAGGAAGCCAAGGACGCCGGCGCCATCGGCCTGTTCGAGAGCAGGTACGGCGAGCGGGTGCAGGTGTACAGCATGGGCCCGTACGCCAAGGAGATTTGCGGCGGCCCCCACGCGGCCAGCACCGGCGAGCTGGGCTCCTTCAAAATTGCGAAGGAGGAATCCTCATCGGCGGGGGTCCGGCGCATCAAGGCGGTTATTGGGTAAGGAGATCATGCGTGAGGGTGAAAAAGATGCTCATTAATAGCAACGAATATCTCTTTGCCGTAAACGACATCAAGGCGCGGATTAGGGCGGTGCAGCGCCGCGTCCTGTTCTCCGCAAACGACGAATTGTTTGCGCTGTATTGGAACATTGGCAAGGTGATCAATGAGAACAGCGCGTGGGGCAACAAATTTGTCGAAAACCTCGCTCGTGACATCAAGATCGACTTCCCCGGGGTAAGGGGGTATTCGGTTCGCAATTTGAAATACATGGCTAAGTTTGCCAAGACATTTCCGGACTTTGAAATCGTGCAGTCGCTAACTGCACAATTGACGTGGACACACAATACGATGCTCATGGACAAGGTGAAAGACCGCGACGTTTTCCTGTGGTATGCCGGGCGCAACGGTGAATCAGGTTGGACAGTAGACACACTCAAAGAGCAAATCGAAAGCGGGCTGTATGAGCGACAAGCATTGACGAGGAAAGCGACTAATTTTCAACAGCGGCTCCTGCCTCCGCAAGGCGATCTTGCGGAGCAGACGATGAAAGACCCGTATATGTTCGATTTTATACAGTACCGCGAGGGCATGATTGAGCGGGAGATTGAATCGGAACTCGTGCAAAATATCACGAAGCTGCTGCTAGAACTTGGTACGGGATTTGCGTTTCTTGGCAATCAATATCACATCGAAGTTGAGAATGAGGACTTCTACATCGATTTGCTATTTTATCACCTGAAGCTGCGCTGTTATATTGTCATAGAATTGAAGAGGGGCGACTTCAAACCGGAATACGCGGGCAAGCTCAATTTCTATATTTCCGCCGTCGACGATTTGATGAAAACAGAGCAAGATGATCCAACCATCGGCTTGCTTCTATGCAAAGACAAGCGCGGCATGATTGCCGAGTATTCGCTCCGCGATATTGAGAAGCCCATCGGTGTAAGCGAGTATAAGCTGTTTAGAGATCTGCCGAAAGCATATGAGAATATACTGCCGTCAACCGAGGACATAGAGAAACGTATTGGCCAAATACCCGACGACGAACGCTGAAAGCAAATCCTCGTAGCAGCGAAGAGCGCCTCCGCGTGGAAGCGCTCTTTTTCAATCGGGATTCTGGGGCACGCCCTAGTAGTTGGGCAGGCCCGTCAATTCTATGGCCACGTTGATGGGCACGAAGCTCAGATCCTTGGCGTACACGTAGCCGGTGTGCGTCTCGCCCTCCTCGTTTGTGTAGCTAACCTGCCGCCACCAACTGTCCTCGATGTTCAGCGGCACGCCCTCGACCCGCACGTAGGTTTTGTTGGGGATGCGAACGCCCAGGGTCGTCCCGCGGTCGCTCGGGGCGCGATCGAGCATGGACAGGGCGCCTTCGAAGGAGGTGTCCACCTGTGCCAAATCGCCCGCGCCCAGGTAGGGCGGCCAGGGGGCGGACTCCTCGGCGGGCAGATCGAACTCCAGCCACACGGGCCGCGCCCAATGGGTCCAAAGATGCGGCATGGGCTCCTCTACCACGCCGTATACGTGGCCCCGCGAGTGAACGCAGTTGCCGTTGCCCACATACACGCCGATGTGCGTAAAGGATCGGGTGCCCGGGCTCAGCTGCAGCAGCATGATGCCGGGTTCCCGGGGCATGGTATCGATGGTGTCCATCTCGGAAAACCACCTTTTGACCGCGCCCCTTACGTTGGTGTTCCACTTGGGGGGATAGGGCCCGTCGGAGCGGTTCAAGAAGGCCTTGAACAGGCCGACGCAGTCGAACACCTCGATGCCGTCCCATCTGGGAGCCAGCTCGAGCAGCGCCCGGGAGTGTTTTGGGTATCGAGCGGCGTTTTGCTCTCGCAGATACTTTGAGCCCACCACGCCGCTGCTGCCGAATACGTACCCCTTGCCCACCTTTTCTTGGCAAAACTGCACCAGGGCGCTGGCCGTTCGCGGCATACCCTTCGAGGAATCGTTGTGCCCGGAACCGGCGGAGGGGGGCGAGTGGTCAACGGGCTCCTCCGTGGCGCTGGACGTATAGGCGGGAAGGGAGAGGGCGCCCAGCAAAAGGATGAGGGCGAGGGTTCGTTTGCGCATCGTAGAGGCAACTCCTTTCGGAATGCGACGTTCGGAACGAAGCAATTTTGAAACCAAATCTTCACATACGTAACAATATCGTAGCATTTTTCGCTATTATAACCCATGTGGCTGTGAAATGCACCTTAATTAACGAAAGAAAAGCTTAAGAAATGCTTCATAATATGTTCATATTCGTAAACAAAACGTCATAAAACAAAGACGTTCGGTTGACGTCTCCCATTTCTTGCACTATCATATGATCCATGGAGAGAAAAATGACGCGGATCAAAAGGAGGCGGCACAGGTGCGGAGGAGGCGCGTAGAGATGAGGCGAGGCCTTCGGTTCCTTCTCTTATCGCTCTTGGTGATGTGCCTTGCCGGATGCGCCGCCACCCAGGCGGATCGGCCCAGGCTGGCGCCCGCGGAGCAAAACGAAACGCTCGAGGTCTTTTTTTTCAACGTGGGCAGGGCCGACAGCATATTGCTCCGCCAGGGCGAGCATGCCATGCTGATCGACGCCGCCACCAACCAGGGGGGCCGCGCCGTCGTGGCCCGGCTCCAAGAGGAAGGGATACACCGCTTGGACGTGCTCCTCATCACCCACGAGGACAACGACCACGTGGGCGGGGCCCATCGCGTGCTGCGCGCGCTGGAGGTGGAGCGCGTGCTGGTTGGCCGGATCGTGGACGATCGCAGGCGGATGGGAGATTTTTTGCAGGCGCTGGCCGAAGAGGGCATGGAGCCGGTAACGCCGGCGCTTGGCGATCATTTTATGCTCGGCTTGGCCCAGGTAACGGTGGTTGCCCCGGTGGGCGATAGCCTCCGCAGCGCCAACGACGCCTCCCTGGTGCTCCGCGTGACCTTTGGGCAAACCGCCTTCCTGTTCGCCGCCGACGCGGAGGACCTTTCCATGAGCGAGATGCTGTACGCCACCGGTTCCCGGGAGCATTTGCACGCCCAGGTGCTCAAGGTGCCGCATCACGGCCGGGCCCACGCGTATTCCGCCGCTTTTGTGGATGCGGTAAGGCCGCGGATCGCCGTGATCACCGCGGAACGGGGAGGCGAAGACGGTTTGCCCGACGATGCCGTGGTGGCCGCGCTGGAGCGGGTGGGCGCGCAGGTGTTCGTTACCGGCGACGGCGAGGTGAAGGTGGTGAGCGACGGCCTTCAGCTCACCGTGGAGGTGCGCCCCGCCGCGGAGTAGAACAGCAAAAAAAGAAGAGGCGCGCCCGCTTGCGCGGGACGGCCCCTTTGTCATTTGTACCGGTTCGTAGTATAGCACGATCTTTCCCGAATTTCCAGCAAAAAATATCACCCGAATGCGATCGCGCCCAAACCCGGGCGCGCATCCTGCCAAATTTTGAAGGAAACGCGCTGCCAAATCAGCAAAATTTTTGTAATCAGGGGAAGGAACCGCGGGGTTCATTCGTCTGAATGGGTGAATGCGCAAAAACACGCGAGGCGTGCCAGGCATGGCCGCGCCCGTGCGCGACACATGCGATGGATCGGTGGACAAGGCAGCGCTGGAAACGCGAAAGAGAACGCCGACCGTTTGTGAAATGATTTCAAGGAGGTTTCCTACATGCTCAAACGGAAATTCTTAGCAATCCTTCTGCTTGCCTGTCTGGCGGCGACGACGGTGGCCGTGCCGGGGGCGATGGCGACAAGTTTTACCAACGCGGTCGCCACCGTCAACGGAAACAGCATTACGGTAACCGTCAGCGGCGGCGCGGATGGGGAAACGCTCACCTTTGTGTGGAGCGGCACCACAGAAACCCGTGCCTGGAGCAGCACGGGTTCCTACACGTTTGCCAGCATGCCCAACGGCAGCGGCGTCGTTACCATCACCAGCCCGTCCGGCGGTACCATCACGTCCAATTCGGTTACGGTAGGGCCGACCACGGTTGACATCAGCATCACCGTGACCAATAACGGCATCAACACGATCACGCTAGGCGGCAAGGCCAAGCCCAACGCCGGCGTAAACCTGATGATCAACAACGCCTTTCAGGAGACAAAGGCCGCCGACGGCAGCGGCAATTTTTCCTTTGCTTGGTCGACTTCGACCGCCGGGGATTACACCGTTTCGGTCGTGTACGCCAACGGCCCCGCCGACGGCAACTCCGCCACCTGGGGCAGCACCATCAAGCTTACCGGCCCGTTGGGCCTGTCCGACCTTACCGCGAGCCTGATAGGCGACGGTTTGAATGTCTCCGGCAAAGGGGTTGCCAACGGCAATATACTCATCACCGTTGGCGGGCGGCCGGGGATTACCGCCAGCATCAACGCAAGCGGCGTCTTTCAAGAGGTGATCACCTTGCCGCCCGGAACCTACACCTCTGTGGAGGTGCGGTACAACGGCATCAGCAGCACCTACGGCAGCCCGCAAAGCGTTGATATAACCGGCGCTTCCTGGGTGGTAACGGCTCCCGGCGCCAACGACATCACCATTACCAACGTGCAGCCGGGCGTGAACTCCATCGTGGTGGACGGCAAGGGGAAGGCCGGCGAAGCGGTAACCGCGAGGGTGGGCACATACAGCGGCAGCGCGGTCATCGGCTCGGGCGGCACCTTTAAGATCACCATCTCCTCCATGCTTGCCGGCACCTATACCGGGGCGTCGGTAACGTACAACAACGCGGGCGTCGGCAACGGGGCCAGCACCTCCTCCAAGTACACCGTTACCGACGGCGGGACAACTCCGCCCGGCGGCACCTATCCCACCCTCTCCCGCGGCATGGTCAACGCCTACGTCACCACCCTGCAGCTCTACCTCAGGGATCTGGGCTACTACACCATCCGGGTAGACGGCATATTCGGCGTCGGCACCGAAACCGCGGTGCGCAACTTCCAAATCATGAACAACCTGCCCGCTACCGGCATCGCCAACGACGCCACACAGAAGCTGCTCTACAGCGGCAACGCCATCGGCATCGGGGGCACGGGGGTAACGCCTCCCTCCGGCTACACCACCCTGCGGCACGGCAGCCGGGGCACCGCCGTGCGCAACATGCAGGTGCGGCTCGCCAACCTGGGCTACTACCTCGGCGCCATCGACGGCATCTTCGGCAACCAAACCGAGGCGGCGGTGCGCCAGTTCCAGAACCGCAACAACCTCGCCGTAACCGGCATCGCCGATTCTTCCACCCAAACCGCCATCTACAGCTCCTCGGCGCTGCCCAACGGCAACGCCAGCACCGGCTATGTGTACCTGCAGTTTGGCAGCAGAGGCCAGGCGGTGGTTCGCCTGCAAACCGCGCTTAAGAACGCCGGATACAACCCGGGCCCCATCGACGGCATATACGGCAGCCAAACCGTGGCCGCCGTCAAGGCCTTCCAGCGCGCCAGGGGCCTGGTGGTAGACGGGATCGCCGGCAGGAAGACCCAAAATGCCCTTTACGGCACAAACTACTAGAGCAACTTCTACTCCAAACCGGCTCGGCGGCCCCTCACTTTCGAGGGGCCGCTTTTCTGCAGCCGCCTTGTCCGCAGGCGGTTTTTGTGTTATTCTACCATTGCGTTCCTCTCTAACACCCGCGAAAGGATGATGGGCGATGTCGCCTCTGTTTTTTGTACTGCTGTTGCTGCTGGCGGGCGCCCTCGTCGTCCGGCTGGTTTTGAACGGGATTCGCGGGGCGGCAGCCCGTCCGACGGCGGCGGATACCGCCCCAGGCGGTGCGGCGCCTGAGCCGGGCGATGCCGAGCCGAGAGAGCCGGATGTGCCGGATGCGCCGGAGGATCCCCTGGACGCGATCGACTGGGGCGGGGAGCGCGATTCTCGCGCCTGGCAAGAGCTGGCCGAGGCGTTCGAAGCCGCGGGACGGCCCGAGGAAGCGGCCCGGGCGCTGCAATCGGCGGTGGACGCGCTGGAGGAGGATCAGGCCGACCGCGGGTACGAGCTGCATCAGGAGCTGGCCGCGCTGTATCTCCGCCGCCAATCGCCCCACGAGGCGTACAAGCATCTGTCCGCGGCGAGCGCCTGCGCGGTGATGTGCTTCGGCAGCCCCAGCGCGCAGCAGGTGAAGGCGCTCAACGCGATGGCGGACCTGCTGGAGGAGCAGGGGAGCTGGGCCAAGGCCTACGCCAAGTATCACGAGGCCATGGAGGCGGAGCAGGCCCTGTACGGGGTGCCGGCGAGCCGGATCGCGGCCGCCCATATCAGCCTGGCCCGCATGTGCGAGCGCCTGGCCGACTGGCCCGAGGCCCTCGAGCACTACCTGGAGGCCTACCGCATCACGGGCGGGGAGGCCGCCCTGGAGGATGTGCGCCGCGCCTACCTCGCCGACGGCCGGGATGCGGAGGCGTTTGAGGAATGGCTGAATCGCTGATCGCCCGTCATTGCGAGGAGCGAATCAACGAAGCGATCCGGAAAACCAGCAATCCAGAAAACCTGGATTGCTTCACTTCGTTCGCAATGACGGATATAGGAGGACATGCCCTTTGCAATCGCCGCTGACCCAAGGGATAGACGCCCTGCTGCACCGGGTGCAAAAGCCGGCCCGCTACACCGGCGCGGAGATGAACGCGCGGGTCAAGCCCCACGAGCCGGGCATGCTCCGCTTCGCCTTCGCCTTTCCGGACGTGTACGAAGTGGGCATGTCCCACCTGGGCATGAAGATACTCTACCACGTGATTAACGAGCGGCCCGACGCGCTGTGCGAGCGGGTGTTTGCCCCGTGGGTGGACATGATCGGCCTGATGCGGGAAAATGGCCTGCCCCTCTTTACGCTGGAGACCCATACGCCGGTGCGGGAATTCGACATCGTGGGCTTTACCTTGCAGTACGAGATGAGCTATACCAACGTGCTGGAGATGCTCTCCCTGGCCGGCATCCCGTTGCACAGCGAGGAGCGCGGGCAAAACGACCCCATCGTGATCGCCGGCGGGCCCTGCGCCTTCAACCCGGAGCCGCTCCACGCCTGCATCGACGCATTCGTGATCGGCGACGGGGAGGAGTGCGTGCTGCAGGTGATCGACGCGGTGCGGGGGGCCCGGCAGGCCGATGCACCCCGCGCTGACTGCCTGCGCGCGCTGGCGGCCATACCCGGCGTGTACGTGCCCGCCCTTCCGGGCCCGGTGCAAAAGCGCGTGGTGCGGGACTTGGACGCCGCCGCCTTTCCGCAGGCCATGGTGGTGCCCTATACCGGCATCGTCCACGACCGCATCGTGCTGGAGGTGATGCGGGGCTGCACCAAGGGCTGCCGCTTTTGCCAGGCCGGCATGCTGTACCGCCCGGTGCGGGAGCGCCGCCTGCAAACCCTGCTCGATCAAGCCGGGAAGCTGGTGGACGCCACGGGCTACGACGAGATCTCTCTCTCCTCCCTGTCCACCGGCGATTATTCCTGCCTGCCCGAGCTCACCCGCGAGCTGATGCGCCGCTTCGAGGCGCGCCGGGTGAGCGTGTCACTGCCCTCGCTGCGGCTGGACAGCGTGCTCCAGGAGCCGCTGCAGGAGACCCGGCGGGTGCGAAAAACCAGCCTCACCTTCGCGCCCGAGGCGGGAACCCAGCGCCTGCGCGATGTGATCAACAAGGGCGTCACCGAGGAGCAGTTGCTGCACAATGCCCGCGACGCGTTTTCCAAGGGCTGGAGCGCCATCAAGCTGTACTTTATGATCGGCCTGCCCACCGAGACCGACGAGGACATACGGGGCATCGCCGATTTGGCGGCCAAGGTGGCGGCGGCCTACTTCGAGGCGCCCAAGGCCCAGCGCGCCAAGGGGCTGCGGGTTACCTGCGGGGTGGCGGTGTTCGTGCCCAAGCCCTTTACGCCCTTCCAGTGGGCGGCGCAAGATGCCGTGCCCGAGATACTGCGCAAGGTGCGGCTGCTCCGCGATTGCCTGCGCAAGGTGAAGGGCGTCACCCTCAACTGGCACGAGCCCGAGCTTTCCTTTTTGGAGGCCTGCTTTGCCCGGGGCGACCGGCGGCTGTATCCCGTGCTGGAGCGCGCCTGGGAGCTGGGCTGCCGGTACGACGGCTGGAGCGACCACTTTCAGTACGGGCGGTGGATGCAAGCCTTTGCCGACTGCGGCCTGGATCCCGCCGCGTACGCCAACCGGGAGCGGGATCGGCACGAGCCGTTGCCCTGGGCCTTTATCGACGCGGGCGTGAGCGAGGCCTACCTGTGGCGGGAGTACGAGCGCTCGCTGCGCGGCGAACCCACCCCGGACTGCCGCGGGGGCTGCCAGGGCTGCGGCCTGCAGCGCGCCGCATTTGAGAGGGTGTGCGCGCCGTGAAGATGCTGCTGGCCTTCCGCAAGGGCGAGGCGCTCCGCCACTTGGGACATCTGGATCTGCAGCGGGCGATGCAGCGGGCCCTGCGGCGCAGCGGCCTGCCGGTGCGCTATTCCCAGGGCTTTCATCCCCACATGCTCACCGCCTTTGCCTCGGCGCTGGCCGTGGGGGTATCCAGCGACGGGGAGATCGTGGAGGTGGCGCTGGCCGACGCGTCGGCGCCCATCGATGCCGATGGTTGCCTGGCCCGCATGAACGCCGTGCTGCCCGAGGCCCTTCGCGCGACCCGGGCGGTGCTGGTGGAAGACGCCCACCCGGCCCTCATGGGGCTGCTCAAGCAGGCCGGGTACACGGCCTGGCTCCCGGGCGCGGACGCCGCGCTGCTGACCGCCGCCGCCCAAGCCTTCCTGGCCGAGGGCGAGGTGATGGCGCTGCGGGTGAGCAAGCGGAAGGAGGCCCTGGTCAACATCCGCCCCATGGTGCATGCGCTCACCGTGGCCGCGGAGGAAGGGGGCGCGCGGCTTGAAATGCGCCTCTCCCTGGAGGAGACCGCCACCCTCAAGCCCGATCTGCTGCTCTGCACCCTGTGGCGGCGGACGGGCTTAAACCCCGAGGCGATGCCCGCGCCCCGGTTGCGGCGGACGGGGCTTTTTGGGGTGAGGGATGGGCAGGCTGTGCCGTTGATTTCGCTATGACAATGGAAAGTGGAAAGTGGAAAATGGAAAATGAGGGGACGGAGCGCCTGCTCGTCGTCGATGCGGCCGCCGATGTAGGCGGGGAGCGGGTTGTGCTGGCGCTCATCGAGAACGGCAGGGTGGCGGAGGCGCTCGCCGCAAACGAGCGGCCCGGCCCCCAGGCCGGCGACGTGTACGTGGGGCGCGTGCAGCAGGCATTCAAGGGCATGGAAGCCGCCTTTGTGGACATCGGCCTCGCCAAGCACGCATTTTTGCCCATCCAAGCCGGGCATCCCGCGCCCCGGCCGGGCCAAGAGGTCCTGGTGCAGATCGGCAAACTGCCCGGGGGCGATAAGGGCGTTCGGGTAAGCGAGGCCGTGGAACTGGCCGGGGCGCTGCTGGCGCTTGCGCCGGGCGGCGAAGGGGTGGGCGTGTCGGCCAAGATAACCGACCGGCGGGAGCGGGAGCGGCTCAAGGCCTTGGGCGAGGCGCTGTGCCCAACCGGATGCGCGCTGGTGCTGCGCACCTTGGCGGCCGGGCGGAGCGAGGAGGAGCTGGCGGCGGCCTGCCGTGCCCTCGCCGCCCAATGGGAAGGCCTGCGCGAGGCCGCGCGGTATGCCCGCGCTCCGGCGCTGCTCAAAGCGGCGCCGCATCCGGCGGAGCGCTTCGCGTTGGATCTCGCCGCCGTGGGGATATCCCGTATGGTGGTAAGCGGCGACGCTTGGCGGGAGCGGCTGGCCGCGCTGTTTCGGGAAGCCGGCGTGGAGGCGTCCCCGATCGAACGTTATACAGGCGAAACGTCGCTGCGGATCCTGTACCCCATTCAAAAGGCGATGGACGCCGCGCGCCGCCGCAAGGTGTGGCTGCCGGGCGGGGGTACCCTGGTATTCGACACCTGCGAGGCGATGACGGTGATCGACGTAAACACCGGCAAGCAAAAGCCCAAGGGCAGCCTGGAAGAGACGGCGCTGGCGGTCAATCTGGAAGCGATGCGCGAGGCGGCCGCCCAGCTTCGGCTGCGGGATACCGGGGGCATCGTGGTGATCGATGCCATCGGCCTGCGGGAGGAGGAGCATCGCCGCCGGGTATTGGGCGAGCTGGAGCGGGCGCTGGCCCCGGATCGCGGCAGGCCGCGGGTGTACGGCGGAATCAGCGAACTGGGGCTGATCCAACTGACGCGCAAGCGGCTGTATGTCGAGCCGCACGATTCGCAATGAAAATGCGAGAGCGCTGCCCGGCAAAAACCGGGCAGCGCAATGTGAAGAGAGCATTTACAGCTTGTAGCGCTTCGACCCCTCCGCGTAGCTGAAGGTTTCTACCTCGGAAACGTCGATGTAAAAGAGCCGGAAAACCGGATTGTCCGGCGCGTTATAAATTCCTTTGAGCGGGGGATGTTCGTCGAAGGCGCGGGCTTTGAGGGCGAGGTCATCCACAAAAACCGCCTTGCCGTTTACCGATAGAACGGGGTTAAAGTCCGTCGCATAGGAGCAGAACGACACATTCGGGTTGGCTTGCAGCTGCGCGAAAACCGGCTTTTCGCTGTTGGTGCAGAAGTATACCTTGTTTCCGTCCGCAAACAGGTATTGGAAAACCCTGGTCCGAGGTTGGCCGCCGTCGCAGGTTGCTAGGACACCGGCGGGGTGGGCTTTGAGAATCGCGGCATAATCGATCATTTTCTTCCTCCAATTGTGTGATGGGGCTTGCTGTGTTGCTTGCCTTACAGTATAATAGCACTGCAAGGAACAAAAGGAAAGTAAGCACTATGAAGTGCTATAGTATGTGTTTGGAAACCGTTGGAGGGAACCGTTGGAGGAATATATGCTAAAGCGATGTGAATTGCCTGCATGCCCTGTGGAAGTGGCATTGACCCTTATCGGAAGCAGGTGGAAAATCCTCATTATCCGCGACTTGCTCACCGGCACGAAGCGCTTTGGTGAACTCAAGAAATCGCTGCATGGGATTTCGCAAAAGGTGTTGACGCAGCACTTGCGCATCATGGAAGAAAGCGGCATCGTGCATCGAAAGGTGTACGCCGTGGTGCCGCCCAGGGTGGAATACTCGCTTACCGACTTGGGCCGCAGTTTGGAGCCCATACACGACGCTATGTGGCAGTGGGGCGAGGAATACATGGCCAAGATGGCAAAAGAGGAAAGCGAATGAGGGAGAAAACCGCGCGCACCATGGACGCGCAAGCGATAGCCCGCCAGGCCGAAGCCACCCGGGAGGTGGCGGCCTTGGTGCGGCGGGAGGGTCACCCGCTCAGCTACGTGATTGTGACCTACGGCTGCCAAATGAACGCCCACGACAGCGAGAACCTCGCGGGCATGCTGCGCGACATGGGCCTGGAACCCGCGCCCCGCCGCGAGGAGGCCGACCTGGTGATCTACAACACCTGCTGCGTGCGCGAAAACGCCGAACGCCGCGCCCTGGGCAACGTGACCTGGCTCAAAGAGCTCAAAAAGCAGCGGCCCGGCCTACTGGTGGGGGTGTGCGGCTGCATGGTGCAGCAGCAGGGCGTCGCGCAGCGCCTCTTGGATCAATATCCGTTTGTGGACATCGCCTTCGGCACCCACAACCTGTATCGCTTTCCGGAGCTGCTGCACCGCGCGCTGTGCACCCGGGGGCGGGTGGTGGAGGTGGAGGAGGATCACGGCGGCATCCCCGAGGATCTGCCGGTGCGCAGGGCGAGCCCCCATCGCGCCTACCTCACCATCATGTACGGCTGCAACAACTTTTGCTCCTACTGCATCGTGCCCTACGTGCGCGGCCGGGAGCGCTCCCGCGCCCCGGAGGCCATATGGGCCGAGGCCCGCGCCCTATTTGCCGAGGGCGTGCAGGAAATCATGCTGCTGGGGCAGAACGTTAACTCGTACGGCAGCGACCTGGGCGGTTCGGTTCAGGGGGCGGTGCGCTTCCCCGAGCTGCTGGCCGGGCTGGACGGCATCGGCATCCCGCGCATACGGTTCATGACCTCGCACCCCAAGGACCTGTCCGACGCCCTGATCGGGGTGATGGCGGAGGGGAAGCACGTGTGCCACGCCCTGCATCTGCCGGTGCAGTCGGGCAGCGACGCGGTGCTGGCCTCCATGCGCCGGGGATACACCCGCGCCCAGTACCTCGAACGGGTGGAAGCGCTGCGGGGGCGGATCCCCGACATCGCCCTCACCACCGACCTCATCGTGGCCTATCCGGGCGAAACCGAGGAGGACTTTGCGGACACGCTGTCCCTGGCCGAGACGGTGCGGTATCACGCGGCCTACACCTTCGTGTATTCGCCCCGGCCGGGCACCCTGGCCGCGGATTTGCCGGATCGTGTCAGCGCCGGGGTGGCGAGGGAGCGCATAGAGGGGCTGATTGCCCTGCAAAAGCGCATCACCGCCGAGCGCAACGCGGTCTACGTGGGCCGGGAGCAGCGGGTGCTGGTGGAGGAGCTCTCCAAGCGCGACGCTGCCCAGGTGGCCGGCAAAAACGAGTACGGTATCACCGTCAACTTTCCGGGCGGCGCCTCGCTGATCGGGCAATTTGCACGGGTGCGCATCCTGTCGGCGGCGGAGACTACACTGCGAGGAGAAATGGTGTAAGAATAGCAAGGGAGTGAGAAACAAGCAATGCCGGTAATCGCAATGTTTTACGGTATCTTGATTAAGATGAACTGGAAAGATACGGGGAGGCATCATGCGCCGCACTGGCTTTTGAGATAGGAGGGACTTTTGTGCAAGAAAACCTGATGCACGGCGAGCCGTTGGGCCCTCGGGTGGCGAAAGTATTGCCCATGGATGATTACATGCTGCATCTTACCTTCACCAACGGGGATCGGCGTATATTCGATGCGAAGCCGCTGTTGTCTTTTGAGGCGTTCAAACCCCTTGAAAACGGGCAATTATTCGGCTCGGTAAAGGTGGCCTATGGCTCCGTGCTTTGGCCCAACGATATTGACTATTGCCCCGACACGTTATATGCGGAAAGCAAGCCAGCGGATGGACTGCGACGATAAGCAAGGGCCGCGGCGCGGCAGGAAGGAACCGAACATGCACGAGGTATTTGAGCGGGCGAGCGCGCTGGGCGAGGCCATACAGCAATCCGAAGAGTATAGGGCCATGCGCGAGGCCGAGGGCGCGGTGATGGCCGACGAGCGTGCCGCCCAGGTGATGAGCGATTTTATCGGCCATCGATCGGTGGTGGAAGAGATACTGGCCAGCGATCCGCCCGACCACGCGCTGCTGGCCGAGCACAGCGAGGCGATGGAAGCGCTGCAGGACGCCCTGGGGGAGATGGAGCTGGTGCAGGAGATGACCCGCGCCCGGGAAGCCTTTACCGACATGATGCGCCAGGTGAACCAGGTGCTGCGCTTTATGGTGACCGGCGAGGTGGGCGACGACGATGAGGACGAGCAGGAGGGCTGCGGCGGCAACTGCGGCGGCTGCGGCGGCGGATGCGGGCATCAGCATTTGCAGTGAGCAGAATGCCAAAGGAGGAAAGATGCCATGAAATGGGGCAAAAAGCTTTCGCATTCTATTGGGCACGGAGCCTTGTTTGTTTTTTTGCTGTTTCTTGCGGTACTCTTGACTGGATGTGCGGCGCCCTCCCCTACAGAGCGGGCACCTGCATACAACATTGCCGATTACTACCATTCGGACGGCGCCTTTTCGGCTCTGGCGCTAGCGTTGGAGGAAAGGGATTTTGGCAGACAGCTGGACGCAGTGCGCGGAGATCGTTTTGTGGTTGAAAATCAGGCATACGAGGTATTAGCGGCAAGCTTTTCGGTTGTTTTCTACACACATCCTTCTTTAGATCACGCCACGGAATGGTGGATTGAATATTTGGAAACGGCAATGGAAAGCGGCATTGTGACCATCGCCGAATAGAAATCACGGAGGAGCCATGGCCACCCTAAGCCCCATGATGCAACAGTACATGCAGCTCAAGGAGCAGCACCCGGATGCGCTGCTCTTCTTTCGCATGGGCGACTTTTATGAGATGTTCTTCGACGACGCCATCACCGCCTCCCGGGAGCTGGAGCTGACCCTTACCGGGCGGGACTGCGGGCTGCCCGAGCGCGCGCCCATGTGCGGGGTGCCCCATCACAGCGCCCAAACCTACCTCGCCCGACTGTTAGAGAAAGGGTATAAGGTGGCGATCGGCGAGCAGATGCAGGATCCGGCCGAAGCCAAGGGGCTGGTGGAGCGCGCGGTGGTGCGGGTGGTGACGCCGGGCACGGTGATCGAGCCAAACATGCTCGACGAGCGCGCCAACAGCTACCTCCTTTCCCTTTGCCTGGAGGGGGAGCGGGCCGGCATCGCCTTTGCCGACGTGTCCACCGGCGAGTTCTACGCCTACGAGATCCGGAATACGCACGTCACCCTGGCCGACGAGCTTGCGCGCATCGCGCCCAAGGAGGTCATCGCCAACGACGCGGCGGTGCTGGCCGCCGGCTCGGGCCTGAGCGTCCCGGCCAGGCTGGACCCCTACAGCACCAAGGCCTACGCTCTGTCCGCCGCGCGGCAGGCGCTGCTGGATCACTTCGGCCTGCAGAGCCTGGACGCCTTCGGCATGGAGGAGCTCAAGCTGGCGGTGTGCGCGGCGGGCGCGCTGATGCGCTACCTGGGCGACACCCAGCGCAACGCGCTCCAGCACATCACGGCGCTGCGCCGCTACCGCAGCGAGTCCTACATGCTGCTGGACCGCACGGCCCGCCGCAACCTCGAGCTTACCGAGTCGCTGCGGGGCCGGGGCAAGCAGGGCACGCTGCTGGCGCTGCTGGATCAAACGGCCACCGCGATGGGCGGGCGGATGCTGCGCAGCTGGATCGAGCAGCCCCTGTGCGAGAAGCGGGCCATCGAGCTGCGGCTGGACGCCGTGGCCGCCCTGCGCGCCGAGCATGTGACCATGCAAACCCTGTTCGAGGAGCTTCGCGG
>Ga0123353_10006746_pt1 | contig 15379 bp, 8 predicted proteins | sample TergutLab28metaG_3_FD_92763 | JGI IMG/M metagenome (GOLD analysis project Ga0123353, IMG submission 92763) | Labiotermes labralis P3 segment gut microbial communities from Petit-Saut dam, French Guiana - Lab288 P3 | ecosystem: Host-associated > Arthropoda: Insects > Digestive system > Gut ... | reverse complement strand
CAATTAGTTTGACCACTCTGGGTTCGAATCCCAGAAAGCCTTCCAACCAAAGTTGTTAATTGTGTTGTTTTATGTAATGTTTGTCGGCAAATGTGTACTGAACTACTGCCACCGGGTGTCAACCCAATTGCAGTTAACAAATATATCATACCATATATCAAATTGCCGACCCTGCAAGCTGGATGCAACGGCCGCCAGTATTATGGTCGCGCTTACGGTTAGACTGCTTCATCTTAAAATGCAAAGGACATTTTAACCTGCTGTGCGACAGACTGTGAAGCACACTGTAACGTCAGTTTCTTTTGTCCGTGAGTATGCAGTAGTTCATTACAGCGAATTTTCACTTTAAAAACCTGCATAAAGAAGAAATCGCATGAGAATTGTCACTGTAAAGCGACAGTTTCATTTCCTACACATACACTAACATGCGGTTAAATTGCACTATATATGTATTACTCAATTAATCTATGAGGCAGAATCCTTCTTGAGAAGCTAACCGGTTCTGAGCTAGTCGAGAAATTACCCGAATTTTATGGAAAACGAAGGTTCATAATCGCGTTTTCAACAGCCAGCCACCTGTCCCTATCCTGAGCCAGATCAATCCAGTCCATGCCCCCAATCTACGCCTGGATCTTCCAAGTGGTTCTTTCCCTCAGGTTTCCCCACCAAAATCCTGGACACACCTCTCCTCTCCCCCATGCGTGCTACATGCCTCGCACACCCCATTCTCATCGATATATGTATTACATGCGGAAATATAAGGTCGTTAAGTTCTCCGCGAGTCTGGATTCCGTAATTCAATTGAACGCCCTGTATAATCAGCCAATTCACTGTTCCTACTCAGTGAATAATATTAAGTATGATGTACAGCGGCGTACCTGCACGTTGTGGTCGTATGCGGCTACGTAGTAAAGTGAGAATATTACATTTACCAAGAGGCACACGATCCTTTTCGACCGACAGGAACGAGTAACACGAAAACAACTGGGTACAACCAAATTATTTGTGAGGAGGCACTACGAAAAATCACGAATACCGTTGTTAAGGACAACCGACCTTCACATTTACAACAAAACTCCGGACTCCCACCCTCAAGACATACACAAACCACGCACGGTACCAATATACTCAATGTGTACAAAGTTGATGCACCGACTTACATTAGCAAAACCAGAACATTAAGTACAATTCATCCTTGAAGAAACCTGCTGATAAGGTGTAGGCAAACATAGCGGTGCCAACTGGCAGCATTAGTAACAAAACGGTACTTCTACTGCATACAAGTAAGTAAGTCTCTATCTGTATGTGTCTTCAGTACATGATAACGTTTCGTAATTACAATCCCTCCTGACGGCACCTCAAGATACATCTGCAGGCACTAGCTCCAGTTCTATCGCCACAATACGTGTTCTCGTAATCCTATGGATTTACGTTACGTATTTGTAAGTAACCAGTTCTAACAATGCGTTTGACATCCTTCCGTAACAAAGAGCTTGGGGCCAAAAAATACGCTCTGTATGAGTATGCTCACCTCCGCAACCAATACAGCCAGCTGACTTCTTTTTCAGTTCATTCAATATGAGAGTTATACCATACTCCGTCCTTCCGTGTCTGCACTAACTCCTTTACAATCACAAATAGGGTGGAAGTGCCATTTATATACATGGCCCATAAACTGCCTTCGATGTTTGTTTTTTTGTAAAATAAAGTATTATTTCTAATACACATCGCGCGTAAAAGTAATAACGCTAACGTACATTTCCAAAAATTTTCATCTCCCTGCTTTTGACGTGTACCTGGCTGAAGATACGTGCGTCAAATTAGGTTATACATCAACAAACCTACCCCGTATACTGCGACTTGCCTCGAGTTTCAGCAAAGCGTGCGTCATAAGCGAGTCACGGATAAGCAAATAAAACGAATCTACACAAACCCTCCCGATAAGACCATGAATGTTTATCTTGCAACTGATCTCTCAAATGAACAAGCATTGCGTAACAAGTTGGGTAATGTAGGCCATACGCACAGCGTAATAATCTTGGCTATCTCGAAAAAGTCTCACTTACGTAAGAGCTATAAACCTATCGAGCATACGCTGTGTTCGTCTTTCTCTGTATGTTCTCCTTGAAATCCTTTATGTCCAGTTTTCGTATTTATCCAGTTACCTTCACAACGCGAACAGAGACGCGTGACAATCTCTAAGTGGAGTCCATTACACGCTGTTCTGTTTCAATCGATATTGGTATGTGCAATCGATACTGGTATGTGTCGAAATTCTGTCGTAAAACACGTCAATGTCGGTAAGAACTCGCTCGGCAGTTGTTAAAAAACATACAAACACTGCCAAGCTAAAAGACCGCTTATTTGCAGTGAATGTGCCAAAAATGAACCGAATGACGTTCGTCTCATCCTGATACCCACGTAAAAACACGCCGAGATCGCCAGCCATGAGGTACGCATACAGGAAACAACTTCATTTAAGTACATCTACATCACTAAACAGGACAGCTGGATATTTGTGGGTGCAGTACAGTAATTAATATTAAACACACAAGGTATTACGCAAGGGACCTGATATGAGACATTGCGACGAGGCTGACAACCATTCAGAACACAACATTCTACGAATGTTTCATGCTTTGTTCAGTTAATCGCAAATTAAAATTCTGGTATATTTTTTGTCTATTGTCTTCCAAATATACAGCTGTAATCAGCATTGGTTCACCGCCGTCGTTAGACACTCGTTACGAATTCCGACACGATGTCGTAACTCTGTATAAAATGCAAATATTCAAAGGTTTAACTTACTGTCGCACTCAATGTTTAAGACGCCATGAACAATTTCAAACAGCAACCAACTTACAGACACGATTACGTAACGTCACGTCAACATATGGTACACCCCTGACAGCAACTACTCTGCACCTCCAGGGCATCACAAAGGAGGCCGTCCCCCACTCCGATCCTTCAACGCTTGGCAACGCTGTTGAAAGCCAATACATGGAAGGGATATACAAAGCCAACACACATGCGAGTCTGAGCTACGCCAAACGCGAGAAAGGTGAACACGCAATACCAAACCAAGCCGTGTACTTCGCGCACAGCATCACATGGCATACGTCGTAAGCATATGCCAGTATACTTCTACGCAAAAGAGAATAATACTCTTTGGCGCATCTACTGACGTCATAACATACCATGCGAAACATGAGAAGAAAGCCCGGGATCAAGGACCGGCCATTGTGCAAAACAACGTTGTCACATCGCAATGACTTTCGTGCAACACCATGCGTGCAGTCTCAGCAACATCGCTGTTGCTTCAAAAACATGAGCCTGAAATACGCATCCTCTGGTAATAAATATGAGCAACACACGTTTCTGTACGAATGCCTTAACTTTACAATACTATTCCAGTATTTCATGAGTTATGTTGGTCTTCCGGATACGAAGACCCACTGAATATCTTCTTGTTACAGCTGTGCTCACAGGAACGAGGCGGAAACATGAGACTTCCTTCTATGTGCACGGATAAAACACGAAAAAAAAAACTGACGACTATTAAATACTAAAGATAAAAATGTATTTTAGAAAAATGGGAAAGGTGTACGGCTTGGCCTGCACGCTGTGTACTCAATATTCTAAATAAAATACTTTACCCCGGTTTATAATGCACTGAAAAATGGGTTACTGGACTTTTATTGAAGTTATACTGTTGTTTCGACAAACAACCGTAAACTTCACCTGCGACGCGTGTCTCATGCACTTCATAACCTGAAAGCATATGTGAGTGGAAATTCTCAAATACCCGGTCATTCTTATGCTTAAGGAAAGGAACTTCACACGAGATTCGGAAACTTTGTACGGGACAGCTCCGTGCTACCCAAAGAAATCTTACAAGGATGTGACAGCGCTTATAATCTTCCCCGTCAATTGCGCATACCCACAGCTGTACCTGGAAGAACTACAGCAATAACAGACCCATTTCATGCAACATTCCGAACTACGTACGAACAAACGGGGCAAAAGGTAAACTGAGGTAAAAATCTAGCCGTAGTCTCAACATTCAATGTCCAAACCGAACTCTATGAACAGCTTCCACGTCCATCACCGCTACCGCATCACAAAATAAAAATACTACCTACATACGTGTACGGTTGTACCTTACACATGCGTTTATCTACACTGTACGGTTTCTTATTACGAGGAATCTTTTATTTACACTGTTCTTTTCTTAATACAGTACAACTATGAACTTTTACTCATTACAAAATACTTCCAAAATCGCATCACGAACAGGTGTTCAAATGTTTCATATACGTAAATCAATCTGATGAAAATACTTTTCAGGGCATCAATTACAGAACTTCCCTAGAATATTACATTCTTAATTTAAGAAATACACATACAAAGGCAACGACGCTAACTACCTGCCCTTCTCCGGTCATCACCACTTGTAGACTGGCTCTGACCTTCAAGCGTCCCCCCGCTTGCTGACAAATACGGTGGGACGAGTCCATTGCCTGTAGGGGATAATGGTATGACGTGCGGGCTTAGGCATCAGCGCTGCCAACATACTCTTGATATTACTACGCCACAGCACGGCTTTTTGAAACAACCACACGCACCGAACCAGCCAGCACAAGCACGCTGTTATACCGGTCGGATTACAAGTACACGGGCGAGCAGAAGGCGAGTTGTTTTGTTCAAGTGCTTCGAAATTATTAATGAACCCTTCATTACTTATTCAAAATGTTTGATCTTACTTCTACATTGTCAAATCCCTGCACACGATATGACAGCATAAATTATTTAACGGAAAAAATTCTCAGTAAGACCATGACATCAGTTACAAGTCTCAAGTGCATCAGATCCGGCAACCATGTATCCTGGCGTAAGTAGAAAACCACATGCGTTACACCATATGGCGAGCAGGGTTCGAGAAACCAAGTACGACTTTTTCGTTAACAAGCAATGGTGGGGTGGAATGACGGAGGGGAGGTGTCTTGGGAGCCTGTAACAGTCATCAGTGACTTGTCTGGAGTTTTCTTCTGCCTCGATTACCATTAGGATCTTCTGTGGCAGAATTGCCAAGAAATTTTGTTTATCGAATCTTAGCATTTGCTTCCGGGGACCAATATTTTTGACCGTCTTTGCACCTTAAACGCATTCCTCATTCAAACATATGTAACAGTTTCTCATCGTAAAATGTAATAATATTTTGTACGTCACAATCTAACGATTCCGGAACACGTAATGCCAACATTTCACGTTCCTTCCTGGGGGTACATACACGTGCCGAATCCCGTAATATTATTCCCTGCGCGCCACGTAACATACCTAAAGTAATTGCGTCGTTACGTGTGGGCGACAAAATGGCCGGCCAACGTATACAAGAATCACGTGACAATATCGATTACTGTTGACTCGATATATGCTTCTTGTTTGTGCGTTGCGCCTCGTACTTTGACATTCCAGCCACCCGAGCGAAGTCCGTGCCCTCGTTCGAACCCCACCGGGTCAAATGTCGACCAGGACACCCCTGATAATTCATCGCCAAGAGCTACGTTTCCTTAATTACTTTTTTGCCTATTCATGTCGCGGCAGTCGGTATGTTCTGCCTGAAATCATCAGCAAATCCCGTATGTTATGGTACAGACGTCTTACAGACACAAACTGCTGCAAATAACCGGCAGGCAGGCCAATGTCAAGCCCACGAGAATCCTGTCAAAGACCACTAAAAACAATATGCAAATATTTACTGGAAAACACTGCTCAAGAACATTATTCTAGCCGTTATCAGCTGAATAATCATCATGCTGTTTGTTTAAGATAATGGAGATTCTTGTGAAATAATATACCGTACTGTCGTCTAACTTACACAAACAAGTTCTGGAAAACTATTGGGTTCAACCGCACAATACAGCTATAAAGACTGTTACTTATTCTACATGCTCTGAAGTGTATCTCGTCCATGCCCCTCGATTTCCGGAAATGAACCGCCTCTAGCCGTCTACCAGGCTTCATTCACCCTTTGTCCTGGTAAGACCAACATGCTGATGAAGATGAGTATGAAACACTGGTAGAATGACAAGGGAAAACAGAAGCACCCGGTGAAAAACCTGTCCCAATATTACATTGTCCCCTACAAATCCCACATGCACTGCCTTGGGATTGAACTCAGGTCCCCACCGTGAATACCCGGCGACAAACCGCCTGGTACGGTACGGCCCCTATCAGTTTGTGAGAAGTCATACAATATGATTGTTACGTGGTCATCCACCGAAAGGCAGACATGAGCGGACAGAACACCACGACATTCCCGCACATCGGGCCGGCGACAGGAGCCCGCAGGGGGATTAATGACTGGCGTGAGAAAACAGCGGAGTCAACGCTCCACCAATACCAGCAAATGTCACATGCTCTCAGAAATAAGCCATCTTCCTTTAACACTTAAAAACCCGCATTTCACCAGACTATGTATTTATGTGCTTCGCGTGACTCTCGAAGTAAACATTATTTCTCTAAATAGCGTCAACAATCTGGAATTATAACCAGGCGCAGTATTTTCTGCAAGGCGCGAAGTGAATTATTAAATACTGTTTAGGACAATATCAGGCTCCAGTTGTGACACAATTCTGGTGGTAAGGGGCCAACCTCCTACCACGAAGGGCCGGGTTCGATTCTGGGTCAGTCCAAGGGGGATCTGTGGCGGGAAAAGTAGCACTCGGACAGTTTCTTCTCCGAGTACTTCCGTTTTCTCCTGTCAGTATCATTCCAGCAATGTTCCATACTCATTTTCATACGTAAAAATGACCAGCTAGATGCACACCTTTTCCTCGTTAATTCTCATATATGTATGGTACGATGCACGGTTCTGAAAATGTAAAACTCATTTTCATCGTAACGGCAATCCTATAAGCAGGCCAAACCAGCGCTGCTTGGGAACCTTCAAACAATACAATCATCTTTTTTCAGGGCAATTCATCCCCGTACTGTTCTCAGTACAATCGAAGGTACAGTACTTTATCAGTCTAAACACAACAATTTAAAGTACAAAACAGCTACATGTTTCGGCTATACATGTAACCATAATCAGGCTGCCTGCAAGAGTAAAATGGAAATATTCACAGTGACGTGGTTTCAGGTCTTAAAACCTTACAGATACTATTCTCTAAAAATGCATAATACACACGTGACATCTGCGCTCTTCTGGGGTTTTACGTAACGAAGAATGGAAATTCCGTATCGATGTTTCGGGACATCATATCGGTCCCATCCTTAAGGGTCAAGCAGTCAAGTAGGTAGCCTTGGGAATAAAACTTTAGGGGGTATTAACAAATTATGTTTTAAGAACGCTGAAACAATAACAATATACTAACGAGTTTGAAACATTAAAATTAGAGACAAAACCCAGGCATTTCTAGTGGAAACGGCCTGTCATGAAATACCACGTCGCAACACAAGATCCCTGAAAACGAAACAATGTTATACAGGCCGTCTCCACCAGAAGTGCCTACATTTTATCCCCAATTTTAATATTTAAAACTCAGTATATTATCAGTGTTTCAAGCTCTTAATTTTACAAACTTTCTAAAAATATTTATTCCCAAAGCTACTTACCTACGTTATGAGTGTAGTGTATTTTTAAATGCGAATATCTGTGAGGTACTGAGATCTCAAACCACACAACAGTGATGCTTCCATTTTACTCTCGTCGTCAGCCCGTACAGCCGAAACACGTGGATGTTTTGTACAGTAAATAAACAGGGATTTTTTTTCCCTGCAAAGTACTATACCTCTTAAAACATCTATCTTTTGGGTATCGGGGAGCACCGGACAGAAACGCACTTTCGTATCACATGTGACAGAGAGTAAAAGGCAATCACATACTGTATGCCATGATGCACATGTGGACAGTCAAATGTGACACGCCTGTACATCCTTTCCCATGGTAACCCTCGGCAAGGCACATTCACGAGGGGCCCAAGGAATAGATCACGGCATGACTGTTACGAGACACTCAGCTGCCTATTATTATGTGCTCTGGACTCCGGAAAAAAACACATTTCTCGATGAAAGATACTGAATGGGTTTCGACTGAATTCGGTACCAGTGTTGTTAAGGTTACATGTGAAGCGCACATTTCATTTTGGTATACGTGTATATGTCCGATATAACCTGTACTTTGACATCGATATCGAACTACATATTCTGCGTAGAAACTGGAAGGGTAAGGACGTCTGACAAACTCGGAAGAACAGTCTTTAGAGATGCCATCACGTCTTGCTTCACAAATTAAAGAATAAAGGCAATTTCTGTCCACACAACCATACTTTATTACAAAAACTAGACACATTTATAAAATGCTACATCGTTTCGACCCTTGAGGGTTATCACAATACATGAACACATAAAGATTTTACGTTGCACAATTACGGTGTGTCAGATAAATTTATATACACCAGAATAATTGTAGCGGATAAAGCCATAAGAAAGAGATGTTTCAAAGAAATGACAATTCAAGGTGTCTTCCTTTTTATTTACTCATGCCTCATGATGACCTTTAGCGTCGAAACATATAGCAGTATATAAAAGTAAAGTATTATTTTTATTAAAAACACTTGTATTGACTAGGAGTGTCTGTATTATTTAGGGGAAAAAAAGGGTCTAGTTCACATCAACATTTCCAGATATGATATCCACCTAAACAGTTTAACACTGGAAAAGAAAGTAATGACTCCATGTAATGTGAACACGTAACAACCAATACGTCCTGGCTATGGCGCATGCAACATCGCGAAAAATGCGCGTAGCAAACATCAGTATCACGCTACAATCTGTAGTACAGTGCCAACCTAACGAGCACCAACCAATATCCCTCGCCACGTTAAACCACTCTAGCGGTTGAAACGCACAGCGGTGTCTTATACACTGCAACGGGGGGGTGAATTTACGCCAACGAGTTTGGAACCTTGGGTGAAGGACTAAATTTACATATTCAAACTAAGGACTACTGCTACTGTCACAACACCTTTAACCCGTGTGAGGCAAAAAGCAGGTACAACGAATTACTTTTATTATCGGGCTTTGTTCCAGTGGCCGCGCGGTCGTGTGTACGGTGCGGATGGTGCACGGAACCATCCGCACCGTACACACGACCTACGGAGCGGCTCTCAACACCACCACCCATCCAAACACTCGGTGCAGAAAACCATAACTGCAACTCAACGTCTAATGCTCCTGGTGATGGGCATATGTACCCGAAACATGCCGAGCTAAGAATACATCAATAAAATTACCTAGTTGCATCAAGATGGCAATGTACGGTCAAACAACCGTCAAGATGTCGGATGTGGGTCGAATCAACTGCCGCTCATAACATTTAATTTATATTAGTCCTAAATCGACACAATACAGCGTAACCAAGTTTAAAACTTTTAGATCTTTTTCAGAGAATAAATCGCTCTCGGCTAATCACTTTATTTGCGTACGTTCACGATCCACATGACGACGGCACGCGCGTCAAGATTACTGCGTCCACACGCCTTCTTTATTCCGAAATAAAAGTTTACTAATGTCCGTCAACGCACAGCAAATAGCATGTAATAAGATGAACATTTCGTGTCAAGGTCGCTTACACTTGTTTGAAACTATATTCAAGCGGATGAATATTTAATGAAGAACAGAAAAGTTCTTTGGGCTTTTCAAATACGAGACAGTTTCAATGGTCAAGACACTTCAAATGCACTTCTGCAGGAAAGTTTTCTTATGGGTTCACCACACGAAAAGGAGGTCAAAAGACGTGACAATCTAATTTCAGAATTTTTTTCTTCAAATTCATTGGCGTAAAATACGCCAAACGTTACAGTTTTCATGTTTGTGGGTTATTAAACGAAGGGTGAAAGGTAAAGTGTTCCCGTTACAGACCCTGTGTGGCCCACAGGCTGAGTAGACGTATAGCTCTACTCTTCCATGACTGCGGCACTAGAAGGGGGTGAGTGATCAGCAGCACGCCCCGGCAGCACTTGACCCCCGGGAAAGACCCCGTACCCATTGCACAGGAGGCTGGGTGGGCCCCAGGGCCGGTCGAGACGGGCGGAAAATCTGGTCCCCACCGGGATTCGATCCCGGACCGTCCAGCCCGTAGTCAGTCGGTATACCGACTGAGCTACCCGGCCCACTAAACGATGGGTATCACAGCGATTATGTCAGTATGAAAGACTAGGCTCTATATAAAGTCAAAACATGGGGTGACCGATCTGGAGGGAAGTGGTCGTGACAACACAGACTTACTATTGGGCATGTCTGGAGCTACCGAGAACCACCATGAACCACGTCGCGACAGGTCGTGTCGTGTTAGGTATTCGAACACCTCCCAGTACATGTCCAGGGCGTTACAACTACGCCAACCTGTTAGGTGAAATGACATTCGTAATCAGCTGGCAGCAAACTAAATTCAAGAACTACCGACCGGTTACCGTTCCGTGAAGTACAGTCTCTCCCCTCTCGCTTGCTCACTACACCTGCAACACAAGTGAAAAGATGCAGAGTACACTTACACCCAGCCATTGTTTCAGGCCATTCTGCTTTAACGTCCCTTTCCAAATTACACCACTTCATAACATGCGCTCTCTGTTGGTGTAGCGCCCTCTAGACGGCTACGTTTTATAACACCAACACCTTATTTCTGATGGGAATATGTCTGATTTACCCCCACCCTTTCAGGAGTGCAACTAGGGCGCAAAACAAGGGTTGGTGTGAGAACTGGGCTCTTCTAGGTTATTACGCAGCGAATACTGGTAATTTCTTGCCGATGTTTCGGGACCACCTATCGGTCCCACCTTCAGTGCTCAAGAATAACCCAAAAGAGCGCAGTTCTCGGCTATTCGCGTCGGAAGCCTGAAATCACGTAAGGGTAAGGTGTGTTCTCGACGTGGGTTGTTTCGGACTTCGCATACCTCCGTGGCCACTACGCTTGTCTGATTTGCCTCTGTTTTCATTTTCAGCGGATACAATATCGGTTACTGATTGTACGTTGGTTTCACCTTAACGTTCATCCATTACGGACACAAAATTCTTGTCTCAGACAACAAACAAATCTCCTTCAAAGTCAGCCATATTACGGACTGCGAGTTGCATCAAAAACAATATTTTCTTTCACACGTTTAAATATTCACGACATCCCAATATAGCTCTTACAAGGTACCAACAATCACTGTAACAGTCGTATGTTCGATAAAGGGGACTGTACTGTTTATAAGCTTGCACTGGGTCCAGCAAAAATTAAATTCACAGTACACTATTCGGCGCAGGCTTTCACAAAATGCTGTTCACATCTGTTCGAGAAGTCTTAGAAATGAAAGCAAGCTGGGGGACCGGGATATGCACAACATGCTTTCATGTACACACTTGGCGCAAAGAAATCTCTTAAACTCTCAGTGGTTAAGGGCAAAACAGGATCAAGTTGGAAAAAAAAAGGAAGAAAAAAAGAAACGCTGTGCCTTTACACAGGCCAGTAGAGGCACGGATCTACTCTCCCACACGATGGTCGGCGTTGACCAACTTGCGCCCTCGGGAAAGAGCTGCCAGTACCCATTGAACAGGGGCTGGGTATGACCCGGAGCCTGTCTGGACGATTTGAACAACACACAACGCTCTTGTCCCTGCCGTAAAACGACATGCGATTCATCAGATGCCCAGCCCACTGCTTAGTCAATACACTGACTACGCTATCCCAAAATTTGGGAAATACTGGTTATCACTCGGGTCCCGTATTCTTCCCCCCCACCAAAAAAAAAACTAACTAAAATCCAGGGCTTTATCGTCCATTCAACATGCTTATGAAGCAACTGGAATTAAGAACTCCGAACAAAAATATTTAAACCTGAGAGAAAACCGACAGGAGATGACAGCGATAAAAAGAAAGCGAATGTTACATTCTCGCTAATACTGCGCCGCCAAAACAAATTGTAGTAATATATCGCTCACCACCACCCAACCCCACCCCCACCCCCCGGCGTGACAGCCGCTGGTGGGCCAGTGCCTCCTCATAGAAATAGCACTATCACACTAGACACACCACACTCGGTAGGACCTCTGGACGAGTGATCAGCCCGACGCAGTGCCCTCTACCTGATAACACACAACGATCACACGAGACAGACATCCATGCACCGGCGGAATTCGAACCCGCAATCCCTGCAAGCGATCGGGCGCAGACCTACGCCTTAGACCGCGCTGCCAATGGACTCGGCCTCTGTAGTAATATTATATAATAAAAAGTTATATACTCTCCATTCAATGACACCTAATATTTTACTTGGACTAGCTGTATGCCATGCGTAGCTTACAAACCCATCTTCGCATAAGCCACGCCAGGAGGGCTGACAGTTTCAGTGTTCCAAAATGAGCCCCCAAACTGTGCTTTCGTACAGGCGTCACCTTACAGACAGAGAGAAGGGGGGGGGGGGCTCATCGTGCTCCCAGTACGGGCGACTGCACTTCTGCATGACCTATTGGTTTGCAGTACATTCTTCTTCACTATTAGTGGCTACAACTGGCTAAGAAAAGGGCTGATAGCCGCAGGTATACAAAAATTCCATACAGACAAATCTACACATGCTTATCTCCAAATGCACAATTCTACTGGCACACAGAGATCCTAGCACGCATTACAAAGCTGAACTTTTTGAACACTAAGTACTACATCGCGAAGTGTACTGCTGCTCCCACCATAATGTTCTTACGACCGCCATGCTGGTATTACTGACTGTAAACAAACAATAAGGCCAGAATTCAAAAGTTACTACGGGCGAGAAACAAATAAGGTTGTATGTATGTCCATGTGGCCACACAAAATATAGGAAAGTCACTCCGGGAGGAAACTCTTGATTAAATTAGAGGTCAGGCTGAGAGTCGTGATGCAAAATGAAACTGAGTGATTCAGGATACAACACCATGGCAACGAACCTCTTGGTTTCAGCAACACCAAAACGTTCCCTAAGAGCTAACTTCATGCAAAACGGGGAATCGGTATCATATACCGAGATGGAGACAATGCTTTCCCCGTTTAATTCAGTAACCAGCCTGAAGATGCTACCGGGATAACATAGGTCACGGCCGGGTCTTGGTCACCAAGGCGCGGAGAAGAATACCTAGACATTGGGGTGGGGGAAATACGTAACGAAAAGTTGCATGTAGCACGAATGGCGAGTATGTAAACTGAGCACGGAATTCTAACAAAGCATATGAGGGACGAAAGCACTTACGATACTTCTAGTGAGAATGGGACGATAATACTAAAATAAATAATGTAATACTGCAATGAAATGAAATATTGTAATGAGCATGCAGACACTATACACGCAGCGTGAAGCGGCTGGGTAACGAACTTCCCAAGGATATCTTCATACAGGCAATCAGGGAGGGGTGCCAGAACACCCTGCCAACAGAGTACGCCTCGTTCTAAGTCTGCAGCCTTGCCACTAACAGATTCGGTTAAGATTTTCGTCACAAATGTTCAATCAGACACACGGGAGCAACCCACGTCACTTTGGGCAAGCTCCATAGGAATCATCAAATCATGGGAAGTTGTTGACGGGGTTCATCCGGCTCAGAAATGGGACCAGTTGCGGGCTCTTGTGCACGGGGCACAAATTTTGGGACTCCACAACATTGGGTGATTTCTTGAACGTAAGTGCTACTACTGGTGTCTCAAAATAGGACTCTAACCAGCAGCTGGTTCCTTGGTAACAACTGCCAATAAACAGCTTTCTTCTTCACCGGTACTTCGCTCAAAGTGACATTGCATATTCCCGGATTGCATATACATGGCTATTTTTGTCATTCTGATATGGTACTAAGCGAAAGTGGGAAGTCGCAAAGTCAATTTTGGTGCAGCACTTACCCGCAGTTTCAAGCAACCGATCATGCAACCGCTCATTTACTCGATAACTTTCACAATTATCACAAAGTCAATGTCACACTTTGTATACAGCTGTACTATTCTACGGTATTTTAGAATCGTATAGAAAATATTGCCCTATATTTTCTCCACCGCCTTTACGTAACAACTTGGGAGCGAGTTTTTGACCGTTGCCATGGTAACTGTCGGCGCCAGCACAGACTTTCCTTGCCTCCCACGTCCCTTCTGACCTCTTGCCACGTTGCCACATCTCCACATCCTAAAAGATGAAGTACCCAGAATATTCCATTCATCCAATGCATCTCCTCAGGAATGTTCGGTTTTCTATTTTGGGAAGGTGGCTGCAACCGTAAACACGGAATATTGGAAACATTACACCAATAAATAAGCGGGGTCAGAAAAATGGGCCTACTCGGGCAACCCAGACTCCGCGAAAGGTGCGGCTGGAACCAAGTGGGGTATTATTGGAACGCTGGGGTGAATACGGCGCAGTGAAACTGGCCCTGAATGCATCTCCAACCCGGGAAACACCCGATGCATAAATAAGACCAAAATGTGCGTCGACACCCACCTCTGGCACACAAAGTTTGGCAGAAATGGTCTTGTCGACATTACGATCCGAAACACCCTTTTCTTAAATGTCTGGTCTTGAAGTGTTACAATCGGCACTAAACACCCCAATCCACAGTGAACTATATTCGCCACAGCAAGTAATAATAACACGGCAAATGCCGATCCCGGTGGTCATCCGATCTAAGGCATAGGTCCGCGGCCGCTCCAATACTGGGATCGCCGGTTCCAGTCCTGTTGTGGGTACGACTGTTCGGCTCTTGTGTTTGTTGTTATGTTTTCCAGTTACAGGCCTCTGCGGCGGGCTGATCACTCGTTCAGAGTCCTACCCACAGTGGTGTTTCTAAATTGTGTGTGATCTAGAAACCTCAACAATGAGGCGGCCGAAGCCGGAGTTAGACTGCTGCGCCACAGAAAGTGGCCCGGGGAGGGGGGGGGGGGAATTTTTGGGGGGGCAGAGATCCTGTCGCCACTTCCTGGGTTTCTAACATTTCTGTGTGGTTACACTTTTTAAAAAAATATGCAACTTCCATTAAGGGAAATCTCAGTTTAATGCAAGCCAACACGACCATTTCCTGAAACCCACATTCAGCAGCAGTGTGTTGACGATAACAAAAGACCACAAGCAAAAGTCAATGGATAATATAATATAAACAGCCAACTAGATGCAATAATAATAATTTTATTATTAATAATTTCAGTCAGCTCAACATGTTTCGGCTGATAATTTCGCCCATCCTCAGGAGCACCAGACTGTGTTTACAGCTTGTGGTATAAAGCACCGACGATGCTGTCAGCAGGCAGCATCGTCGGTGCTTTATACCACAAGCTGTAAACACAGTCTGGTGCTCCTGAGGATGGGCGAAATTATCAGCCGAAACATGT
>Ga0123353_10006740_pt1 | contig 15387 bp, 11 predicted proteins | sample TergutLab28metaG_3_FD_92763 | JGI IMG/M metagenome (GOLD analysis project Ga0123353, IMG submission 92763) | Labiotermes labralis P3 segment gut microbial communities from Petit-Saut dam, French Guiana - Lab288 P3 | ecosystem: Host-associated > Arthropoda: Insects > Digestive system > Gut ... | reverse complement strand
TCCCAGTACTGCTTTCGTGCGTGCCATACCCCTCCAGATTCAATCCAAATGAAGTGGAGTATAGAACATAGCATCATCTTAAGTCAACAGTATTGCAGCTAAACCACAACATCACGCTTGTTGCGACCCCTCTTATTTTGCGATATGGCTCAAAAATAAAATAACGCCCATTCTTATTTTAGGATACTCCATGAAACGCCCGCTTCAAGGCTACTATCTTCCCATCAGTACCGTAGGTGAAAAGGCCAAGGCATTTGTCCCCGCCCCTCTACCGCCAACGCCGCCTATTGATTGGTCGCCAGCCCTGCTCAAAGCCTTTGACTCCGCCCTGGTCGCCCTTGGCCGCCTGGACAGTGCTTCAACCATGCTGCCCAGCACACCCTTATTTTTGTATATGTACGTTCGCAAAGAGGCGATATTTTCTTCCATGATCGAAGGTACGCAGTCATCGCTTTCTGACCTGTTACTGTATGAAATCGCTCAAGAGCCCGGCGTTCCGCTGGCAGACGTGCTGGAAGTGAGCAATTATGTCGCCGCGCTTGAACACGGCCTGAAGCGCCTGAACGAAGGCTTTCCCCTTTCCTTGCGCCTTATGCGTGAAATGCACGGTATCCTGCTGGCCGAAGGGCGGGGTCAATTCGCTGATCCCGGCGAATTCAGGCGCAGTCAAAACTGGATAGGCGGAACCCGCCCTGGCAACGCCTATTTTGTTCCGCCACCCGCCGAAAACGTGATGGAATGTCTCGGCGCTCTGGAAAAATTTCTGCATGACGTGCCGCAAGCCACGCCGCCACTTTTGAAAGCGGCCTTGGCCCATGTTCAATTTGAAAGCATCCATCCCTTTCTTGACGGCAATGGACGTTTGGGGCGACTGCTGATCACGCTCATTCTGTGTGAGCAGAAGGTACTTCGTGAGCCTCTGCTCTACTTAAGCCTCTATTTCAAAGAACACCGGCAATATTATTATGACCTGTTGAATAGCGTCCGTGTTACTGGTGATTGGGAAGCGTGGCTGATGTTTTTTGCCGAAGCTGTGACCGCAACTGCCACGCAGGGCGTTGAATCGATCAACAAGCTGGCGCAGATGGCGGAAATGGATAGGAAAACTATCGCCGGGCTTGGCCGGGCAGCATCTTCCGCTGAGCAGATACATAACGCTCTGCTGGAACGCCCTATAGTCACGGCGGCTTGGCTTTCCGTGAAGACCGGCCTGGCCGCTGCAACGGTAAACAAGGCTCTGTCCAATCTTGAAAAGATACATATCATTCGCCAATTAAACGACAGCAAGCGCAACAGGCTTTTTGCCTATGGACAATACATGGACATACTTAACGCTTAATCGGGCGATCAAAATGGAACAAGCTATCACATTCTTGTCCGTATAGTTCCGGCATCAAGATAATTTCTTAGCCCATCAAGCTTGCCTCCCGACACGAGAAGATCACGCCGCACGAACAAACTGCCCCTTCCCCCCACCCGCCACAAGCGCATAAAGGTTGACTTTCGCGCCTGCGCCTATACAATCACAGCCGCCCGGAGGCTGTTTGTTTCCGGTCCACGACCCTATTTACGGAGACCGCCATGTCCGATGCCCGCAGAGAACTGCCCAAAGGCTATGAGCCGGAAAACGTGGAAGCGCGCTGGCGCGCCTTCTGGGAAGACAACAGGATCTTCACCCCGGACGTAAACGCGCCTCTCGATAAGGGCGCAAACGGCGCCTATTCCATCGTTATTCCGCCGCCCAACATCACCGGGAACCTGCACATGGGCCACGCCCTGAACCTGACTCTGCAGGACGTGCTCTGCCGTCACGCCCGCCAGACAGGCAAACAGGTGCTCTGGGTGCCGGGCGAGGACCACGCGGGCATTGCCACCCAGAACGTGGTGGAACGCCGCTTGAAAGAGGACGGCAAAAACCGCCACCAACTCGGACGCGAGGCCTTTATCGAGCGTGTCTGGGCCTGGAAGGAAGAATACGGGGATAATATCCGCCGCCAGATCAAGGCCCTGGGCGCGTCCGTGGACTGGACCAGGGGACGCTTCACCCTGGACGAGGGCCTTTCCCACGCCGTGCGCAAAGTTTTCGTGCAGTTGTATAATGAGGGCCTGATTTACAAGGGGCTGTATATCGTCAACTGGTGCAACCGCTGCCACACCGCTCTGGCCGATGACGAAGTGGAACACGGCCCGCAGAAAACCCACCTTTGGCTGATCAGCTATCGGCTGGAAGACGATTCCGCCAGCCTGACCATTGCCACCACCCGGCCCGAGACCATGCTCGGTGACACCGCTGTGGCCGTGCACCCGGATGACGAGCGCTACAAGGCCTTTATCGGCAAAAAGGTACGCCTGCCCCTGACGGGCCGCCTGATCCCGGTTATCGCCGACACCTATGTGGATATGGAGTTCGGCACCGGCGCGCTGAAAGTCACTCCGGCCCACGATCATAACGACTGGCACCTCGGGCACAAGCACAATCTTGAATTTTTGCAGGTCATTGACGATAACGGCGCCATGAACGAAAAGGCCGGGACCTTTGCCGGACTGCCCAAGGAAGCGGCCCGCAAGCAGGTAGCCGCCGCCCTTGAGCAGCAGGGCTTTCTTCAGGAAGTGCGAGACTATGAAAACAACGTGGGCCACTGCTATCGCTGCAATTCGATCATTGAGCCCCACATGTCCATGCAATGGTTCGTGTCCGTAAAGCCTCTGGCCGAAGCGGCCCGCGCCGCAGTGCCGGACAGAATGCGGATTTTTCCTGAAACCTGGACCAAAACCTACCATAACTGGATGGACAATATCCGGGACTGGTGCATCAGCCGCCAGATCTGGTGGGGGCACCGTATTCCGGCCTGGACCTGCGACAATTGCCGCGAACTTGTCGTGCAGGAGGAAGCGCCCCAGACTTGCCCCCACTGCCGGGGCGGAACCTTGACCCAGGATCCCGATGTGCTGGACACCTGGTTTTCCTCCGCGCTCTGGCCCTTTTCCACCCTGGGCTGGCCTGAGGAAACTCCGGAACTGAAACGCTTCTATCCGACCAGTGTGCTGGTGACGGGCTTTGATATCCTTTTTTTCTGGGTGGCCCGTATGATGATGATGGGCCTGCACTTCATGAAGGAGACGCCCTTTCATCACTGCTATATCCATGCCCTGGTGCGCGACGCCCAAGGCAAGAAAATGTCCAAGTCCACGGGCAACGCCATCGATCCCCTGGACATGATCGCCAAATACGGCACGGATTCCCTGCGCTTCACCCTGACCGCCTTCGCGGCTATGGGCCGGGATATCCGCCTGTCCGAGGATCGCATTGAAGGCTACCGCCACTTTATGAACAAAATCTGGAACGCTTCGCGTTTCGCTCTCATGAACCTGGGTGATCAGGCTCCGGCCGCCGTTGACCTGAATGCCGTCAATGGCCCGCACCACCGTTGGATTCTGCACCGGCTGGAAGAGTTGAAAGCCGAACAAAAGAACGCCATTGCCGAATACCGCTTCAATGATGCGGCGCAGACTCTGTATAAGTTTGTCTGGCATGAATTCTGCGACTGGTACCTCGAACTGGTCAAACCGGATATGCAGGCTACGCCTGCTGGGCCGGACATGCAGGCCGGGGGCGAGCGCCGCTCCTCCGCCCAATATGTGCTCTGGACCGTGCTGCGTGAGGCCCTTGTCCTGCTGCACCCCATTATCCCTTTTATCACCTCCGAGGTCTGGGACGCCCTGCCCGGCGCGGCCCATGAGCCCAGCCTGGCAAAGGCGCCCTTCCCCCCGGCCCGGGACGTCACCCCTTACGCCGCGGACGCGGCCCGCATGGAAATGGTGCAGGCCGCCATTGTGGCCGTGCGCACCATCCGGGCCGAGCTGAATATTGCGCCTTCCCTCAAACTGGCGGCGATTATTCGCCCGGCGGATGAGGCGGCGCGCGCCGCTCTGGAAGAGCAGCGCGAAGTAATCACAGTCCTGGCCCGCCTGGAAAGCCTGAACATTGACCCCGCAGCCGAAGCGCCAAAGGCTTCCGCCAGCGATGTGGCCTGGGGCAATGAAATCATCGTGCCCCTTTCCGGCGCTGTGGATTTTGCCGCTGAAGTGGCCCGTCTGGACAAGGAACTGGCCAAGATGGACAAAGAACACGCCATGCTTTCGGGCAAACTTGCCAACGAAAACTATGTGCAAAAAGCCCCCCAGGACGTGGTTGAACGGGACAAGGCCCGGGTGACCGAACTTGAGGACGCCCGGCAAAAGCTCCTGGCGCTTAAGGAACGTTTCCGGCAGGGCATGGAATAGGGCCTGTTAAGGCTATGGCCCTTTTGCCCCCTGCCTGCGTCAGAAAAGCTTTTTATTACGGTCGAGTACCATAAGAGTACACTCCCTCCATAAAAAGTTTTTCTTCCTTGGCAGGAGCCAAAATTGCCGATAGCCTTAACAGGCCCTAGTTGGAGGGGCTCAAACCAGTGGCGCAAAGGTTATCAACAGCGATACTCCCAATAGGATTAACGTGAGTCTTAGCACTGCCGTCCGCACCTCCAAACCTCCCCGGCAGGGGCATGATGCCCCTGCACCCCCATAGCCGGAAAACGGCTTTGCCGTTTTCCGGAATTGCGGGGTCAAGGGGGTTCAACCCCCTTGCGGGGGAGTCTGAGGGGGCAGAGCCCCCTCAGGGGGCAAAGCTCCAATACAGATTAAAAGGAATCTTTCGATGCTCAACACCTTCGCAGTCTTACTTGTCTTTGGCGGGCTGATATTTTTTCACGAACTGGGGCACTATCTGGTGGCCCGGTCTTTCAAAATGGGCGTCAAGACCTTTTCTCTCGGTTTTGGGCCGGCCATTATCTCCCGCAAACGGGGCAAGACCGTATACCAGGTAGCCGCCATCCCGCTGGGGGGCTTTGTTTCCCTGGTTGGCGAAACCCCCACGGCCGCGGTTCCGGGCGAGTTCACCGCCGAGGAAAATTTTTCCCTGCGTCCCGCCTGGCAGCGCTTCTGCGTCATTGCCGCCGGTTCGATCTTCAACCTCATGCTGGCCTGGATTATCTGCTGGGGGCTGGTGTGGGTCAACGGGCGCACGACCATTCCTCCGGTGATCGGAGAAATACTGCCCCACAGCGCGGCCGCCGAATCGCCCCTGCAAACGGGCGATACCATCATCAGCCTGAACGGCGTCAGCATCTCCCGCTTTATGGACATGCCGCCCATTATCCAGGGCAGCGCGGACAAAGATATTACCGTTGTCGTCCGGCAGCCGGATGAAAGCCTGATTACCTTTACCATAAGACCGACGCTGCTTTCTCAAACCACTACCGACGGGCGCAGCGTGGAAACCTGGAGCCTGGGCATCCGGCCCGGGGAGAGCATACGCGAGACCTTCGGCTTTATCGCCTCGGCCCGGGAAGGCATGATTGACGCGAAGAACATGGTCGTCTTTATCTGGAAAGCTCTGGGCGACCTGGTCTCGCGCAAGGTGGCCCTCGATAACGTGGGCGGCCCCATCCTGATTGCCCAGGTCATTTACCAGCAGGCGGACCACGGCCTGGTCAGCGTGCTTATGTTGGCCGCTCTGATCAGCGTCAACCTCGGCGTGCTGAATCTTCTGCCCATACCGGTGCTCGACGGCGGGCATTTGCTGTTTTTGCTGGCCGAAATGGCCACCGGACGGAAGATTCCGGCGAAAATACAGGAAAAAGCCATGCTGGTCGGTCTCTTTTTACTGCTTGCGCTTATGCTGTTCGCCACCTTTAATGATGTGATGCGTATTTTCGGCTAAATATGGCGGACTGTCTTCTTGTATTGAACGCGGCCGAAAGCCTGCTGCACATTATTATTGCCCGGCGGGAGGCCGACGGCACACACACGCGCCTGTGCGCCCAATCCTGGCACGCGCCTGCTCAGGGGGCGGAAATCCTGACCCCGGCCCTGGACGATGCCTTGCAGCGTCTGCGCATTGCCCCCCATGACATCGGCAGAATCGCCGCTGTGCGGGGACCCGGCAGCTTTACCGGACTGCGCCTTGTCCTGGCCACGGCCTCAGGCCTGGCGCGGGCCACCGGCGCGCTACAGGCCGGGCTGGACTATTTACCTCTGCTTGCCGCAAGCGCGTTGCAGGCCATTCCCGCAGAGGCCCTGGAAGACCCTTCCCCTCAAAATGCCCCCCCAATCGCCGCTTTTTCCCGCCGAGTTTGGGTACTCACCCACGCCCGGCGGAATCTGGTACATCTGCAAGGGTTTCAGGCTGAAGCCCTAGGTCCCGTTGAAGACATGTCCGGCCTGCCCCTTTCCCTGCGCTCTCTCTGCGACATTCTGGTTTGCTCTCCCGAAGAAGCGGCCCTGTATCTCACCCGTTTTGAAGCGGAACAGCCTGCCCCACAGGGCAAAGCCGCTTCCCTGGCCCTCGGCAGTGGCCTGACCCGGAACCGGGAGAGTTTTGCACAGGCCCTTCAAGCAGAAGCAGGAAAGTCAGCTTCCCCTCCTCTCCTGCTTCTGCCGTCCTCTTTCGATCACCCCTCTCCTGAAGTCCTGCAGGGCGCGGCCACGGACGCCGTCTATGGCCCGGCCGATCCTGAGCCTCTTTATATCCGTCCGGCAGACGCCATCGATAATCTGGAAAAGATTGCCATTTCTTTGGGCCTTGATCCCGAGGCCACGAAAAAACGTTTTCAGGAGCTGACCGGCAAGGGAACGGAGCAGCAAGGCCTAAAACCCCGATAACCGGGGCTTGTTTCATGCCCGCAAACATCGTATATATGTATCTCATGCTTGAAATTTCCATAATTCCGATATCACCCTCACGGAGGCCCGCATGCTTGTAAAAGAGTGGATGACCAAAGAGGTTTTGACCATCACCCCGGAAACCTCGATGATGAAAGCCTCACGCCTGATGAAGGACAAAAAGATCCGCCGCCTGCCCGTGGTGGATGAGGATATGCGCGTTGTCGGCATTATTTCCGACAGCGACATCAAGGACGCCTCCCCGTCCAAGGCCACTACCCTTGACATGCACGAGTTGTATTATTTGCTCTCGGAATTGAAAATAAAAGATATCATGACCAAGTCTCCGGTTTGCGCCGAACCCGACGACTCTGTCGAAGCCGTGGCCCTGGTGATGATAGAGCGCAAGCTCGGCGGCATGCCGGTTGTGGATAAGAACCGAAAAATCGTGGGCATCATCACGGAAAGCGACATTTTCCGGGTCCTGGTATCCATCACCGGGGCCACCATCGGCGGCATGCAGTTGGCCTTTGAGCTGCCCACGGAACTGGGCACCCTGCGCCCGGTTCTTGACGCCCTGCGCGAACGCGGCTGTTCCATTGTTTCCGTGTTGACCTCACAGGAGTCGGTAGACGCCCCTACCCGCAGGGTCTATATCCGGTTGCGCCTCATGCCCGATGAGCAGGGCAAAACGCTGATCGAAGCCATGCAGGGCCAATTCCCATCATCATTTTTATATTGGGAAAAGCCCTTGCGCAAATAAGGACACAAAACCTGCCGCTGCCGTGCGGACCTTCTGCCGCTGTACGGCGCCGGGTTGTCGGCAGAACCAAAAAAACGCGCGACGGTTGCTTGTTTTTTTTACCGGCTTAGGATAAGAAACGAAGTTGTTGAACATAAAATGACGGCTGTTATAGACGGCCTCACTTGTTGGACTGGGCGGACAGCCCAAATGCCCTGGTTTTTATGGCGAATACCGTGTAATATTGACCTGTCCAAGGAGGACAACATGGCTGAAGTTAGCTATAAGGGTAAATCTTTCGAGGTTGATGAAGACGGCTTCCTGCTCCGCTTTGACGACTGGAGCCCCGAGTGGATGGAATATGTGAAAGATTCGGAAGGCATCACCGACATCACCCCCGATCACCAGAAAGTTCTCGACTTCCTGCAGGACTACTACAAGAAGAATGGTATCGCTCCGATGGTGCGTATCCTGTCCAAGAACACCGGCTATAAGCTGAAGGAAGTATACGAACTCTTCCCCTCCGGCCCCGGTAAAGGCGCCTGTAAAATGGCCGGCCTGCCCAAGCCCACCGGTTGCGTGTAAGCCCATCAGTCTGCCCGGCACTACCACCGGGCTTGAAGAAAAGCGCCCCCACCAGGGCGCTTTTCTTCAATATCTTCCATGAAACACGTCCCTCTTGATCATCCCGCAATCATGTCCCGCGAGGCGCTGAACGCAGCGCTTGCGCCGCTACGCGCGCAAGGTAAGCGTATTGTGTTCACCAACGGCTGCTTTGACATTATTCATCCCGGCCACGTGGACCTCCTGGCCAGGGCCAGGGCCGAAGGCGATCTCCTGGTGCTCGGCCTGAACAGTGACGCCTCAATACGGCGGCTGGGCAAAGGCACGGAGCGCCCGATCAACCCTTTTCCCGTACGCGCCTTTGTACTCGCCCACCTCGCCCCGGTAGACTTTATATCCGAATTTGATGAAGACACTCCCTATGAACTGATTCAAGCCGTGCGGCCCCATGTCCTGGTCAAGGGCGGCGATTGGACCCCGGACCGCATTGTCGGCCGCGATATCGTGGAATCGGACGGCGGGCGCGTACTCTCTCTGCCCCTTCTTCCCGGCTTTTCCACTACCGCGCTGATCGAAAAAATTCGTAAAACCCGCTGAGGGGACTGAGGGGGCTCTGCCCCCTCAGACTCCCCCGGCAGGGGCATGATGCCCCTGCACCCCACAACTCCTGAAAACGGCTTTGCCGTTTTCAGGTTTTTTAGGTAGCGTCTCAGCTTGGTGTCAGACGAAGAAGGTAAATTTTTGCGAGGGCGGGCTGGGCAAACTGAGGCGCTACCCTCTACGAGGCATATAGGTGCACAACGGCTCCTCGGACAAATGATTGCCCGTGAGGCTGTAGGCGCGGGCACGGCAACCGCCGCAGACCTTGTGGTATTCGCACACGCCGCACTTGCCTTCATAGTCCGCCGGGTTGCGGAACTCGAGAAAATGTTTGGATGAGCGCCAGATCTCGGGAAAAGGCGTGTTGCGCACGTTGCCGCAATCAAGCTCAAGGTAACCGCAGGGCTGTACCTGCCCGGTATGACTGATAAAACAGAAGCCCGTACCGCCAAGACAGCCGCAGGTCATGGCATCCATGCCGAAGATCTCCGGCGTGACCGCAAGCCCCTCCTCCCTGGCCCGCTGGCGCATAATACGATAGTAGTGGGGCGCGCAGGTGGCCTTCAGGTGCATGGAGGTGGTTTTGCGAAAATCATAGAACCAGTTCAGCACTTCCTCGTATTCAGCGGCTGTGATGACTTCCTCGGTCAGGCCTGCGGCGCGGCCCATAGGCACCAGCAGAAAAATATGCCAGGCCGCGGCGCCAAGCCGATCGGCCAGCATGAAGATGTCCTTGAAGTTGCCCAAGTTGCTCCTGGTGACCGTGGTGTTAAGCTGAAATTCGATCCCTTCGGCTTTGAGGTGCTCGATACCGCGCATGGCGGCTTCAAAAGCGCCCGGCACGCCCCGGAAGGCATCATGGCTGGCGCTTTCCGGCCCGTCAATGGAAATGGAGCAGCGCGGAATACCCGCTTCCTTCATCTTGCGGGCAATATCCGGCGTGATCAAGGTGCCGTTGGGCGCCATGACCGAACGCAGGCCCTTGCTCCGGGCGTATGCCACAAGCTCGAAAATATCCGGCCGCAGGAGCGGTTCACCGCCGGTGAAAATGATGATCGGACTGCCTACTTCCGGAAAGGTATCGATAAGCGCCTTGGCTTCTTCGGTAGAAAACTCGCCCGGATAGGGTTCCGTATGGGCTTCGGCCCGGCAATGCTTGCAGGCCAGGTTGCAGGATCGCGTTACTTCCCAGGCGATAAGACGGAGCGACGGGGTGCCGTCCGGCAGGTTTTTCAAGCCCTGCGGATTACCGGCCAGCCCGTCGCCGCGCAGAGCGCCAACCGGGTGGCCACCCTGGCGCCCGGGCCCATGACCGCCGGGATGACCTGCCGCGCCGCCGCCTCCATGTCCTTTGGGACAGCCCCCATGTGCTTCCGCCTTGCTCACTCTACTATCCCCTGCTGCAAAAGTTCACTCGTGAAGTAGCTCAGGATCAGATCAGCCCCGGCCCGTTTAATCCCGATCAGGGATTCCAGCAGAACCGCTGTCTCATCTATCCAGCCCATCTGTCCGGCGGCCTTGATCATGGCGTATTCGCCGCTGACCTGGTAGGCGGCCACGGGCAGGTCAAAATTCTCGCGCAGGTCGCGGATAATGTCCAAATAGCATCCGGCGGGCTTGACCATCAGAATATCCGCGCCCTCTTCCGCATCCGCGGCCGCTTCGCGCAGGGCTTCGCGGCGGTTGGCCGGGTCCATCTGGTAGCTTTTCCGGTCGCCGAAGCTCGGGGCCGACCCCGCCGCTTCCCGGAACGGACCATAAAAGGCCGAAGCGTATTTCACCGCGTAAGACATGATCGGGGTATTGGCAAAGCCCTTGTGATCCAGGGCCTCGCGGATAGCCAGCACCCGGCCGTCCATCATATCGGACGGCGCCACCATATCCGCGCCTGCCTGCACATGGGAGACAGCGGCGCGGGCCAGCAACTCCAGGGTGGCGTCGTTCCTGATTTCGCCCTTTGGCGTAACCAGGCCGCAGTGGCCGTGGTCCGTGTATTCACACAGGCAGACATCGCTGATCAGATACAGGGAGGGAAATTTGGTCCGGAGCCTGTGCAGAGCCTCCTGCACAATGCCGTTCTCCCCATAAGCGCCGCTTCCGGCCGCATCCTTGTGCGCGGGGATGCCGAAAAGCATACACGAGCGCAGGCCTTTGTCCACGTCTTTGCCCACGGCCTTTTCCAACTCGTCCAGCGAGTAGCGAAACTGCCCCGGCATGGACGCCACGGCCTTGCGATAATTTTTGTCGTCCGTTTCCTCCACAAAATACAGCATGATCATGTCAGACGCGGACAAAGAGGTTTCGCGCACCATTTCTCGCAGCACAGGCGTGGAACGCAGCCGTCTTCCTCTATAAAACATCGGGGGCTCCGCTATGGCGTTTTGCGGTTAAGATTGGAGGGGCTCTGCCCCTCCAAACCTCCCCGCAAGGGGGTTGAACCCCCTTGACCCCGCAATTTCCTGAAAACAGCGAAGCTGTTTTCAGGCGCTGAGGGGTGCAGGGGAATCATTCCCCTGCCGGGGGAGTCTGAGGGGGCAGAGCCCCCTCAGAAAATTTGGGCCTGAGTTTAATTCAGAATATAACGCATCGGATTAACCGGCGTGCCGTTGAGCAGGACTTCATAGTGCAAGTGAGGTCCTGTGCTGCGTCCGGTATTGCCGAGTTCACCTATAACATCGCCGCGTTGCACATAGTCGCCCACTTTTACCAGCGCCTTGTTCAGGTGTGCGTAACGGGTGGTGATGCCGTTACCGTGGTCCAGGGTGATGGTGATGCCGTAAGCGCCGTCCCAGGCGGCAAAGGTCACTGCGCCGCGTGCGGGCGCGCGGACGGGCGTGCCTATCCGGTTGGAGATATCCAGCCCTGTGTGCATGGCCGTGCTTCCGGCAAGGGGTGCGCGCCGCCGGCCGAAACCGGAGGTTACAAAGCCCCTGACCGGCCAGATAGATGGCGTGGACAGCAGAGAATCCTTATTTTCCAACATGAGCCCGGCCAGTATTTGCTGGTCCACCTCTTCGACCCGCACGTTTGTGGCCAGTTCATCCACCAGGGAGTGCAAACGCACCAGGAACAGTTCCCGGTGCCGGGAAAGCAGCAGTGGATTACTCATGCCCCCGCCCGTCAGGGATTCCGCACCGGATGCGACGCTGTCGTCTGCCGCCGCGTCCATTGCCACGTCAGCGGGATCCTTGTCCACATTCATGAGCACGCGCAGCTTGGAATCAAACTGCTGCACCCGTGAAATGTCCTGCTCCAGAGTTTGCAGCTTGCCGAGCAGACTCAGAACCTGACCGTCATGAGAGCGGATGATCTTGTGGGCCTCGCCCAGTTCCGACTCAAGAACGCCGACCCTGGTATAAAAGCCCCAAAGGTAGACGCACAGGCTTGCAAGACCGACCAATAACAAAAAAAACAAAAGGCCGATCCAGCCCCCGACCCGCAGGTTACGGGAACCGCCCTCGCGGTCCTTGAAAATGACGATGTGGTATTTTTTGAACAAACCGGAACCTTACTGCTTCCGTTTTTTGTCCAGCAGGGTATGGGTGAGCCCGGCAAAAAAACCGGCCACCGCGCCCATGCCGATGGCGACAAACATGTGTTCCGTCAGGCCGAAGATGGTACTGAAAGCGCCCAGAGCGCCGCCGATAAGAATGCCTCGCACAATACGATCTCCGGCTCCCATACACGTCCCCTATCTCTATATAGCAGTTTACGTTTAAGATTGTCGCTTAACGACGGGCAATCGTTGCTGTCTTTATCCGTACGGCTTACGCCTACGGCTAAAGTAAGCACAGGGCCTGTGTCCGCGCCACAGAGCCTGTGCCCGCGGCCCGCCTACGACAGTCGGCTTGACAAGCAAGCGCACATTCCTCATACCATAACAAGCAGCAACCCAAAAGGTCCAGCCCTTTTGCGGCAGATGTCCGCGCGCCTGCGGCGTCATGGTTCCCGCGCCGGATCCTCGTGTATCATATATTGTTACCAAACCGGACATTCTCATGAAAAAAAATCTCTTGTTCACCGCTCTTGGCGTCATTCTCGCTCTTCTCGCCGTGGCCCTTTTCTCCGGCGGCAAGGATAGCTCCGGCCCGTCTGACCCCCGGCATGAACAGAAAAGCGGCGGCGCATCTGACGTTCTGCCCGTATCCATCACCAGTGTCGCCTTGATGGACAACGACATCCTGGCCCGCAAAAAGCCTATGGTGATCACTTTTTCCGCGCCCATGATCAAAAGCGAGGCCGTGAACCTGCCGGTATCTTTGAAGGACATGCCCTTCACCATCCTCCCGGCCATAGAAGGTGAAGGCCGCTGGATAACTGACAGAAGCATTGCCTTCATGGCTTCCGAGGCGTATCGCCCCGGCAAAAAATACCTTGTCCGCTTCCGTGACGATCTTACGGCCCTCGACGGCCGCCCCGTGCGCTATCTTTTTTCCTTCAGCACCGAAGCCCCCAAAATTACCCGGGTACTGCCCGGCCGGTTCAATACGGAAAACTCCACCCTGCCGCTGCATCTTGATTTCGACCGCCCCTTGCAGCCCAAGGCGCTGGAGTCCCACCTGATGATCACGGACAGCGAAAGCGGCGAAGCCCTGCCCTTCACTCTGCGCTCCCCGGAAGAGCGGAGCAGCTTCACCATTGAAGTCAAACTGGGCCAATATCGTCCCAGGATCACCGTGACCCTGACCCCGGACAAGGACAGCGACGAATTTCCCCTCGGCTATGAAAAGCCCTACAGCGTGAATTTCACCCTGCCTGATCCAAAAGCCGCCGGAAGCGGCGTGGCCAGTATTGAAGGCGTTGGAACAGAGCCCTCGCCCCTGAAAATGTTTGCCCCCTACGGCAGCGAAGACCGCAGGGGCAATATTTACGTAATCTTCAGCTTCAATCAGTCCCTGGCCGGTCATGATCAACGGGATTTCATCGAAATCACGCCCGCGCTCCCCTATACCCTCGTCCATGAGGCCAGCGCCTTGCGCTTTCAGGAAAAGCTCGAGCCGGGCATGGGGATCAGCGTGACCCTGAAGCCCGGCCTGACCGACGCCTCGGGCCGGGTTCTCAAAACAGCCCAGACCCGGACCTTTACCGTGCAGGATTACCAACCCGCCGTCCGTTTTGCCGAACCGGGGAACTTCCTCAGTCCGGTGTTCGGCGGCCGCGTGGGCCTGGATCTGGTCAACGTGAATCAGGTCACCTTTTCCCTGCAACGGCAATATGACAACAACCTGCCTTTCATGCGCCTGGAACCTGACTACCGGGTGCAGGACATGATGCGCAACATCGCTTTCAAGGAAGTTACTCTTGGCGAGGTCAGGAAAAACGAGGCGCAGCGGCGCGCGATTGACCTAGAAAGCATGGCTCCGGGCAGGCGTGGAGTCTTTATGCTCACGGCGCGCGGCTTCCGGGAATACAAGGATGAACGAGGCAGAACCACCTATGGCTACGGCGGTTTTGCAGAGCGCCTGGTGGTGCTCACGGACATAGGCGTGACCGCCCGGACCTTCCCTTCCGGCATTACGGTTTTTGCCGGCGGCTTAAGTTCGGCCAGGCCTCTGCCCGATGCCGAGGTCAAAGTTTACTCCCACAGCAATCAGCTCCTTGCCGAAGGCCGCACCGGCGCGGACGGCGTGTTCACGCACAAGCGCAACGAAGAATGGGACAGCCAGCTTACCCCTTCAGTCGTAACCGTGCGCGTCGCTTCCGACGGGGAAGACGATATCACCTTCCTGGCGCTGGAAGGAAGCGCGGGCATCGAACTGGAAGATCCGGCCCGGCGTTCCTACCTGGAAAGCGGCCATGAGGCCTTCGTGTACACGCCGCGCGGGGTGTTCCGCCCCGGCGAAAACGTGGACGTGAAAGCTTTTGTGCGCGACAAACAACACCAGGCCCCGTCCCCCTTCCCGGTTCTGTTCCGCATTTTTTCCTCGCGCGGACTGGAACTCAGTAAAGGCTCGGCCATGTTGTCCAAAGAGGGCGGCGTGCAACATTCCTTTGTCCTGCCTCCTTCCGCGCCCACCGGTGAATACAGGGTCTCGGTTGAAATACCCGGACAAAAAAACCGCGTCATAGGCAACGCTCTTTTTTCCGTGGAAGACTTTGTGCCGCCCCGCCTGGAGGTGACGGTCACGCCCGGAACGGAACACTTTATCGGCGGGCAGCCACTGCCGGTCGGCTTGTCCGGGCAATACCTGTTCGGCGCTCCCGGCGCGGATCTGAACTTTGAGCTGGGCTACCGCATCTCGACCAAGGCCTTCACCCCCGAAGGCTGGGACGGATATTTCTTCGGTGACGGTGAACGCAAGTTTTCCACCCAATCACACCTGAGCTTCATCAGCGGCCAACTGGACAGCAAGGGCCTCAGCGAACCGTTATTCAAAGCCCCGGCGGACTGGCTTCCCCCGGCTCTGCTGCACGTGTTGCTGGTAGGCAGCGTGCAGGAGGACGGCGGACGCTGGACCAGCCAGACCGGCACGGCCACCTGGTTCCCCACGCCCTATTTGCTCGGGCTGAACCTTGAGGGCGAACACCTTGTTCCCGGCCAGGCCGGAAGCATCCGCATCGCGGCTGTGGATCCGGACGGCCAGGCTGTACAGAGCGGCAGGCTGAAAGCCGAAATATCCCTGGTACATAGTAACTGGCATACCATTTATAAAGATGGGCGCTATGTTTACACCTGGAATGAACGCTTTATTCCCGAGAGCAGCCAGTCTCTTGAAAGCAGCGACGGCCGCGCGCTGCTGCAATTCACCCCCCAGCAACGGGGCGCCTATCTGGTGCGC
>Ga0123353_10006739_pt1 | contig 15387 bp, 12 predicted proteins | sample TergutLab28metaG_3_FD_92763 | JGI IMG/M metagenome (GOLD analysis project Ga0123353, IMG submission 92763) | Labiotermes labralis P3 segment gut microbial communities from Petit-Saut dam, French Guiana - Lab288 P3 | ecosystem: Host-associated > Arthropoda: Insects > Digestive system > Gut ... | reverse complement strand
TTACCATCCCGAACGGCATCCAAGGCCGCGCGGTACGACTTGACCGCCTGCGCCGTGTATTCCGGCCTGCGCATCCTGCCCTCGATCTTAAAACACGCCACACCCGCGTCTAACAGTTCCCTAACGCGCCCGATTAGACATAAGTCTTTGACCGATAAAAAATATCCGCCCGTTCCGTCTTTGTCATATTTTTTCCGGCACAGTTGCAGGCAGCGCCCCCGGTTACCCGAAAGCCCGGACGCGAGCGACGAATAATAACAGACGCCGGATACCGACGAGCAAAGCGCGCCGTGAATAAAAACCTCCGTTTCTATTCCGGACGCGGCGACCGCTTGAATATCGGCAAGGGCGGTCTCGCGCGCCAATATCACGCGGCTCGCGCCCAGCGCCTTCGCAAAAGCCGCGCCGTAAACATTATGAATCCCCGCTTGCGTGCTGATATGCAGCGCGGCGGACGGATAGACGGCTTTGAGACGGTACGCGAGACCTAAATCTTGAACGATCACAGCGTCCGCGCCTTCGCCGAACACCGCAACAGCCGTTTTGAACGCTTCGTTAAATTCAGAATCCTTGACCAGCGTATTCAGCGCGACATAAATCTTCGCGCCGCCGATGCGGCAAAGCCTAACGTAATGCTTGAGGTTTCCGAGCGTAAAATTCTCTGCGTTCATGCGCGCGTTGAATTTATCCAACCCCAAATACACCGCGTCCGCGCCTTGGTTGAGCGCGGCCATAAGGCAAGCCGGGCTGCCCGCCGGCGCAAGCAACTCCGGCGTCATATTGTTACCCATAACTTTAACCGCAAGAATTCGTGAAAAATTAGTCGTGCCGCAGTCGCGCAATAGACGTACATGACCGAGGTAGCAAGGCAAGCGTAGCGCGAATCCGGCGATGAATAATCTTTCACGCTTATGACATCCTCAACGATGCGTCAAACGCTTTTTTGACCGAATTGATCACTCTGTCGAAAAGTTCCGCGCTCTCGCTGTCCTTGAGCGTCCTGTCCGGCGCGCAGAAAAACATTTTAACCGCCACGCTCTTCTTGCCCTCGCCCGCCTGCGCGCCGGTGTATACATCAAACACCTCGGCGGAAATAATAAGCGGGTCAAGTTTGAGAATATGGGCGGTAATTTCGCCCGCCATAACTTTGGAACCCACGATAAACGCGAGGTCGCGCTCGACCTTGGGGTAACGGTACAGCGGCTTGTAGACGACCGCCTTCGCCGCATACGCGGCGAGCTTGTCGTAATCCAGCTCGGCGATATACAGCGGTTCGGTTAAACGGTACCGCTCGGCGGTTTCCGGATGGACCTCGCCCACGCTTCCTGTTTTCGCGCCGCCGATATAGATATCCGCGCTCTTGCCCGGATGCAGATAAGGTTCTTTACCCGGTTTAAATACGGGCGTCACGCCGAAATCCGCCGCGGCCTCGCATACCGCCGCTTTCAAATCATAAAAATCGCAATCGCCGTACGCCGCCAGCCCCAACCGGTACGATTCGTCGGGCAACCCATCCGCCGCCTCAGACGGGCGGAAAATCTTAGCGATCTCGAAGAAGGCCGCCGGACCGTTCTTACGCTTCTGATTCAGTTCCGCAACCGATATTAGGTTGTGAACAAGGCTGGTTCTCAGCACGGACATCTCTTCGCTGAGCGGATTAAGCAGGGTTATGCGGCGGCGGCGCGGATCGCCGGACGCGAGCAATATGTCATCGTCGGACGCGGGGTTGATCAGCGAATACGTGACGATCTCCGAAAAGCCCAGGCCGCACAGCGTCGCCACCGACTTGTCCATGCGTTTGCGGAGCGCATTCTTCGCGCCCGCTTCGGCCGCGGATTTCGGCGACGTACCTACAATGTTTTCGTAACCATAAATCCGGATGATTTCTTCCGCAAGATCGGAGAAATCCTCCAAATCCTCGCGGAACAGAGGTACCCTGCACGTCAAGGTATTTTTGTCGATCGCCGTTTCGATGTCCAGTGAATTTAGGATTTCCGCCGCCTTTTTGGCCGTGACTTCGATACCGAGCACAGCGTTGATACGCCCGATGTCGGCGACGATGATTCTGGGCTTAAACGAAACGGAAACATCTTTTATTCCGTCGCGGATATCACCGCATTTGAGCTTATAAACAAGCGCCAATGCGCGCTCGAGCCCGAATTCCGGACCGAAAAAGTCAACGCCGCGCTCGAACCGCGCCGACGAATCCGATCTTAGTCCGAGTACGCGGGACGTATTCCGTACACAGGCGCGGTCAAACCGCGCGGACTCAAATACAATGGTTGCGGTAGCGCCCGAAACGGAGGCGTCTTCGCCGCCCATCACGCCCGCGATGGCAATCGGGCATTTCGCGTTAGCGATCACAAGCATATCTGTTTTCATCTTGTAATCATTGCCGTCCAGCGCGCGCAAAGCCTCGCCTTCCGCCGCCCGCCGTATGACCAGTTCTCCGCCATTCAGCTTCGCCTTATCAAAGGCGTGCATCGGCTGCCCCGTCTCCAACAGCACATAGTTTGTGATGTCTACGATATTGTTGATCGAACGGACGCCGCATTTGTACAGACGCTCTCGCATCCAGTCCGGCGCCTCGCCCAGCTTGATGCTGTCGGCCTCGGCTGCCATATAACGCGGGCACAAGGCTTGCTCCCGCACCGTCACTTTGATGTCCGCACTGTTTTCTGTGCATTTATAATAAGTGGACGGATATTTGACTTTAACGCCCAAAACCGCCGCGGCCTCGCGCGCGATGCCCAACACGCTTTGGCAGTCCGGCCTGTTGGGCGTGACAGAAATATCCAAAACAGAATCGTCCAGTTTAAGGACCTGTGCAATCGGAGCGCCCAAAGCGGTATCCGGCGGCAGAATCAAGATTCCGTCCGCCGACGCGCCCTTGATACAAGCGTCGTCAATACAGAGTTCGCGCCCCGAGCACAGCATCCCGTACGAAAACACGCCGCGCAGCTCCGCGGCCTTGATTTCCTTGCCGTCGGGCAGCACCGCTCCCTCCAGCGCGACGGGCACAGTATCGCCCTCCGCGACGTTTTGCGCGCCCGTAACCACGGTGAGCAGTTCGCCGCCCGTATCCATCAAGCATACGCGCAGTTTGTCGGCGTTCTTGTGCGGCGCGATGTTGAGCGCTTTGCCGGTCACAACGCGGCCCATGCCGGCGGATAAATCGACGATCTCCTCGACCTCAAAGCCCGCGCTCACAAGCTTATCCGCGAGCTCTTTGGGCGTAATCGTAATCGGTACATATTCCTTCAGCCAATTGAACGGTACTTTCATGGTTCTTTTACCTTATTTGAACTGTCTTAAAAAGCGTATATCATTCTCGAACATCACGCGCAGGTCGGTGACGGCGTATTTGATCGCCGCCGTCCTGTCCACGCCGATACCGAATGCGAAGCCCGAATACACGTCGGGATCAATGCCGCAGTTAGCGAGCACCTTGCGGTTGACCACGCCCGCGCCCAAAATCTCCAGCCAACCCGTCCCCTTGCAGACGCGGCAGCCCCCGCCGCCGCACTGGGCGCAGGTCGCGTCGACCTCTACGCTCGGCTCGGTAAACGGAAAGAACGAGGGGCGCAGGCGCGTCTTGGTATTCTCGTTAAAAAACCGCTTGGCGAACGCCTCCAGCGTCCCTTTGAGGTCGCACATCGTGATATTTTTGTCCACGACGAGCCCCTCGATCTGGTGAAACATCGGCGAATGTGTCGCGTCGATCTCGTCCGCGCGGTACACCCTGCCCGGGTTAATCATCTTGATGGGCGGCTTGGTCTGCTCCATCACGCGCACCTGCGTGGTCGAGGTCTGGGTACGCAGCAGCGTCTTGTCGGTGATGTAGAACGTGTCCTGCATCATACGCGCGGGATGGTCGGCGGGCAGGTTCAACGCTTCAAAATTGTAATAATCGGTCTCCACCTCGCGCCCGTCGTACACCGAAAAGCCCATACCGATAAAAATCTCGACGATTTCGTTGGTGACGAGGGTCAACGGGTGCAGGCTGCCGCGCCGGACGCGGGTATCCAACGAAATATCAATATACTCGTTTTTAAGCCGCGCCGCGAGCTCGGACTTCTTAAAGGCCGCTTCCTTCGCGTCCAGCAGATCCTCCAGCTTTTTGCGCTCGTTGTTTAAGAGCTGCCCCGCCGCCGCGCGCTCGTCCGCGGGCAGGTCCTTAAGGCCGCGCAGCAGCGCGGTAAACTCGCCGCTCTTGCCGAGCAGCCTCACGCGGTGCTCGTTGACCTCCGCGCCCGACATACAAGCCTTGATTTGCTTGACGGCGGCGTCGGTCATTGTCTTAATCTTGTCTTTCATGCTCGTCTCCGTGATTTATGACGTGTTTATTGTACCATAAAATGGTTATTTATGCAAATCATGTCTTTGGATTCTTAGGTTTGAAAATGTAAGTTTTATTTTCCGTTCCGTTGAGGATTCGCCTAATGTTTGAGCGGTGCGCGAATACGACCAGTAAGAATATAAAGGCGGCGAGGATGGCGATCACAAAGCTGTCGCTGTATATCGCCAGCAACGTTATTTCCGCAATCATCGGCAGCCCGACGCCCATAAACGACGTCACAACGCCTTGATTGAGCACTTGCAGGATGACGGCGGATATGATAAACACGCTCATTGTCAACACGGGATTGGAAGCCAGAAATACGCCGATCGAGGTCGCCACGCCCTTGCCGCCCTTGAACGACGTCGTAACCGGGAAAATATGCCCGACGACCGCCGGAAGCCCGCCGATAAAGAATCCAAGCTTGGACGCGTTTTCGATGTAATAACCCAGCCACGGCTGGGCTCCCGCCGCCCCGGGCAGTCTGCTTGACAGCAAGAAATATGAAACGAGCGCGGGCGCGGCTCCTTTGACCGCATCCAAAAACATCGTAAAGGCGCCCCACCAAAAGCCGAGGTTGCGCAGCATGTTCATCGTGCCGGGGTTGCCGCTGCCGATTGCCCGGATGTCCTTGCGTTTGAGCCGCGCGAGCAAGCCCGCGAAGCTGATGTTGCCGACAAGGTAGGAGCCGATGACGATTAAGATGATTAGCAGATATGTTTTCATTCTTCAATTATTAGAGGATTAGGCTACAGAGATTAGGCCATTCGTTGCGTCACTCGCGAGAAAGACGAAGTCCAACGCGGGCAATCCCCGCAATTCCCCTCCTCCGAAGGGGTGCCCGTTAGGGCAGGGTGGGGGTTTACGGAAGATTGCTTCGTCGCTTCGCTCCTCGCAATGACAGACGTGTAATTTGCCTCTGTCATCTGTCCTCTACCCCCTGTTCTCCGCAAAATCACTTTCTCTATTTCTGACCTCAATCTTGATCGGCGTACCCGAGAAGTCGACGGCGCGGCGCAGGCAGTTTTCCAGGTATCGACGATAAGAAAAATGCATCAACTCGCCGTTGTTGACAAACAACACGAAAGTCGGTGGCACGCAGGACGCTTGCGTCGCGTAGTATATTTTAAGCTTGCGTCCGTTGAACGAGGGCGGCTCGGCGGCAATGACTGCGTTTTGGATCACGCCGTTCAGTGTACTTGTGGTCAGACGGCGGCGACTGTTTTCGTACGCCCGCTCCGCCAGCGTCAGCACGGCGTCCGCGCGCTTGCCCGTCTTTGCCGATATAAATACGGGCAAATAATAGTCCATAAATTTGAGCCGCTCGTCCAGTATCGCTTTGTAGGTTTCGACCGTGAACATATCCTTATCGACTAGATCCCATTTGTTGACGGCAACGACGGAGGGCTTGCCCAGTTCGTGAATATATCCCGCGATGCGCACGTCCTGCTCGGAGATTTCCGTTCCCGCGTCCAACAGGATGACGGCGACATCGGCGCGCTCGACGGCCTTGAGCGCGCGGATCGCGCTGATCGCCTCCACCGATCCGCCCTCGACCGACCGCTTGCGCCGCATGCCCGCCGTGTCGACGAGGATGATTTCGCGCCCCGCCCGTTTGATGGATATATCCACCGAATCCCGGGTTGTACCGGCTTTGTCGCTGACGATCATGCGTTCCGCGCCCGCCAGCTTGTTGACGAGCGAGGACTTTCCATTGTTGGGCCTGCCCACGACGGCAAGGCGCAGCGCGCCGTCCTTGGTTTCTTCCAGCGACTTGTCAAAATATTTGACGACCTCGTCCAGCAAGTCGCCGATCCCCTGCCCGTGCTCCGCGCTGATCGCGAACGGCTCGCCGAGCCCCAACTCGTAGTATTCAAAAATAAGCTCCGGTCGGAAATTCTCCGCCTTGTTGACGGCGAGCACGACGGGTATCCCCGTCTTTTTGAGCATTTCGGCGGCGTCAATGTCCGAGGATACGATGCCGAATTTTCCGTCCGCCATAAAAATAACGACATCCGCCATATCGACGGCGGCCATCGCCTGCGCGCGGATCAGCGTATGCATCTCGTCGTCCGAATTGAGTTCCAGCCCTCCGGTATCGATCAGCGTAAAATTGTAACCGCACCATTCCGCGTCCGCCAAAATACGGTCGCGCGTCACGCCCGGCAAATCCAACACAATGGAGATGCGCTTGCCGCTCACCCGGTTAAAAAAAGTGGATTTGCCCACGTTTGGGCGGCCTATGACGGCTACAAACGGCTTACTCACCTTTGACCTCCGCGAGCGCGCGGACCAGCGCCGCGCCGTCCGGTTCAACCGCGATCAACGGCGTTCCCAATGCGCGCGACAGCGCCGCGACAGAGACGCCGTCCAAAAACAGCTCTGTAAACTCTTTTAACACGCTTTGAGGAAACAGCACGGCCTCGCCCAAATCCGAACAACCGCCGAGTTGTTCCTTTATATCAGCGCCCGTGATCAGCCCCGCCACGGTAACGCTCTCTCCAAAAAATTTGTTGACGATTTTTTGAACGGCGACACTACCTTGTACATCCGCTTTTTGCTCGAACCGTCCGATCAGACTTTTGAGCAGCGGATACGCGTCTTCCGATGTGATCAACGTCGCTTTTCTGTATTTCGGCGCGCCCGCAAACTCCAATTCCCACGCAAAATCGTCCTCAAACTTGGACCACATGCCCACGCCGTTTTCGATTTGCGGAAAAGCCCCGTAATATTCAACGTCCGGGATTTCTATGCCCGCTTTCAAATACAGCTCGTCCGCGGCGTAAACAATCGGGTCCCCGAATTGTCGCAGGTTCGCGTCGCGCGCCGCGTCTACAGTTGCTATCGCGCGCTTAGCGCCCGGTCCGTCTATCGCAAGCGCGAAGGCCTGCCTCGCGCCGTATTTGGTCAGCCCAACGGGCACCACGGATATAGATTTGCAAACCCGGCTCAGTCGCGTCAGAGTATCCTCCAACACCGCGCCGTCGTTTATACCCGCGCAAAGTACCGCCTGCGCGTGTATCACAATGCCCGCACCCCAAAACCGTTCTAACCGCGGCATGACATCGGCGGCATCTTGACTCACCCCGAGCAGACGGGCACGGATATTCCGGTCGGCCGCGTGTACGGATACATACAGAGGCGACAGCTTGTATGCGGCAATGCGGTCGACATCCGCGTCACAAAGATTTGTCAATGTAACATAGTTGCCCGTGACCGGGCAAAACCTGTAATCGTCGTCCTTGATGTACAAGGACTCGCGCATTCCGCGCGGAAGCCGGTCGACAAAGCAGAAAACGCAGTTGTTGACACATTCGCGGACAGGCTCCTCGTAAAAACCCAGCCCCAGCGACCGCCAACTCTCTTTCCGGATATCGAACACTTTTTCGCGCCCTTTCTTGTCCCGAAACACGGCGCGTAAGCGCTCCGCGCCGTCTACATAACAATAATCCAAAAAATCGTCGGCCGCGCGCCCGTCAAACGATACGGCACACCAGCCGGGCTTCACGCCCAGTCCATCTAAGACCGATCCCTTGTCAACCTCTTTGATCAGCAGCATCGGTTCATATTATAGCATATTCTTTCCACGAGGCAAAATAAAAAGCGCGCGTTTCTTCCGCGCGCGCTTTTTTCAGATGAAAAATAACAGATGATAAACAACAAATATTGTCAAAATAACTTATTCCAATCACTTGTCCAAGTCATTGTCCAAGTTTTCTTTTTGGTTTTCGTAAAATTCGTTGTGCTCAAAATCGAAACGTTCGCCCGACTCAAACCGCGCGGCCGTCGAATCGCGGCGCGCGTCGTGCATCACGCTTCTCGCCTTAACCGATCTGACCAATTCGACAAGAACGACCGAAGTGATCACTGCGACAACCATCGTATTAAAAAAAAGTCCTTCGCCGAGACCGAGATAGGCGTATCTGCCCGTGTAATAATTGATCGTGAAGAACAAAATCTGCGCGAGCGGTATGCCCAGCAACGCGGCTGTGACCGACGCGCGCGACGTATTCCCCGCAAGATATGCCGCGCCGCCCGCGACCAAACCGACGCAAATCGCGGCCGCGACATGCATCCCCGTCGTTTCCGCCGGCATCAAATAGAACAAGCCCAGCGATACGGCGGCCACCGCCAAAACGCCGACAAACGCCCGCAGCAGCTCTTGATTCCAGCCGATCGTCACGGCGAGCACAACCGCCGCTATAACCGGAATAATAAAGCCGCCGACGCTGAGCGAAAACATTGCCGTGATCGGAATGACCGGTACAAGTACGCCGATGATCACAAGCGCTATCGCCGCGATCGTAAAAATGTAGCTTACGCCCATGCGGTCAAACATACGCTTGAGTACGCCGAACGCGAGCAGTATGAGTACGATTCCCAAAAGAATAAGTCCGATAGGTACCATAAAATTAAAAACCTCCGGCATTAGGTTGCACCAACGCGGGAGGTTTTATGCGAAAAGTTTTATCGAAGCTTGTATCTTATAGGTTGGTTTCCGCGAAATAGTCCGTTCCTAATTTAAATCCATTCTCACCGTCTGTATCGGTCAATAAATTGTACGAATTATAAACGCTCTTGAGCCTCTTGGGGTACACAATCTTTACGCTTTTGATCTTGACCGAATCGACGGGTATCGCGTTGAACACGGCATTTGGACCGTTGATGCCCGATACACCGCTCGCGCTTGTGGTCCAAATGACTTCAGTTTCCAGCGCGGCCAATTCTCTTAAAATATTCAGCGTATCTTGGTGCGCCGCATATCCGAATACCGTCGCGCCGGCGCCCTCCACGTCGGATACCGGCTGGTCGGAAAGCCAAATGACGAACTCTGCAGAACAGCGGGTGACGCTCGTACTCGGAGATGCCGGAGAGCTTGACGAAGAATTGAGCGTAAGGTAACCGAACGCTCCGCTCAAGCCCTTGGAAACCTCGCTGAGTCTCAGCGAGGTTTTGCTGCTCGCTTCGTTCCGAACGGAATACCTAAGGCGCGCAAAATTTTCATCTTTATACCGCGAAACACTGTCGATCGCGGTGGCGCTGTCCGGACGCCTTACGTAAGAAGTATATCGCCCGCCCTTGATCCGCGCGCCCTTTTGATTTTCGTTGTTGATATAGGTGATCAGCGTATTGGTCTTGCCCGCGCCGCGGCCGCTCTCATTGTAAAACTTATTTTGCGCGTTCCAAATAAAGTATTTGCAGGTGAGCGGCGCGTAAATGGTGGAACTGGTGCCCTCCGCCGGCTCTTCGTCAAAAAGCTGGAACCGTAATTCCTTGACCATCCCGTTATACTCGATGGTTATTTTCGCCATGGTTACCTCGGTCTCGTCCCGGCTGAGCAGTATTGCCGTGGGAACGATGATCGCAGCAAGCAGCGCGAGCGCGCAAGTACCCGCGATGACTGCTCTGAACCAAAATTTCTTTCGCTGTGTTTTAAGCGCCGCGGCTTCCTCCGGCGTCTTCTGTTCCTGCGCTCTGTTCGCCGCCCCGCGCTGATCCTTGCGCTGCCGCGAAGTTAAACTGTACGTACTCTTATTTTTCTTTGCCATTGTTTATTCTCTTCCCGTTTGAATTTCTTTTTTTGCACGGTAACGCTAACGGTATTATTATACTTATTCTTCCAAAAAAATCAAGGAAAACTACGGGTAGGTTTTTGTGATTATCCCACCGCCCAAACAATATTTGCCGTTGTACAACGCGGCGTATTGGCCGGGCGTGGCGGCACGCTGCTTGGGCGTATAGCGAAGCGTTACGGAATTGCCTTGTATTGCGGCTGTAACACCGAACAATGGCTGGCGGTGGCGAAGCCGCGCTTGCAAACGATATTCGCCCTGCTCGAGCGCGCCCTCTATAAAATTGAACGCCGCGCATGTTAAACCCGAAGAATATAACGCTTCGCTCTCTCTGCACGAAACCGTAAGGCTGTTGCTCGCGAGATCCTTGCCCAGTACGAACCATCGGCCCTCGCTGCCGCTCACGCCGCCGATATTCAAGCCGCGCCGCTGCCCCAACGTATAATACATTAGTCCGTCGTGCCTGCCGAGTACCTTCCCGGCTTCGTCCATGACGTCTCCGGGCTGCGCGGGCAGATAGTTTTCGAGAAACTCCTTGAATTTGCGTTCGCCGATAAAGCAAATGCCGGTCGAATCCTTTTTGGCGTAGACGGGTATGCCGCGCGCCCGCGCAATCTGCCGAACTTGGTCTTTTTTGAGGTTGGCGAGCGGGAATATCGCGTACGCGAGCTGTTCTTGGCTTAATTGATTGAGAAAATACGTCTGGTCCTTACATTCGTCGGCGGCGCGGATAAGGCGATAACGGCCGTCGCTGTATTCCACGCCCGCGTAATGCCCTGTGGCGATACGTTCCGCGCCCAGCCCGCGCGCGAACGCCGCGAACGTACCGAATTTGATTTCGCGATTACAGAGTACGTCGGGATTGGGGGTGCGTCCCGCCGCGTATTCGTCTAAAAAATGACGGAATACACGCCCGTAATATTCTTTGGAAAAATTGACCGAATAGTACGGAATATTTAACGCGCCGCAGATACGCTTGACGTCGTTAAAATCCTGCTCGGCACGGCAAAACCCGTCGTCCGGTTCCGCCCAATTGTTCATAAAGACGCCGGTGACGTCATGCCCCTCTTCTTTTAGCAGATGCGCCGCGACGGCCGAATCCACCCCGCCGCTCATGCCGACAACAATTTTCAAAACTTGCCCTTTTTGTTCTTGGCCTTCAAATTTCCTTCCGTTTGGTGCCGCTTGACAAGCTCAGAGCTGATATCGCGCGGGGTGATGCCTTGCTCGTACATCAGCACAAGCACGTGATACGCCAGATCGGAAATTTCGTCGACAATGGCCGAGCTGTCGCCGTTTTTGGCCGCGATAATGACTTCGGCGGCTTCTTCACCAATCTTTTTGCAGATTTTGTCCGCCCCAGCGTCCAACAGATAATTGGTATACGACTTTTCCTTCGGGTTCGCTTTTCGGTCCGCCACTTGCTCATAGATGCTGTGCGGAATATAGAACTCGCCCGTTTCCGCGCCGAAGCAACTGTAACTGCCGGTATGGCACGCGCCCTTGCCTGTCTGCTCTACTTGAATGAGCAGCGTATCGTTATCGCAATCGAACGCCATGCTTTTAATCCGCTGTACATTGCCCGACGTCTCGCCCTTGCGCCACAGCTTTCCGCGCGAACGCGACCAAAAGCAAGTTTCGCCCTTTTTCAGCATTATGTCGCAGCTTTCTTGATTGACGTAGGCGAGCATCAATACGCGCCCCGTATAAAAATCCTGCACAATCGCGGGAATCAACCCTTCTATCGTCTGCATGGGATACCGTTCCTCTCCATCTCCGCTTTGATTCCGTCCACTGTCGCGTTGCCGAAGTGCAGCAGACTCGCCGCGAGCGCGGCGTCGCAGCCGGTTTTCTTAAAAACCTCTAAAATATGCGCGACCGTTCCGCAACCTCCGCTCGCGATCACCGGAATCTCCACGGCGTCGACAACCGCCTTGGTCATCCCGATATCATACCCGTTCTGTACGCCGTCCGCATCCATCGAGGTCAGCAAAATCTCGCCCGCGCCCAATTCCTCGCACTGCTTCGCCCATTCGACCAAATCCAGCCCGGTGTTGGTCTGGCCGCCGTTGACCATTACTTTATAACCGCCGTCGGTTTGCTTGCCGTCGATGGCGACGACGATACGACTCTTGCCGAACGCTTGGGCCGCCTCGCGGATCAGCTCTGGATTCTTGACCGCGGCCGAGTTGATCGACGCCTTTGCCGCGCCGCTTCCGAGCGCCTTGCGTATGTCGTCCAACGAACGGATGCCGCCGCCCAGCGCCATCGGCACCGAAAGCCCCTTGGAAGCGCGTTCTACCAACGCGAACCGGGTCTCGCGGTTTTCGTTGGTGGCGTTGATGTCAAGGATCACAATCTCGTCCGCGCCCTGCTCCTCGTATTTTTTCGCGATCTCGACCGGATCGCCCACGTCCTTGAGATCGACAAAATTGACGCCTTTGACCACGCGTCCGTTTACCGTATCCAAGCACGGAATGATTCTTTTTGCCAGCATTTTTGCCAAATCCACCTTCTTTTCGTAGTATGCTTTTCCGACGATCACGCCGTAATAATTCTGCGCGCGAACAGTGTCCGCGCCGCACGCGACGCCGCCCGACACGATCACGTTGATTCCCTTGATTTTATCGTACAGTTCCCAATGCGGCGACGTCAAGGTGCCGTCTCTGCCGATGTCGGTGACGACAGCGTAACGTACGCCCAGTTCTTTCAAACGCTCAATGTAGTCGAGATAGTCCGCGCCGCTGTCGTCCAGCCAGCCGCCCGTCGCGACCCTGCCGTCCCGCGCGTCCACGCCGGCGACAATCCTCCGCGCCCCGTATTTGTCCAGCATAACGCGCAAAAACTTCGGATCCTTCAATGCGGCCGTGCCCAAGATGACGCGATCAATCCCGATGCTGTCGAGGTACAGCGACACCGTTTCCGCGTTCCGTATGCCTCCGCCGAGCTGAATCGGAATACGCACGCTGTTTCGGATCTTGCGTATCGTCGCGGTATTCGCCGCCGTCCCGCTTTTCGCGCCGTCCAAATCGACGACGTGCAGGCATCGCGCGCCCATCTGTTCAAACGTCTGCGCGAGCCCGGCAGGATCGCCGCTGTACACGGTTTTTTGCGCGTAATCACCCTTATATAAGCGGACCGCCTCGCCGCCCTGCAGGTCTATTGCCGGAATGATCATAACGAGCCTTTTGTGGAGCGGACACCCGCGCCGGTGATCCGGACGGCCTGTCCGAACGCGCAGCCAAACGCCTTGAAAACGGCCTCGATCATGTGATGCGTGTTTTTTCCGTAGGCAAGATTGACGTGCAGCGTCATGCCGCAGTTGGATGCGACGGCGCGGAAAAATTCCTCGCAAAGCTCGGTGTCCAGCCCGCCCACATTGGCGGCCGGAAATTTGGCGTTAAAGACCAAGTAAGGCCGCCCGGAAATGTCCAACGCGACCGACGCCTGGCTTTCGTCCATCGGCACGGTGGCCGCGCCGTAGCGGTTAATGCCCTTTTTGTCGCCGAGCGCTTTCAAAACTGCCTGCCCCAGCGTGATACCAACGTCCTCTACGGTATGGTGTCCGTCCACGTTGAGATCGCCCCTGCACTCAACGTTGAGCGAGATTCCGGCGTAAAAGGCGAATTGCCCGAGCATGTGATCAAAAAAATCAATACCGGAAGTAACCGCGCTCCCGCCCGCGCTGTCCAAATCGACCACGATTTTAACCGCTGTCTCCTTGGTCTTTCGCTCTAAAACCGCTTTACGCATCGTATCAATTCCACCGTTTGCTCGTTTGTTCCGATCGTTATCCGCAAATACCCGTTGATTTTTGGTTTGTCCCAATACCGCACGAGTATCTTATTCTCCAGCAGGTATTCGTACATTTTTTTCGCGTCGGGCGGCCGCCAAAACAAAAAGTTCGCCTGCGACGGCGGCGCGTCCAGCGCGGCGCGCAGCGTTTCTCTTGTTTTGGTAATCTCTTTCCGCGTTTTATCCCAATACGCGGTATCGCGAATTGCCGCCGCAGCCGCAGTTTGCGCCAGCATGTCCAACGGATATGAGTTGAACGCGTTTTTGACCCGCCGCAAACCGTCGATCAAATATTTATGCCCCGCCGCGAACCCCGCGCGCAAACCCGCGAGCGAATAGGCTTTGGAAAACGTCCGCACCACAAGCAGGTTATCGAATTTTCCGATCAAGCCCACCGCGCTTTCCGCATCGGCGAAGTCGATGTACGCTTCGTCAACGATCACGACGCCGTCCGGATTGCTGCGCACGATTTGCTCAACTTCCGGCAAGGTCAGCGCATTTCCCGTGGGCGCGTTGGGATTGGCGATCACCACGCCCTTGCCGCCCTTGTAATCCTCCGGGCAAACCTTAAGACCCCGCAAAGGCACCTCCATCCGTCCCGCGTCGTACATCGCGCTCCAAACCTCGTAAAATCCGTACGAAACGTCCGGCATGAGGATGTCCGGCTTACCCGCGAAGAACGTCGCGAACGCGAGCGCGAGCACCTCGTCCGAGCCGTTTCCGCAGAAAACATTGTCCTCAGTAAGGCCCAAATTCTCCGCGACAGCGCGCCTAAGAATGCCGCTGTCGCTATCCGGGTAAAGGCGCAGCCGCGAAAAATCGGCGCTCTTAAGCGATTCTATGACGTTTGGCGAGGGCGGATACGGGTTCTCGTTGGTGTTTAGCTTGATCCATCCGCTTTCGACGGGCTGAATGCCCGCGACATACGGCGTCAATTTTCCGGCTTTTTCAGATAAGTAATTTATGCTTCTATTTATCATCTGTTATTTGTCATCTGTATCGAACCGAACCCGTACGCTGTTCGCGTGCGCGTCCAACCCCTCGAATTCGGCGAACCTAATCACATCGTCACGGAAGCCGGCGAGCGCGGCGCGGGGATAATAGCTGTACGAACTGAATTTAACAAAATCATATACGCCCAGCGGCGAATAGAATTTCGCGGTGCCGCCGGTGGGCAGCACGTGGTTGGTTCCGCTCATATAGTCGCCCAGCGGTTCTGGCGTATACGCGCCCAAAAACACCGAACCGGCGTTGCGCACTTTTGGAAGCAAACCGCGCGGGTCCTCCTCCGCCGTCATGATTTCCAAATGCTCGGGCGCGATTTCGTTGGAGATCGCGAACGCCTCATTGATCGTTTTAACCAAAACCGCCGCGCCGAAGTTTCTCAGCGAGCTTTCGATGATGTCGCGGCGGCTGAGCGCCGCTATTTGTCGGTCTATTTCTTTTTCCGTCTTTTCGATCAAGTCGGCGCAGGTCGTGACAAGAACCGCGCTCGCCAGTCCGTCATGCTCCGCCTGGCTCATCATATCCGCCGCAATGTATTTCGGGTTTGCCGTTTCGTCCGCGATAATCAATATCTCGGACGGTCCCGCCACCATGTCGATGTCGGCCTCGCCGTACACCAGCCGTTTGGCCGTCGCCACATACAGGTTGCCCGGGCCGACGATTTTGTCGACCTTG
>Ga0123353_10006737_pt1 | contig 15388 bp, 11 predicted proteins | sample TergutLab28metaG_3_FD_92763 | JGI IMG/M metagenome (GOLD analysis project Ga0123353, IMG submission 92763) | Labiotermes labralis P3 segment gut microbial communities from Petit-Saut dam, French Guiana - Lab288 P3 | ecosystem: Host-associated > Arthropoda: Insects > Digestive system > Gut ... | reverse complement strand
CTCCCTGGTAGGAAAAACCGACACTATTCTTTCTGATGAACTGAACCATGCCTCTATTATCGACGGCTCCCGCCTCTCCGGTGCCAAAATTAAAGTCTTCCGTCACAAAGATATGGCTCACCTGGAAGAGCTTTTACAGGGACCTAACGATGGCAGAGTGCTGGTTATCTCCGATGGCGTCTTCTCCATGGACGGCGATATCGGCTCTTTAGACCAGGTGGTGGAGCTATGCGAAAAGTATGGTGCCATCTCTATGGTTGATGATGCTCACGGGGAAGGGGTGCTAGGCTCTCACGGTCGCGGTATTGTCGACCACTTCCATTTACATGGTCGTTGCGATGTGGAGATTGGCACTTTCTCCAAAGCCATTGGCACCGTCGGTGGCTTCGTGGCAGGCTCTCGTTTGCTCATCGACTACCTCAAGCAGCGGGCTCGCCCCTTCCTCTTCTCCTCGGCGCTACCGGCAGCCGATGTAGGCGCTACCCTGGAAGCTCTCAAGCTCCTTCAGGAGAGCGATGAGCTGGTACAAAAGCTGTGGAGCAACGCTCGCTTCTTTAAAGAAAAAATGGCTGCTTTAGGCTTCGACACCGGTCTTTCGGAAACCCCTATCACTCCGGTGATGATTGGCGAAGCCGATGCCGCACGCCAATTTTCCGCCATGCTCTTTGAGCAGGGTATCTTCGCCATGGCTATCGGTTTTCCCACTGTTCCCCGGGGTAAAGCGCGTATCCGGGTGATGATTTCCGCTTCCCATGAACGTAGCGACTTGGAGTTTGCTCTGGAGAAGTTTGCTCTCTGCGGCAAAGAAGCAGGGCTCATCAGCTAACCTTCCGGGGTCAACCACAAAGCGAGAGCGTAAAAGATAACAGCATCGCCAATTTGGTCTACTGAGGCGTATTCGTCCCTCAAGTGGGCCATTTTGTCGTCCCCGGGACCAAAGCCGATGGTGGGAATCCCCAGCTTCGCCGTGGCTACCCCGTTAGTGGAAAAATCCCACTTCCGGTAGGTAGGTTCCCTACCCCAGAGGGAGCGGTATGCTGCGGTAAAACTCCGCGCCAGAGGATGATCCAAAGCAATTTCCCAGGCAGGCAGGAAGGAGTGCAAGACAACTTCTTTCCCTGTCCAAGCTCTCCCTTTGGCATCATGCACCTGCCACCTCCCAGCAGTGCCGCTTAAAAGCTTGTTCATCTCTTCCTCGATATAAGGATAATCCTGCCCCACCACCAGACGTCTGTCCAGATATAAGGTGCAACGGGTGGGTATGGCATTTAGAGATACTGCTTCACTCTCGATACGGGTAAGAGCCAGGGAACCTTGTTCTCCCTTAGCCGCTATCAGTTGGTTGCCTAGCTCCTCTATGGCGGTGATGACAGCTGCTGTTTTGTAAACCGCATTATCTCCATCTTCCGGAGCGCTACCATGAGCCGAAATGCCGTTAAAGTGTACCTCCAGCACAGCCCGCCCTTTTTGCCCCTGACAGAGAATATTATTAGTGGGTTCGCATATAAGGGCTAGCTGGGGTTGCACCTTTTGGCAGATGTGATATAAAGCTTCGCCATCGTAGTCTTCTTCCAAAACTGAGGTAGAGATATACAAGCTCTTACCCTGCAGTAAAGCTAGCTCCTTCATAGCAGCACCGGCATAGACAATAGCCGCTACTGCTGCTTTCATATCGGAGGCGCCTCGCCCGTAGAGTTTGCCCTCATGAATAACCCCGGCATAGGGATTAAAAAGCCAGTCGGCGGCATCGCTGACTGCCACAGTATCTATATGTGCATCGGCGATAATACGCAAAGGACCACTACCCACCCTGCCGATAACCGAGCCGTAGGCATCAATCTCCACTTCGTCGTAGCCGAGATGCATCATTTTAGCAGCAATATGCTTAGCCAACTCTTCCTCTTGGCCAGTTTGACTAGGTATGCGCACTAACTCCCCGGCGAAAACGATAATCTCATCACGGTTTTTTTGCTGATAGTCGCGGATAGCCGCCAAAGTTTGGGCTAATTCCATATCGCTCACTTCCTTTAGCAATATTTTATATCTAAATGCACGTAACACTTCAGGTACTCTCCTTAAGTTGTTACCGCCGAAGCCCCTCTCACCTTGTCGGCACTTTCTCGGCAAGCTCCAGGGCTATGCGTTGCGCTTCTTCGAGACTACCCGCCTCCACGGTAATACGGATGAGGGGTTCCGTCCCGGAGGGGCGCACCAAAATCCGTCCCAGATTGCCTAAATCGGCCTCTGCTGCCGCTAAGGCTGCCAAAAAATCGGCATTTTGAAAAGCCGCCTCTTTGTCCTGGACTTGCACATTGTGCAACACCTGGGGCATAACCTGCATCACCCCTGCCAGCTCCGCCAGGGTAGCGCCTGTTTGCCGCACCCGATTAGCCAGGAGGATGCCTGTGAGTAAGCCATCGCCGGTAGTAGCATAATCGCTGCAGATAATATGCCCCGACTGCTCTCCCCCTAGGTTAAAGCCACCGGCTTGCATAGCTTCCAGCACATAGCGGTCGCCAACCTTGGTTATAACGGTCTGGAGGCCAAGCTCTGCTACCGCTCGGTGGAAACCAAAGTTACTCATTACCGTTGTCACTAAGGTGTTGGCCAGGAGCACTCCCTGCTCTTGCAACGCTAAGGCGAGAATAAGCATAATTTGATCCCCATCGACGATCCGCCCCAGAGCATCTACCGCCAGGCAACGGTCAGCGTCGCCGTCTAAAGCCAATCCTAAGTCCGCTCCCGTCGCCAGCACCCTAGTTTGCAAGCTGGCTAAGTGGGTGGAGCCACAGTTGACGTTGATATTTAAACCATCTGGGTTATGGTGCAGGGGAATAACTTCTCCCCCCAACTGCCGCAAAAGCTCCGGTCCGCAGTGGGCTGCGGCGCCGTTAGCACAATCCAGAACGATTTTCAGTCCGGTAAGGTCGCATCCTGGCAGGGCGGCTAAGTGACCAAGATAACCTTGCTGCAGCTCGGGAGCAAAGCTTAGCTTGCCTACGCCACTGCCTACTGGCCATTCGTGAACAGGGGGCAGCTCCTCCAACAGGGCTTCTATCTGTGTTTCGGTTATATCGCTAATTTTGTAGCCACTATGGGCGATAAATTTAATGCCGTTATCGGGCATAGGGTTATGGGAGGCGGAAATGACGACTCCTGCCCGGACATCCATCTCTTTGGTGAGCCAAGCTACACAGGGGGTAGTCGCCACCCCAATGTCCATAACATCGCCTCCAGCGGAAAGTATCCCTGCTGCCAAAGCACTGAAGAGCATACCGCCAGAAATGCGGGTATCTCTGCCGATTAACAAGCAGGGCTTTTCCCTGGGGTTCGAGCCTCCCAGCACTCTTACTGCCCCTCGACCCAGCTTATAGGCTAACTCAGGGGTTAACCCTCGGTTGGCTACCCCACGCACACCATCGGTACCAAAATATTTGACTGTCTGGTTAGCCACCTCCTTCTCCCTCCCCTTCTTCATCTTCAACTTCTTCGTTTAGTGCTTTTTCTTCTTCGCCCTCTTCTGCCTCTTCACCTAACCATTCAATATCGAGGATAATCTCTAAAACAGGAATATCGTTAAAGGGGCTGTTAGCCCAGCGCACTCCGGCAGGCAAGTGGAGCGGCACCTTGAGCATAGCCGTAAACCTGGTTCCGACTTCCGGTGGCGGCTCTAGACCCAGGAGAAGCCGCCACAGATAGTCTTCCTGGTCTAACCCCCAGGGTGGCTGCTGCGCTTCCTCTTCCAACCCGCTCCAGACAGTTAAGTCCAAGGGCGGTAGCGGAAGCTGCTCCACCTCCCCCTGCTTCTCGGCAAGGAGAAAAACCTGCAGCGCCGGCGGCAACAGTTGTAGCCCCCGTAGCTCCATGGTAGGGGGAAGTACCAATTCCGGATCGATATACCCTAAAGTATCCCGTACTTCCAGGTTCTGATAAACCTTAACACTCCCCGGGGAGATACCGTAATTTTGGCTATCTAAAGGCTCACCCAGAGCGTTTAGGAGCTGGATCTTTATCTCCTGGGAAAAGCTTTGGGGGGAGCCACGGAGGTCGACAATAGCCAACGCCCGGGTGGCTGCCTCCACCGCGCTGCGCAAGCCCCGGATAGTTACACTATAAGGTTCAATAGTGGGGGAGCCAGCCAGGTAGTAGTTAGGCGCTGGAGCACCGATATAGTCGGTAGTTACCCAAAGCTCTTTTTCAATATAGGCCTCCAGGGTTAACCTGGTCTGATCTGGCTGTCGGGCAGAAATCATGACATAGTTGGGTTTTTCCACCAGGACATCCAGAAGGTGTTCCCCCTCTCCCAGCCCGGCAGCGTTAACATAGGGACGGATATCCCGGGAAGAGACCAGGCTCAGTACCTGGGTAGACCCCAAAAGAGTTACACTATCCAGCTCGCTAGAGGAGAGGGTTGCCACCATATCCGGAGGACAATTCATCACCTCAATAGGGATATGGTAGTATATAATGGAACTGTTACCGCTGTTTACGGCTGCCACCTGACGGGGCGCCTCTTCGGCATAAGCAATAAGCCAGATAACCAGAGCTGCCAGCAGGGAGAGAAAGCGAGTAGCATTGTTGTTGCCCAGCAGCCGATTAATCATTAGCCTTATCCTCCTTGCCCAGCCAGCGGCGCCAGACGCGCTGAGGTTCCGGCTTGTCCAGAGCATTTTGGAGCATAGTCGCAAGCATGGGGGTGTCCAAATAGCGGGTAAGTTTGCCGTTCATGGCTAAGGAGATCGTCCCATTCTCCTCTGAAACCACCACCACTAGAGCATCGCTGCGCTCGGTGATGCCAATAGCTGCCCGATGCCGGGTACCCAGCTCCGGATCGATTTCCGGGTTGGTAGATAAAGGCAAAAAACAGGCGGCTGCTTCAATACGGTTGCCGCGCATAATAACCGCTCCGTCGTGGAGAGGGGTATTGGGAATGAAGATATTAAGCAGCAGATAGGGAGTCACTATCCCTTGCACCAGAATGCCGGTATCCATAAACTCCTGGAGCCCGGTGCGCCGCTCTAAAACCAGCAGGGCGCCGGTACGGCTCTGGGCTAAGGTGCCAACGGCACTGACGATATGCTGGCAAGTTTCGTCCTGCTGGGTACTGTCATGGCGGCTAACCATCCCGGGAGTGTAGTTGAAGCCCCGCCCAATCTCTTCCAGAACTCGCCGCAGCTCATCCTGAAAAATAATGGCTAAAGCCACCACCCCGGCAGTAACAAAGCGGGAGAGTAGCCAGTTGATAGCGCGAAGCTGTAGCATGGAGCTGGCTAAGTTCAAGAGAAAAATAGCCAGGAGCCCCTGCAACAGGATTATAGCCCGCGTGTTGCGGATGATTAAGACCATGCGATAGAAAAAAAACGCCACTATTGCCACATCAAGAGCATCCTGCAAGCGCAGGTTGGATACAAGATTAGCAAGTAAGGCGTTAATTACTTCCGGCACCTCTGCTTAGCACCTCCGTAAAAACATATTAAGACTTAGCCAGGCGTTTGCCCGGGAGCAACTGGTAATCTTCGGGAGTGAGGGTGTCAGTAACAGCTATACCGGCGATATAGAGCAGCACTCCCCAGGGTACCAAAAGAGCCATCTGCCACAGGGGGTTAGTCACAGCTAACTGTTGCTGCAACCAGAGCATTCCTCCGGCCATCGCCGCCGTAGCCAGAGCGGGGCGCAGTAAGGCTCGGTCGAAGTCCAGGCAAGGTCCTAAAACCTTAAAGAGCAAAAGCAAGTTCAGCAGAGCGGCAACCATAAAACCGATATTAGTACCCCAGGCGGCTCCTGCTAAAGCCCACTGCGGGGTGAGCAGCCAGGTAAGGATCCCTTTCCCAGCGGCACCGCAAAGCATGGTTATCAAAGGAGCTCGGCTGTAGCCTAAACCTTGCAGAATACCGGCACTTACCTGCTGCAGCACCAGAAAAGGGACACCGTAAACTAAAAGCTGCAGGGCGGAAACTGTTAATTCGCTCATACCCAGGGAGGCACATAAGGGGCTAGCAACCAAGAAGATACCCATCGCAGCCGGTAGAGCGAGGAGCATGGCTAGCTTCAGCGCCGATTTGCTTTGCCAGAGGACACCCAAGCTATCGCCTTGCGCCTTAGCCCGGGAAAGAGCCGGGACTAGGGCGACAAAAAGAGCGCCGCTAAGCACAGTGGGTAGAGCGATAATACTCATGGCGTTATTCGCATAAGCTCCGTAGGAGGCCACCGCCAAGGTCAATTCTCTGCCAGCCGCCTGTAAACGATTGACCATCATCAGGGAATCTGCCAGTAAGAATAAAGGAAAACCGAGCCCGGCAATACTGATGGGAATAGCCTGGCTGATAATGGAGCGATAGAGCTCCCCCGCCGTGGGGAGAGTAGCCGGATCGGGGAGTTCTCCCTGGAAAAGATTATGCCAGGGAGGGGTAGCCATGAGGCGGTTAAAAAGAAACCGCAGGAAGATATAAGATGCCCCGGCGCCGCATAAGCCGCCCAAGGTAGCTCCTGCTGCTCCCCAGGATAATCCCCAGGGAAGGAAGAGAGCGGCAAAACCGAGCATACCGGCAATGCGTACCCCTTGCTCAACGATCTGGGAGAAAGCGTTGGGGCGCATATTTTGTGTTCCTTGAAAGAAGCCTCGGTAAGCTGCTTGCCAGGAGCTGGCCAGGGCAGCCGGAGCTAAGACTAAGTAGGAGAGGGTAGCCCGAGGGTCGCGATGGACCCATTGGGCTAAAGGCCACGCCAGAGCTGCCAAAAGAAGTGCTGCCACAAAACCCAGGGTGATCATTAACTGCAGAGAAGCGCGCAGCACCCTAAGCCCCTGATAATACTCCTTGCGCGAGATGGCTTCCGCCACCAACTTCGAAATGGCGACATTAAAGCCTACGGAAGAAAAGGAGAGGAGGATGGCATAGGTAGCATAGGGATAGTTATAGATACCCACCCCTTCTTCGCCGAGGAGCCAGAGAATGGCGATTTTGGCGAACAGCCCCAACCCCTGAGAGATGAGGTTGGCAACAGAGAGGGTGACAGCACCCGAGAGGAAACCAGGCTCCTGGCTGCTTGTTGCCACCATTTTACCTCCAATTTAATTTTTGATGATAATACGCTCACCTTCTGGTATCCACTCTACATAGCAACCCAAGGCTTCCCCGAGAAAGCGCAGGGGTAACATCGTCCGCCCTGCTACGGTGGTAGGAATAGCTCCCACCTCTCGCTCTTCGCCGTTGACTAAAGCCTGGGGGTTATCCAGCCAGAGGATAAGCTCATGACCATTACACCAAACCGTGACTTGCCTTAGCTCATCATCCCAGGCGACACTCCCCCCCAGAGCTTCGACTAAAGCTCGCACCGGTAGCATTGTCCGCTCCTCCATAAGCATAGGAGTGGTGGCAAAGCCAGGGTCTACCTCCCTAAGGATACCCTCCACTAGCATTGCTGGGTTGCCAATTTGCAGCTCTAAAGTTTTGGGAAGCTCTTCCGGTAGAAAAAGCCCCAACAGCAATGCTATATCTTCCCTCTGTGAGGAGTGTTTGACCATAAGAGTGTAGTCCCCTGGGGGTAAGTCATGGATAATTTGTCCGTAGTTACCTACTTCCGGTTGGAGGTCGTTCTGCCAGAGAATTTGCTCTGAAGCATTGAGCAAGAGCAGCTGTAGCTCTTCCCCTATAGCTTCGGCGCTCTCCAAACGTAGAGCCAGAGAGTAAGCCTCCGAGAGTACATCCAGAGTTGGCGGCAAAGTGAAGGTGGTTTTAAGCTCCTCCTGAGGGAGAAGCAGTTCCTGGAACTCTCCCCAAGCCAGCTCCACGGGAACCGGGGGTAGTTCTTCTATAGGATGATCCTGAGGGATAAAGCGAGTAGCTAAGCGGTAATCGACATCCTGCCAAGCATCTTCTTTAGGGGTGACCAATAAACGGTATACCCCCGGGTAAACTACCAGCTCCTGGCTTTGGTGGAGCAGGGGATCCAGCTCCAGCCAGACCGGTTCACCTTCCTGGAAAAAAGCAACTTGCCAGAAGTGCCCATCGGCAGGGCGGTCCGCCTCCAGCTGGACAATAAGCAGCCCCTCTTCGGCGACAGTTAGAGCGAAGTAATCCCAGTCATCTTCCCGCTGGCTATTCCCCAAAAGGGTGCGGTTAAGCTCCAAAGGGGTAGCTGATAAAGGGGTATCGTTAAACTCTCTTTCTACCAGTATATCTCGCTCGGATTCATAATGCAGGGTTAAATTAAATGGTTGGTTAGTAAAGGTATCGCCAGCCGTAATGCGTAACTCGTAGTTGCCGGGAGGCAGGCGTAGGCGCGGTGAGCGGTTGCTAGCCGTATCTGCCGCAATCTCTCCGTTGTAGATGCGTTGCTGGATATCGCTTAAGCGTACCCGCCAGCCGGCATCACCTTCGGTGACGGTTACCGGACTAACTTCTATGACCAAAACCCCTTGGGTAGTAATAACCACCCGGTGCAAAAGGATCTGGGTGGCAGTGTGCAGCTGCTGCAGATGAGGGGTATTAACGGTTATATCTGAAGCTAAAACCCCTGGCGCAAATAGCCAAATAAACAAGATTAGCCAAGTCGAGGCGCAAAAAAAACGCCTGCACATATCATCACTTCCTAATTTGTACATACATGGGGGGCTTGACGCCTTCGGCATTATTATAACACATCTTCCTATCACTGCAAAGAAAAAAGGAAAGGTACCGTTTCATGCAGAATAGGAACGAAGGATAAGCAAACATCACAGGGAGGTTTTTTCATGGCTAACTTAAAGCCCCGCCGCATAACTCGGCGCGAATTGGTAGTCGAGAACTACCATGGCACCCTGGTCGCAGACCCCTACCGCTGGCTCGAAGACGACACCGCTCCTGAAGTCCAGGAGTGGATGCAGGAACAGCACGGCGATTTTGAGGAGTATATAAGCACCTTTCCCGTGCGCCAGGAGCTTAAGCAACGCTTCAACCAGCTGTGGCGCTTCGCCAAATGCAGCGCCCCTAACTTCGTGGAAGGGTACTATTATACCTGGCGTAACGATGGTTTGCAAAACCAAGCTATACTCTACCGAGCTCCTTCCCTGGAAGCTGAAGGGGAACTAGTCTTCGACCCCAACCCTTTGAGCAGCGATGGCACTGTGGCCATCAACAGCCGCGCTTTTTCTCCTAAAGGCAACTACTTTGCTTATGGTCTCTCCACCAGCGGCTCCGACTGGCAAATTATTCATGTCTTAGACCTTAAAACCAAACAGAACTTGCCCGATAGGCTGCAGCATATGAAGTTTACCGGTATGGCGTGGCTTCCCGATGAGAGTGGTTTTTACTATACCCGCTACCCCGACCCTCAAGCTACCGTCTTAGCCTCTGGCGCACGCTATGCTAAAATTTATCTGCACCTTCTAGGGGAAGACCAAAGCCAAGACCAGCTTATATACGAAGATCCGGAGCATCCCGACTGGGGCTTTTCCCTTTCCGTCGAAGACAGTAAAAAGTGGGCTTTCTTACGCATCAGCCGGGGGACTCTACGTTTAAACCAGCTTTTCTTTAAACCGTTAGCGAAGATGGATACCCCCTGGCTCCCCATCTCGGGGGATTTCTCCGGCGGCTTCAGTGTTATTGGCGTTAGCGAAGATACCGCCTATATCTACACCCAAAAAGATGCCCCCTTTGGCAAGCTTATGGCTTTAAAACTCAGCGCCAGCGGCGCTGGAGAGTGGCAGACGGTAATTCCTGAAGGGAAAGAAATGCTGGAGCAGGTTAAAATAATCAACAACCAGCTTATCTGCACCACCCTGCATCATGCCAGCCATGTGCTGACCATCCGCGAACTGGACGGCTCTCCAGTTCGGCAGATTCCCCTCCCTACTCTGGGTTCTGTGCGGGATGTGCAAGGTAAGCAAGATGGCCAAGAGTTCTTTGTCACCTTCAGCAGCTTCCTCTACCCGGATACTGTTCTCCGCTACGATTTTACCACCGAGCAACTTACCACTTGGTTTGAGCCGAAGGTCGACTTCCCCTTCGCCGACTATGAGACTGTGCAGGAATTTTACACCTCCCAAGATGGCACCCGGGTGCCGATCTTCATCACCCGGCGCAAAGGGCTGGTTCAAGACGGCAGCCACCCGGCGGTGCTCTATGGTTACGGCGGTTATAACAGCAGCCGCGTCCCTGGTTTCTCTGTGCCGGTTCTCGCCTGGCTGGAAAAGGGAGGCGTCCATGCGGAACCTGGCCTGCGAGGCGGTGCCGAGTATGGCGAAGCGTGGCACCGCGCCGGCATGCTGGAAAGCAAGCAAAACACCTTCGACGATTTTATCGCCGCCGGAGAGTATCTCATCGCCCAAAAGTATACCGTCAAGGAGAAGCTGGGGATTATGGGGCGCAGCAACGGAGGTTTGCTCACCGGTGCCTGTGTAACCCAACGTCCTGACCTTTTTGGAGCGGTTATCGTCTGGGTGCCGGTTCTGGATATGCTGCGTTACCATATCTTTACTTCAGGCCGCAACTGGATTGGGGAATATGGTTGTGCCGAAGACCCCGAGCAGTTCCCTTTTATGTATAAATATTCCCCTTTACATAATGTTAAGATGAATACCGTCTACCCTCCAACCTTGGTCATGACTGCCGACACCGATGATCGGGTAGTCCCCTGCCAGGCGCGTAAGTTTACCGCTACCATCCAGGCAGCCGATGGCGGGGAGAACCCTATTCTCATCCGGATCGAAAAAGCCGCCGGTCATGGTCAGGGCAAGCCTATCGGCAAGCTCATCGAAGAACAAACCGACCTGTATACCTTCTTCCTCGCCAACTTGTGCCAAGTTAAGTAGCCAAATATTAGCCAAATATTAGTCGAATCATAAAAATGAAGGGTGGAGGTTATCATGGCTTACCCCTTAGTGGTGCGTCGTATCAGTGAACTTGATCGCACTGCCATCAAAGCTTTTTTACAGGAACACTGGGGAGATTCTCGTATTATCACCTCCCGGAGCGACCACGAAGGGAGTGTTCTCCCCGGCTTCATCGTCTATTTAGACGATCTCATTGTCGGGTTACTTACTTACCATATCAGCGGAGATGCTTGTGAGTTGGTTACCATCAACTCCACTTTGACAGACCGGGGCATCGGCTCCAAACTGCTGCGCTCCCTGGAAGATGAAGTCGCCCAGGAGGGGTGCAAGCGCATTTGGGCTATCACCACCAACGCCAACTTGAGAGCTCTCCGCTTCTACCAGAAGCGTGGTTATGAACTAAAAGCCATATATGTAGATTCCATTATCGCTTTGCGCCTCAAAAAGCCCAATCTTCCCCTTATCGGTGAGGAGGGTATTTTCCTTCGCAGCGAAATCGAAGTGGAAAAAAAGTTATAACCCCTCTTGACATTCCCTGATATCTATGTATAATCCGGTTATAATTATATGCGATGAGCGGCAGTAGTAGCTACCCCTTGACTCCATGCCATAGCTAAGGCAAGCAGAGAGCTGTCGGAAAGGTGCGAGACAGTGGAGTAAGCGTAGTGAACTCAGCCAGGAGCAGGCTGCCAAACAGCCCGCCTCAGCCCCGATAAAGGCTTCAAGGTCAGTTGTTATCTATGGTTAGTATAGTAGTAACACCGACAAATTCGAGTGGTACCGCGATTCCCCCATCGCCTCGTGGCAATGGGGGAATTTTGTTATAAAGGAGTGACCCCAAAATGAGCCGCTATGGTGTCGCCACAGACCGCAAATGGCAAAAACGCTGGGAAGAGGAGCAGATTTACGCTTTTCGCCCGGAACGTGTCTCAGAGAAACTCTACTGCCTGGAGATGTTCTCCTACCCCAGTGCCGCCAACCTGCATTTAGGGCATTGGTGGAACTATGGTCTTACCGATTGTTGGGCGAGGATGCAGCGGATGCAGGGGAAAGAGGTCTTCCGTCCTATGGGCTTTGATGCCTTTGGTCTCCCGGCGGAAAATTATGCCATTCGCACCGGTATCCACCCCCGGGATTCCACTCTGGCAAGTATTGCCACCATGCAGGTGCAGCTGCGTCAAATTGGGGCTACCTACGATTGGCGCTACGAGCTTTCCACCTGTGATGCCAGCTATTACCGCTGGACGCAATGGCTTTTCTTACAGCTCTACAAGAATGGTTTGGCCTACCGCAAAGATGCCCCTGTTAATTGGTGCCCCTCCTGCCAAACAGTATTGGCGAACGAACAGGTGCACGACGGTGGCTGTGAACGCTGCCATACCCCGGTTACCAAACGCAACCTCACCCAATGGTTTTTCAAAATTACCGACTACGCCGAAGAGCTAGTGACCACTTTGGATGCTCTGGATTGGCCGGAAAAAACGAAAGCCATGCAAAAAAACTGGATCGGTCGCTCCGAAGGAGCTTTCATCGACTTTCCCTTAGCCGATCACCCTGGTTTTATCCGCAACTTTACTACCCGCGCCGACACCCTTTACGGCGCCACTTATCTGGTGCTGGCGCCAGAGCATCCTTTGGTACTCACCATTACCACTCCGACATACCGGGAGGCTGTGACGCAATATATTGCCAGCACCGCCCAGCAAAGCGAGCTGGACAGGGTCGCCAATGTTAAAGAAAAGACCGGAGTCTTCACGGGAGCTTACGCTTTGCACCCACTCACCCAAGAAAAAATACCTATCTGGATAGCTGATTATGTCCTGGCAACCTACGGCACGGGCTCAGTGATGGCTGTGCCAGGCCACGATATCCGCGACTTCGAGTTCGCCACTATTTACCACCTGCCCATTCCCCGAGTAATTAGCGCTGCCCACCCGGATACCCCTGATAATTTACCCTACATTGGTGACGGTATTTTAATCAACTCCGCATCTTTTAACGGGGAAAGCTCGGAGGAAGCCAAAATAACCGTTGTGGCTCGTCTGCAGGAGCTGGGCTTAGGCCAGGCGACGATCACTTACCGCCTCCGAGACTGGCTGGTCTCCCGTCAACGCTACTGGGGAGCGCCGGTGCCTATTATCCATTGTCCCCACTGCGGCTTAGTCCCCGTTCCGGAAGAGGATTTACCGGTAGAACTCCCTTACGATGTACAGTTTACCCCGGACGGGCAATCTCCCTTAGCCAAAAGCCCTGCCTTTATGGAAACCACCTGCCCCACCTGCGGTGCCGCTGCCCTGCGCGACCCTGACACTCTGGACACGTTTGTCGATTCCTCTTGGTACTTCCTGCGCTACCCCGACAACCGCAACCAGCAGGCCGCCTGGGATCCCGCCTGGATTAACCAGATGCTACCCGTCGACCGCTATGTGGGCGGACCGGAACATGCCTGTATGCACCTCCTCTACGCTCGCTTTATCACTAAAGCCCTGCGGGATATGGGCTACTTAAACTTCGGCGAACCTTTTACCTCCCTCTTTCATCAGGGGATCATTTTAGGTGTCGATGGGCAGCGGATGTCCAAATCTCGGGGTAACACTATTGCCCCCGACGGTTATGTGGAAAGATATGGCGCCGACGTTCTGCGCCTCTACTTAGCCTTTGCTTTCTCCTACAGCGACGGAGGTCCTTGGCCAGTGGATGCCGATAACAAGCCCAGCGATGAAGGGATACGTGGTATCTACCGCTTTGTGCAACGCCTGGAGCGCTGGATCGACCGCCTGTTGGAACTGGTGCCCGCACCCATCCCTGCCGGCACCCCTACCCCTCTGGCAAGTTTGAGACCAGCCGAACGGGAACTGAATTTCACCCTCCATCAGGGGATTAAGACTATCAGTCGCGACCTTCCTTTGTATCAGTTCAACACCTCTATTGCCCAAATAATGATCTTACTGACCTCCTTGTCCCGCTACGAACAGGAAAGCTCTGCTCCCAACCTCCCCTTCCTCGCCCAAGTCACCCAGGAGATGCTGCGCCTCTTAGCGCCCTTAGCCCCCCATCTCGCCGAAGAGCTTTGGGAGGAGCTGGGACACACCACCTCTATCCATAACGAAGCTTGGCCTACCTGGGAGGAAGCCGCTCTGGTCTTAGACGAAGTGGAGTACGGGGTGCAGATTAACGGGCGTATCCGCGCCAAGTTGATGCAGCCCCGGGACGCCAGCCAGGAAGATATTCGCTTAGCCGCTCTGGCTCTCCCCAGTTTAGCCGCGGAGCTGGCCGAAGGCACTGTCGCCAAGGTGGTGGTCGTCCCCGGACGCCTGGTGAATATAGTTATCACCTAAAACAGAGCATTGGATTCTAGTCCATTGAACCAATTTTCCCGCTCTGCTAGATGGGGGCTACCCGCCCCCAAACCCCGGGTCGCTACGGCAGGCAAAGCCTGCCTGCGCTTACTGGAACTGCGTTCCAGAGCCACGGTTCCCGTGGCGGAGTAGAAGCCCATTTCTATCATGCCATGGGTGAACCAATTCATCGGCTTCTACTCAAGGGAACTTTTTTTCATACCCCTTCGTCTATATGGGTGTGAGGCGAGCAAAGATGCTTGCACACTAATAAAGATAAGAGAGGGTAAAAAAATGAGTAAGTTTCTAGGTTTGGTCATGGTTTTGTTAATGGTTTTCGGTACGGTTACCTCTGCTGCTGAGCTTCCGGTGACGGAAAAAACAGATCGCTTCGATGTCATAGAAACAGATAGTGGATTGAGCCTCATCAGCCAGGACGGCGAGCTGGTCATCCATATTAGCGATAAAACCGCCATCCACTTTGAAGATGGTCTCGCAGCCGCAGAACTTATGGTCGAAGGTCAAACCTTGGCAGAGCTCCTCAACGGCCGAAAGCTCACTGTACGCTACACCATCACGACCCGCAGCCTTCCCCCCCAAACTACCCCGTCGGAAGTGATTATCCACTACGAGACCCCGGTAGCACCGATTTATCAGTTTACTCCTGGTGAACTGGATGCTCTCCTCGCTTCCACTTCCTCAGAAGAAAAAATCGACGCTCCTGTAGCTATTGCCCCCCCCATCTACACCTTCTCTCCGGAAGAGATTGTCGCCTTATTCCCGCTGAATGGCGAAATCGTCGTCGGTGACACCATTATTACTGCTCCCCTGCCCTACTACAACAACGGCGTGGTCATGGTCCCCCTGAGAGCTGTAGCCGAAGCCTTAGGCTTTACCGTCGCCTGGGAGCACGAAACCCAGAGCCTACGTCTGGGCGTAGCCATTAACTTACGGATAGGCGCCGATTACTACACTGTTGGCAGAATGGCTCCTATCGAGTTAGGCACTACACCGGAACTTTGCGAAGATGGCAACACCTTTGTTCCCCTCTCCTTCTTCCAAAAGGTTATCTCCGGTTACCAGACCTACGTCTTTGAAGGGCAAGTAGTCATCACTGCTGCTAACGATATGAGGTAGTCTAAAAGACAAATTGCCAAGCTACATAACGAAAATGCCGCAGTCGGACTTTACTCCGGCGGCGGCATTTAATGTTAGCAAAGCTAAGGGCGTGAAGCCGGAT
>Ga0123353_10006736_pt1 | contig 15389 bp, 10 predicted proteins | sample TergutLab28metaG_3_FD_92763 | JGI IMG/M metagenome (GOLD analysis project Ga0123353, IMG submission 92763) | Labiotermes labralis P3 segment gut microbial communities from Petit-Saut dam, French Guiana - Lab288 P3 | ecosystem: Host-associated > Arthropoda: Insects > Digestive system > Gut ... | reverse complement strand
TTCCCAGGAAGTTTAGAGAATCATAATGTGATTCAGTGATCATGTTAATTTTTCCATATTTTACATCCTAACACTACTTAGAGTATTTGAGCGCATTTGGTGTAAGAGGGCTGTACCAAATGTCATGAAACTGAGACGCAAGCCTTAGAACGCGCGGTCGCTGGGAGCGCCAGCCACTGCTCTAGAATAAAACTCAGCATACAGTGATTTGAAGGAAAGGCCACAGTTGATAGTTTTGTTCTAATAACTATGAAACTTGCGCATATCTAGGTAACAATAGTCTTGCTCTTTCAGGAAAATGCAGTCTATAATCAGTGGCTCACAAATTAATGAATGTCTCTTGAAGCTATTTGTATATGAGAAAAATTTAATACAGCAATTTCATGACCAAAAAAAAAATGGCTTTGCTCACCGTATCAGTGACGATCTGGGTAGTATTGAAGAAGAGGTGAAACCCTGTCTGAGTGCTCATTCCATAGACTGCGAAAATAGGAAAGATATTTCCTGGCGAAAAATGACATATCATGTCTTAAACAGAATGACCCTGCTATGGAGATGGCAACGTCATTGCAAATATACAATTGAACAATTTTTAAAGGTAAACAGGTTGAAATGGAAGAGACATGCCAGACTTCAATTAATTTTAAGATGATTCGCTCTCGATGTGTCAACAAATCAACATAATTGTTCAGTACAGTCATACAAAACATTACAGGTTTCTTAGGCGACTAGTTTCGGCTTGATGTAAGCCATCATTATGTCTTCTTTTTTTCCTCTTTTAAAAATCTTTAGCGGACTTTACTACTGCAATCGTTAAATGTCCAGTTAAGGGTTTGAAGAAAAAGGACTAGTCGCCTAAAAACTGTACTGTAAGGTTTTGTTGACTGCATAATGAACAATAAATACAGGACTTCATTGGATGCACACAGGAATCTACCTTTATAGCATATCTTATGCTAAAACCCTGATTCAAATAAAGTGACGTAAAGCACCAGTATTCTACGCATCAATAGATCGCTATTGTCACATAATCAATGGCTATATGAGTGATTTATTTTGTAGGTTACATAATGTTGCCTTCCAGATGCGTTAGTTTGTAATGATGAATTATAAGCACTGAATACGACATGAAGACAACAATCGTCGCATATTTTAAAGAAAAGTACGAAAATCTTCCGCGAAGTTTGCCGTTACCGATATTCGAACATGATGCGTGTAAAATCAAGGGCCATAAGAAATAATATGTCTGTCAGTCCAGATGGGGAAATGGTTTCAGATTTCAGTGACGCTATTTTACTGAAGTGGTAAGTACGGACATCTCTCACGTGATGACAGGCTTTCTTACAAACAGCCCGCCTTCTCTGATAGATAATAACTAAAGTCAGGTATTATCAACACTTGAAAAACAACGGGTAAAAGAAAAAGACTCGTCGCTCGTCATGACCGACCACAAAGTGATAACTCGTCTGTGGTAATCTGTAATCTGTGGGAAACCTGATCCAAAGGTGGTAAGAACTCTTTAAACAGAGGCTTAGCCTGTCATCTATCAGCGGGATGGAAAGTTATCTTGTCTACGATGTTCTATGTGCTGTTCAGTCATTTTCACTTATGAATAGTGGCGCTAGAATTAATTTACTTTTTCGTTAAATATTTTTATTCATAAAAAGGCGAAGGAGTAGAATAAATTGTAACACAGTAATACATATAATCATATTTTGAAAAGGATGAATGTTATTAGGAGAGATACACTGCAGAATAGAGGAAGGTTTGTTGGACGTGGCAAAGGGCAGAGGATTAGAGGAGCAGGTATACACTTTTAAGCAATTTGCAGTGTGCTGAAGATGTTTAATTTATTTGTTATTGTGGCGTTGTTCAAAAATTGGTATGGATGGCAAAGCAGTAGGATATGACGGTGTATACTGGACTCGGTGGTTCAGAGTAGGGTTAAGTTCTGGGCTGAACTGCATTTGTTAGATAATATACTGAGTGTAAGAACATGCATAGTATGAATAGTAGGAAGTCTGTTTCGTGGAGTTAGTTACTTGGGTTTTTATGCTAAGCTAAGCTAATTTTTTAAATGCTGTTTACATCTTGTGCCAAGGTTAAGAATGATTGATTCCCATGTGTGCCTTCATGGCACGTGGAGGATATGATAAGATTTCAAATAAAATACCAAAATTATGTGCCAGTTACTTTGGTCAGCCCCTTACATATATCCATAATACTTCAATTACTCCAAGAAATTTTTCTGAGAGTCTTGAATGTTCAGTTGTAGTTCCTGTCTTTAAGAATGGGGATATGTCACAAATGGCCAATTATTTGCCAATCTCTTTAATAACAGGTTTTTGCAAAGTCTTCAAAATATTAACTTATAGATGAATAACTCAGCACATACAATGCCATAACAATTAATATGTGAACAATTTGGGTTCAAGAAAGGCTTATCTATGGACAGTGCAACATATAAGCTGATAGAGACAATATTTAATGCCTTGAATAATGGAAAATGTATACTAGGTGTATTTTGCAACCTGACCAAGGCATTTGTCCATATTAATCATGCAACTATTGGTCAAGAAATTGGAATTTTATGGTGTCAGAAGTGTTCTCTTAAACTGGTTTCGATCATAAGTAGATGATAGGAAGCAAAGGGTTCACCTACAGTTATTACAATCAAAATCTCAAATTGACATAATGTAGAGCATGGTATTCCCTAGGGATCTGATATTGGTCTGCTGCGCTTAAGTTCATATATTAATGATTTCCTGATGTTAATAAATAATATCCCGGATGTAATAATGTTCGCGGACAATACTAGCTTGCTGATTACTGCTATTTCTCAGCAGGAACTTCTAAGATTTAAACATGTTTTAAATCATATGTCTCAATGGTTCCAGGCAAACCAGCTCATCTTAAATCCCACCAAACTGAAAGTTTGAAATTTACTTCAGCTGAACTACCTAATGCATTAAATCTAATCTATGTTGATCATCTTCTATTAGAAATGGAAACCATTAAGTTCTTAGGCTTGCATTTGGATAACCACATCATCTTCTATTAGAAATGGAAACCATTAAGTTCTTAGGCTTGCATTTGGATAACCAGTTTACTTGGCAGAATCAGATTCAACTTTTTCTCAGGAAATTGAGTTCTGCCTGCTGCCTCATGAGGCGATTATGTAGTGTATTAAATATTGATTCTCTAAAACTTGTTTATTCTGCTAATTTACATTTGATAGTCAGATATTGTACGATACTCTGGAGTAATCAACGAAGTGTAAATAAGGTGTTTATTCTGCAGAAGAGGATTCTTAGAATAATGCTAGGATCGGGCTACAGGAGTTTATACAGGTCTTGGTTTAAACAGCTTGAGATATCAATTGTTCCATGTCTACATACTTCTTCATTGGCGACGTTTGTGATTCCACTTACTTTAAAAATAATTTTTCTGTACATTCTATCCATTCAAGGCAGAAAAATCATCTTCATAAACCACTGGTTAAATTAACATTGATAAAAAGGGGCATTATGTATTCTTGCATTAAGGTATTTAACCCTTATCCTGCTAATGTGGAGAATATGGTGAGCTCCTAATAATGCCAGCAGACGGCAGATGGGATTTAATTCGGCGTTTAAAAGGTTAATAAATTGCCATTGGCCATTACTCAGTTTCAACATGACAAAAAACAGTTAAAGATTGTATTGTAAAAGTATTAACTTACTCATTGTTTCTATTCTGTTGATGACTTTTTAGCATTTTGGTAATGTTAGTCTATCCTTTTCACTGTTAAATACTTGTTCTTAATCAGTTTTGATATAATGTTGTATTTCTTGGATTACCTAATGCTGCATATATTCTTATCATGACATGTTTCACAACCATTTGTCTTTGACCAATACTGGATCTATGAAATGTATCTATGTGAATGTGAATGAATGTGAACTTTACCTTTACTTTGTGTAGGTACAATGTTTTTCATCACAGCCACTAAATATTTGGTCTATCAGGGTAAATGTTTTTTGACATCTTATTTGAAAATCTAAGAAATTATATTTGTTGTTAAGTTACACTATACAGCACAAATCAATAATTATTTGTTTTCAGGATTTCCAAGGTCTCAGGTAGTCTGTGGGAGAGATCAAACTCTAGCTGGAGGAAGATTTCCATTGGTAACACCAAACTGTTTAGTGCCATCATTTAGTACACAAGCTGCGTCTTCAACAAGTAATATCCATACAGCTGCATCTTCCTCAGCTAGAAGGAAAAAGTTTCCAGAGTGAGTCTTCTCAAAATTATGAGGATAAATATCTAAGTATTTGACCATGTATCCACAAACTGATTTGTTTCTTTGGAAACCAGGAAGAGAAATTTATGTGCTAGTGTTGCACCTTCACACTGAGTTATTTTGAGTTCATTCTGACTCAGGTTCAAGTTTCATAATTTTTAGAAGTAATTCATTTTTCAGGGAAATAAAATTCCAATATGTTTATAAATTTCCTACAATCAGTAAAGATATTAGCAATTCATGTAATAACTATGGAACACCATTACAATATGGTGACTTTGTTCCTGAAACTCTTAGCTACTCTGGTTTATAAGACCATCTCCTGCCAAGCTTGTTACAGAAATTTTGTTTTGTTTATTCTTGCTATATGCAATACAAACATTTTGTTCATCAATGGTATTAAACTATACCTGTGTAGTGTAACTTACATCAAAGATTGTGATGTTTTGGAATGTGACACACTTATAATCTGGTAAAAGGATAGCATGTCACTGTTTTTAAGGAGTGTGCTATCTGAAGGCATAGCCATTTCAAGGTTGAATTCTTGACGATGAAAGCAATAAGTTTCTCTGACACATTGTTTCTGTGTGCCATATATTCCAGATGACGCTGAGACTTTATAGTCTCTCATATGATAACCTTATATTGCTCATGCAACAGCAATTTTTCATAACCCACACTATTTGCCAAACTGAGATTCCTACATTACTAGACAGCTGGGTTAAAAACTTACCTTCTGTCAAACTGTTCTGACCACAAAAAAAAGTGCTTCTCCATATATTTTTGTACAAATATAACATGCTAAAGTGTTGTTCTGTTAAGGATCTGTCAAGTTTTTCCTGTCTCCTGTGAAACTCTGTGTTGGTGGGTTATGATAAATAGCTGTTTTATGAATGTTAGTCACATTAATGAAACTGCCAATTTGTTGCAGACATACAGATTACATACAACCAAATATGATAACAAATTTGCTCTTATGTAATATTTACATAGCAATCTTAGCATGTACCAAATAAATCTTATGTAACATCAAAGTACTTAATTTATTGCACCAACAGAATGCACAGTATTAATTACACAAGAACACTGAAGATATTGTTCTGGCATATTTTGGTGCAAGTGTACCATCTTCAGGGAGCACAATATGCCACTTTAAAACCAACTGGCAATGACAGGCTGTCATTTACAAGGTTCCACAGTCTGTAGTAAGCTCTGTTGTTGATGTCAAATATGTACAAAAGCACAACTTGCACAGTTTTTAAAAACTTATAGTTAAGATATATGCAAACACTTCTAATGTGGTTAAATATGATTTGTACAAAGTAAAATTATTGTTATTGTGGCTGGCAGTGGAAACTTCTAGTTTGTGGCAGTATGTTTAGGTTTCTACTGCATATCTGATTCCACTTTGAACTGAGGAGTATCCTGTTGGGTATGATACATGATATAGCATTAACACAGGGACCTGATCCACTTTGTATTGAGATATGCACTACCGATCTAATCTAATGTAATCTAATCTAATCTAAAATATATGACACAAACTAGAAAATTCCACAACCAATCACTACAGCAATAATTTTATGTTGGATAAATTGTATTTAACCATATAAGAAGTGTTTTAGTCACATATTAACAATAAGTACTTAAAAATTGCAAAAGTTGTACTTTTACACATAATTTACATAAACAAAGAGCATACTACGAATTGTGGAACTTTGTAAATCGTAGCTTGCTGTTGGCGTTGGTTTTAAACCTGGCATATTTTGCTCCCTGAAGGTACACTTGTACATAAATATGTCAGAGCTGCTTCTTTGCTACTCATACATATTTAATACTGTGCACTAGGCTGGTGCAATAATTGAGTACATTGATCTGAAAAATGCATGGTATGAACAACCTGAAAATAGCTTATATAATATGTCACCATGTTGTATAAATATACTCCAGTCAAATTAGTTACTGAATCAAAGAATTCATTATGAGGGGGGCAATTAAAAAAAATACATTATGCACTGTAACTGCAAGAGCGTATCTGTTTATGTAATATTAGCGTAGTTCTACTCACAATGGTACCAGACTCCACCCAGGTCAATCACATAAGGGCCTGGATACATTTTTACATGTCATAGTGTGGTAATGTACCTCAGATTTTCAAAGCATTAGTACAGAACTGTCTGTAGCTCTGAAAGCTGTACTTTTGTGTCCAATTCTGTCATTCCCATAAGGAAATAATTATCAAAATATACATAAAGGAAAAGCTATACAATTTCACTAAATTTGTACTGATCCAAAATGAATGTGAGAATTAAATTTTTTGGACCGTGAATACAGTGATCATGTTCTTCGGAGACGTTTTGCCATGCAATTTACCGGAGAGGTACGAACATTATGTAGGGTCTTGGTGTCTCCACCTTCAGGGCAAATCCTCTGAAGTAATGGTGACTCTGTGCCAAATGAGTGTCAGTCATATCCAGGAGACTATAATCTTAATGTCAGATGTAGTTGCTTGTTTAGTTAGTGTCTTTGTGCTTAGTATCTGGCTTACATTTTTTTCGGTATTTAATCAGTAGTAGTTTTTGTAGCGTATTTAAGTCAAAAGTAGTCTGTGGTTGTCTTATGCTTGTGTGTTGATTATACTTTGGAAAATCACTGGTTGTAAGCCAACAAAGGAACTTATTTCAACAATTTAGCATGTTATGAAATATAATTATTTTTATTCTGTATACCACATCAGTGTGTAAAATGCAGCTGTTTTTGGATAGAGAGCCTGTTTTTATTATGTGGAAAGAAATGTTTTTAGACCAAGCAGTATTATTAGGAACAAATATTTTCAGGTAGTCTTTGAATTGCCTAAAGGTTCATTTCTGCATAATCTTGCACAGGTTGAATTTTACATATCAGAATTACCATAATAATATATGGTACTCTACTCTGTCTCAGTTAACACTGATGCTGTGTGACAAAGGCACAAGCAGTTACTACTACATGTACTCTGCCATAAGCAACCTGTTTATTTACTGATGTGAATTTCTGAATGGAACTTAAATTCATTTTTGGGGGTGTTCCTGAAGTCAGACTTGCAGAAGTAATGTCTTGAATAAAACAGGGAATGCCTGTATTTGATATGCAGTAACTGTTGCATGATTAGTTTTAAGGTGTGAAATGATGCAGAAAGAATTTATTCTTTTGGAGTCACCCAAAACTTCCTGAAAACATATTTGTTTCAGTTTTTAAATAAAAAAAAAAATATAAATATGGAATATAAATGTTCTGTATGATTTACATATATGCCAAGGAACTTGGAAGATGATAGATGAATAAGGTTGAGAAAGCTATTTAAAGTGAAAATTATGCACCTCTGTTTGTTTGCATGATGTCTGTTTGACTCTAGAGATGAGAGAATTTACTAGAAAAAGAATCTGTGTTGCTTAATGGAGTACAATAACAGTTTGTTCCATTGCAAATGTAGATAAGTCATGAAACTTACGAATTACTTTGTCAGCCCTTTGAAGCTAGTGGTTCGTCTAAGTAATTTTTAAATGTTTGCAGAAAACACACTGTATCTCCATTGAAAGAAAATTCCAGTTAATGGTGTTTAGAGCAATAGCACTATTCATTGAACTTTGAAGGATTCTGATGACAGTGTATGATCATAGTTACATCTGAAGTTTTAGACATTGCACATCATCTGGGACTAAAAAACCCAGATAGATTTGTGGTCTGGATTTACCTTCATCTTCAGGTGGAATGAAGAAATGGAGACTAGTTCTTTCTACTGGGGCTGTCAAAGTAGGTTCTCCTTATTCCCCTTTCCACCTGAAGATGGAGGGATAACCAGCCTCTGAAATAGTGTGAATTTCTATAGCCTGAGATGACAATGTCCAAAGTTTCATTCATGTTTCTGTATCACATCTCTTGCAGCTTTTCATCATCCAGTGGTAGTGGATCACACCCACGTATATCTTCAGAAAACAGGACCCCAAAATCCTCTACAACTACTACCAGCGATAATAATTCCATGTGTATTGTAGGTGTGTGTTTGTGTCTGGTATGGTATAATATTTTTTAGTGTGCAGTAATTCATTTTTGTGGTTGTAGAAGTGGTGGAGTAGTACTATGAGAGCAATTTCTCGTTATGCTTATGTCCCTTCCTGTACTAATATTTCAGCATATGAGAATTTTGAACAAGTCAAGAAAAATAATGGGTAATGTGCCATGCCTCATTACTGTTACGTATCTGTGTGTGTGTGTGTGTGTGCGCCACATGTGCTAGCATGTAAAAGGTAGTCTGGTTGATATCTAGTGAGATTTCAGAAAAACCTGCTGCTTCTATCTTCTACATTAAAGATGGATGCAACAGGTTTTTCTGCAACATCCTAAATGTGTACCAAACTGCATGGCATCAAATCCCAGAAGACAGTAATTTTCAAAATTCTTTTCCAGTTTTCAATCGTATTAACTGTAATCATCATGAAACTTTATGGACCAAATCTAATGCAACTAACAAGCATAAAATTATCACATCAACAGCTACTACAGGACACCATAGTATTGTCTGTCTTTGTGTATCCTACCTTCCAGCAATGAGGCCATGAGAGAAGTCTGAAGGATGGGAAATGTGGCAGTGTTCAAGGCTTCCTACTTTCAGCCTTCTGTTGCATCCTTGTCCAGCCCAAAGTACTTTTTAATATGAAAATTTAGAGCATAGCTGTTACCACCAACATTACTGTAATCAGATTGGCTAGATTAGTGGAGAGTTACATAGTTAATTAAGTCTACTCTATTGGGCTTATTTATTCAGGCAACGGTTTATGGATGAGGTGATTAGTCGCCAGCCTCACATTGCAGAGACTGGGTTTGATCCCAGGCCAGTGTGTATGTGATTTATAGCAGAAAAAATGGCACTGGGACAGGTTTTATGAATACTTAGATTTTCTTGTGTCATTGTTATTCTGCCAGTGCGTGATACACAATTTTACTTCATCTACCAATGATGCTATATAATTTTAGCAGTTTACAGTGTCACTAGTAATACATTTCTCTTTCTTTATTCAGTGAAGCTAGTGTCCTTATACTTGTATCAAATGACTCCTGCAGAATAATTCCCCCACACTGGTTTTACTTTATAATGGAGACATAACCAGTCACATATATGCAGCGTTTTTAGGATGCTACATTGCAGTCTGACAACAGCTCAAGTTCAGTTGAAGTGCTAAAGTAATAAAGATATAATATGCATATAAATACAAATCTGTACAGTTGTAGTTGATGGTGTATTTGTTTGTAAGCTGAAAATGCAGTGGATGTGAGAAATTTCTGGAAAAGACTTAAAACAATTGTAAGGGCACACTTATGATGTTTGAATACTGACTTGGTGATAATTCTTGAAGACTTGTTCAGAAAACATAAGTCATTAAGTAATAATCAGTATTTTACAGACTTTATCTCAGAACTCTACTGAATAATAATTGTATCCATAAATTCCTTCAGCATGAAGATCATGAATTTTGTGAGTATGATATTATTCCATTCTGTTAGAGTCACAAACAGGCATCTTCTTCCAGAAATTAAGTAAATTATGTGTATATTACTTTTTGAAAGTTATACATCCTGTTGTGTTCTTGTGAGATCAGTTAATAAATAAATAAATGAATAAAAACTGTTAACACAAATAACTCTGATACTTTGTATTGTAGTGACATGTTTCAACCTTACCGTTCAGTAACACTTAAAAGAAAGATATAAAATTGCATTAGCTAAAATGGGATCTCATCTTTACAAGTAAAATATGTCTTGTATTATTCATGTTGCTTAAGTCATAAATTAAAATAGGTTAAAATAAGGTCGATAAAATGAATTGGTGTTAGGCAGTATGTTGACAAGTTGAAACAGGGCAAGTAGGCCATTCTGTTGTTATGTTGCACTAAGCACTCCTCCATAAGGTATGGTCAATTTTCAGGTGATGGTGTATAATTGTAAGTTTGGACTGATTTCACCCGTTGTACAACATAAGAACAGAACAGCCTACTTGCTCCATTTAACCACTCCGACATACTTCCTATCACCAAGTGATTTTATTGACCTTATGTTAACCTATTTTAATTTACAACATAAGCAACATGAAAAATACGAGACAAAATTTAACTGTAAAAATAAGATCTTATTTTAGTTAACTCAATTTTATATGTATTTTTTAAAGTGGCACTGAATGGCAGCTTGATGGTGATCCATTAGGGTTGAAAAATGCTGCTACAATAAAAAGTACCAGAGTTAGTTATGTCAATGGTTTTATTTATTTTTTAACAAATTATATCACAGGATCTCAGCAAACTTCCATATTTTCCATTTTCATGACAATTGAAAGCCGAACCATGTATTACTGGGAAATTAAACCTTAAATTACAGTTTTAATGCACTGTTGAAAGTTAATTATCACTTTGCGTTTAACTTCTGTATCCATTGCTCTTCTCTCTGACTTAATTTATGGAACGCCCACAAAATGAACAATATTTAACATGCTGGGTACTTCTGAGTTCTTGCCTGATTTGTAAGTGATAAATATTACAGTGTCTCCTTTGTTGCTCTTTGAACACATTCAAACACTTTGACAATGATGACTGTGACTTTGGGTTGTGAGACTGTACTTTATTTAGGTAGGTACTAATGTTTTGAGTGGGCCAGGTAGCTTAGTCCGTATAGCGACTGACTACAGGCTGGATGGTCTGGGATCGAATCCCAGTGGGGACGAGATTTTCCGCCCATCCAGACTGGCCCTGGGGCCCACCCAGCCTCGTGTACAATGGGTACTGGGTCTTCCCCGGGGTTAAAGTGCGGCTGGGGCATGCTGCTGACCACTCACACCCTTCTTGTGCCGTGGTCATGGAGGAGTAGAGCTATACCTCTACCCACCCTCTGGGCCACATTGAGTCAGTAATGGGAACACTTTACCTTTACTAATGTTCTGCAGATATCTGCTGCCTCCATTCTGTTGGTAACCATCTACCAAACTCTGACTGACTTCCCAAATGATGTAATATTATTACATACAGCTGTGAGAAGCTCATAATCTCACACAGTGTCACAGTGATGTTTCACCATACACTTGTTTAAATGGTTTTTGAAAATCTGTGTATGATAGACAAAATAGTGTTATAAACATTCAGTTAGAGTCTACCACTGGTGAAGATTCAGCCCTTAAATAAAAAGACTGTAATTATAGGAATGGCCAGAAAGAGGATACAGAAATTTATGCTGAAGCATTTTTGAGAATCATATAACTTGCAAAAGAAGTATGAGGGGTAGAGGATGATCAGTGATTTCTTAGAGTGTCATATTGGATGATCACTAAGTGTGGTAATTTATTTTCTGTTCTCTTTAAAGCTTTGACCGAAGGACGTGGTCAAGCACGTGGTGAAGTTGGTATTGCAGCTCTGGATATTAATTATCCACTCCTGATATTATGCCAAATTAGTGACAATCAAACGTACATTAATACTCTTAGAAAAATCAACGTCTTGAATCCACTTGAGGTATGCTAGATTTTATGCATTTATTTTTCATAATGTTATGAAGTTTGTGGACTAAACCAGTAGCTGCAGATAGTTGAACTGTTTTGTTCATAACTATATATCTCCTTGAAAACAGGCATGTAAGCAGTCACAAGATACAGTCAACTCTGTTTTAGATTTAATGTTCTCACACCATTGACTATTATTTTAGGACAGCAAGCCATACTGCCTTATACAAAGGTGGCAGCATTCCACAGGAACTGACTGCCTTCTTCATCAGACCACCTTAAAATGTGCAAAGTGAATAGCCTGGGAATTGAAGCCTGTTCTGAATAGTGTGCTTATCATACTGAATTATCATCTGCTTTATATCTGATTAGAACTGAAAGTGTGAAAGTAACTAATACCTAAACATACCACTCTACTGTATTTTCAGGTAGTTCATCTCAGTTTGCTTATTACAGCCAGTTTTATGTAAGATCAACTTTATTTTGCCTTTCCAAGTCCTTGGTCCATGATGCAATATTCAGAAGTATACAAAAAATTCTGCAAGAATTACTTATTTTTCCCATCTGAATAATATCCAAAGCCTCAGTCTTGGCTAGATTCACCTCTGTGAAATTTCAAAGATCTAACCTTGGCACTTGTGTGTAAAGAGTTGATTAGGACATACATTATAATATTATGGAATATAACAGCAATGAATTTAAGGAACTCTCTTCTCGTGACACTGTGTTATTTTATAGGTGGATACCCACATTTCAGGCACAGTTGCCTCCATCTTTTGGGTTCAAGATGAGATGCTGAGTAGGTTCAAATACATGCACACCTTTCAAGCTATCAGGTCTCTTGCAGGATACACTTTTTTCCATTACAGATATTAGTACCTAACACCTTCTGTGATATGCAGTTAACAAGCAAGCTCTACACACTTGTTCAAGAGACATTCCCTACAGTGAGTATGAACAGTGTCCTCAGAAAGCACTTCAAGGACAGTGTAGGACTGCAGCAGATTGAGAGTCTTTGTGCTGATGAATTCTCTTCAGTACAGATAGTGGTGTCACAGAAGTAAGTATAACGTGAGAGTTGAGAGCTTCTTTATTTTGTGTTCTTGTAAGAGCTTACTAGTGTTTAAAAGGAACATGACCCTCATCTTCAGAGATGAAGGCAGCATTTTCCTCCAAAACATCAGTGAATTGGTGCCCAACTATATGGTACTAGATCATAGAAGGCAGTAGTTTTCATGTGCTTGAATGATTTATGGTAATTGCAACTTTTGAAAATAAGTAGAATTATGGCAGAAATTACAGGGGACTATAATTTTATTTACTTGTAGATAATAAGTAAAATATTCCATGAAGAACATGAAATAACTGCTTTCTTTTATATTCATCTGTGTTCTTACATTAATCACATGTTTGTGTTGTTAACAGTAAGTTGTGTAAATAACTGATATTGCTTATTTTCCTGGTCTGTAAATTTTAAGTCTTCTAGATCTGTTGCTGTTAGTGTGTTTATTTTATTGTTCTCTATTATGCAAATATATTATGTGCATTAAGTACAAGGTCTGACTAATATTTGTGGATATCACCTCACAGTTTCATACCATTGTTATTTTTGTAACTGTTGACTTACAAAAAGTAGTCCATAACAGTATTTCAATTCGTAATGTGTAGGTATGCTTTTGTCTATCACTGTCAAAATCCACATCTGTAGTTCCAATTGTTCATTAGTTATCTCCATCCAATAAAAGACAGAGAAAATGTTCTTATGACTGCCATGTTGTTATGTTATATTTTACCATATTTATTACACCTAAAGTTTCATGTTTTCTGAAGAATTGTTACCATTCATCATTTAAGGACAATGTATTTTGTGCTGGTAGTGTTGATCCCACCCAACAAATTTGTGCAACCATCATGTTGGTATTGCTGTTGGTAGGAAATAATTAAGCATGGCATAGGGATCACCAAAAGTGGAATAAAGTTATTACCAAGTACTGTGAAAATTGTTCATTTGGTTGAAAGACAAGCAGTCAAATGGAATGGTGGTGTCATAAGTCCACTTTTATCCTAAATAATGGAAAGTAAGTGGAAACAGATAATGGTACTTGGTAAATTACCTCTGTACAATATTTCACTGAAATGCATTGTAAGCACCTACACTTCCATACTTCAGCTTTCATAAAATGTTCATTTATGAATTTTGTCTGAAATGTCATTTATTTTTCATAAGCAATGTCAAAGAAGTTATGAGTCATTCTTGTCTAAAGTTTTATTTACTCTCTTACAACAGGTTTTATGCTTTGGCTGCAGCTGCAGCTTTGTTAAAATATATTGAATTTGTTCGGAATGTGTTGTTTGCACCAAAGAGTTTGAAAGTTGTGTATCAAGGATCACAGAACACGATGGTGATAGGTATGTATTTTTGTACTTTGAGACAACAGATACATACTGTTAGTTAAGACTTTGAAACACAATGTATGTGTTGGAGATTTAATATGAACCCACCTTACGTCATTTGCTAAAGTCAGTTAATTTATGGTGTTCTGGGATGTAACATAATGTAGCTTTAAAGAGGAATCAGTCTACCTGAATCCAAGGTGGTACATCACAGGCTACTTTAGTAGTGTATCTCATCATGGTTGGACACAAACAAATATTGCTGAATGCTGAGTGATCCAAGCTGGTAAACACAACAAATATAAGATTCTAGCTGCCTGGGATGTTAGAGCATGTTGAGGGGTAAATGCTTACTTTCATCTTCGGAATCAGTTAGTCATGTTTGACTCTGCAGATTATAAATATTTAGTTGACTGGTAACCAGTCATGTTTCAAAGGACCATAGTGCCTTCATTTTCAGGGTCACTCAGTCCAGGAAGCACTCTTCTTAGGCAACTTGTCCCTTATGATGAAGTGCACTATGACAGTTTGAAAAGTTTGTAAATGTTTGCAAGTCGACATGGTGTAACATTCCAGTAGATATGAATCTTCAGTAATACTTCTGTCAGAACCTGAAATCATGCAAAACCATTACCATTATCATGTGACTGATCAACTGCTGCTTGCCTATGTATTTGTTGGTGCACTGAGTGGGAAATACATTTTAAGACCCTTAGTAAGTTATGTATAAGTAGGTGTATCAAAAAGTTTCGAGACTAGTTCCATAGAACGCCAACCAATGGCAGTATGTGAATGTGTGCGCTGTGCTTGGGAGTAGGGAACGTTGCCACTTGGTATGCCGAGTGGCGTTGCAGTGTGAACATTGGGAGTAGCGCAACATGAGTGTTTGTCACCACGTGTGCCTTCACATTTGCGATTTCAGCATGGACGTGATACTGGAGTAGAGAGCAAACATCAAATTTTGCGTGAAACTCAGCAAATCTGGAGCGGAGACTTTTGAAATGATATGACGTGTGTATGGAAATGAGGCCATGATTCGTGCGAGGTGTTTCAAGTGGCACATGTGCTTCAAGAGAGGCAGAATATCACTCGAAGACGACGAGTGGACAGGGCGACCTTCCATGAGCTCAGCACCTAAAAATGTGGAAACAATTCGGCGGCTTGTGCATGAGGATCGTCGGACAACCATTA
>Ga0123353_10006734_pt1 | contig 15390 bp, 13 predicted proteins | sample TergutLab28metaG_3_FD_92763 | JGI IMG/M metagenome (GOLD analysis project Ga0123353, IMG submission 92763) | Labiotermes labralis P3 segment gut microbial communities from Petit-Saut dam, French Guiana - Lab288 P3 | ecosystem: Host-associated > Arthropoda: Insects > Digestive system > Gut ... | reverse complement strand
GGAAAAGTTATGGCAAGCTACATTTACAATGTTATGAATAAAAAAAATGTTGTCGTTTTTCATGTTAATGATGATTATGGAATAGGTCTTCGTAACGCATTTGTCGATAATTTTTCTCAATTAGGCGGTACTGTTTTATTAGAAGAACGTTTTGAATCTAGGCAAACAGATTTTAGAAACAATCTTCTTAGAATTAGAAATGTAAATCCTGATGTGATATTCATAGCAGGAAACGCAGGCGAGAATGGTCATATCGTCGAGCAGATGAAAGAGTTCAATGTTGTGCATCCGATTGTTGGCAATGTTGCGTTTGGAAATGATGAGTTTATAACTATTGCAAGAGGGGCATTCGACTCATTGATATTCAGCACACCGTACTATAATCCCCAGTCAGAAGAAGAACACGTTGTTACTTTTGTAAGAAAATTTGAGAAACGTCATCAAACACAACCGGATATGCCTGTTGCATACGGTTATGATGTCGCGAACATTTTACTTAAAAGTTTACTATCTGTTAATTTCGATTTAGACAGAGTAAAAGACTATATTTATACGATAGTCGATTTTAACGGAGTGACAGGTAGAACTACTTTTGATAGTAGTGGCAGTGTTTTAAAAGATATATACATTAAACAGATGTATGGCGACGGGCAGGTAAAAACTCTTGAAAAATATCACATTAATAAATAAGGAGTTGCTATTATGAAAAGTGTAAACGCACATTTAATCGAGTCTAAAGAATGCGAATTATTGGAACTTTTAGCTAATTGTTCCAATGACCAGAATAGTTTTAGCGATGCAATGTATGAAAAATTTTTTATAAAATTAAAAAAACAAGATGGGAGTATGTTTTTTTCTCTGAAAACTAAATATCTGTACTATACAAGTAGTGGCACTATGGCGTACTTAAAAATAATAAACGATATGCGAAAAACTGGTGATATGAGCCATAGTCATGATGTGACTGCGGTAAAAAACATAATATGCGATAAAGATAGTGGGATTAGCAATGGAAATGACTATGATTTTATCAGTTTAGGATGCGGTGACGGTACAAAAGATTGTGATATACTAAACGGTCTTGGAGGTTTAAAAAAGTATGTTCCAATAGATACAAGCCCTAAATTATTGCAGTTAGCTATTAACAACTTTAAAAAAAAATTTACTGATACCGTGGATAAAAATGGCGAAAATATACACAGTAACATTCAAGCAATGAATTGCGACTTTTTTGATTTATCGAAAATAAAGCTATCATCATTGATAGAATCAAAAAATAAAAAGATATATGCTTGCTTAGGAAACACTATTGGAAACTTTAAAGAAAAATCTCTACTGGAACAATTTTACAATACCATGGAAAAAGATGATTATTTAATAGTTAGCTTTGACACAATAGAGCCTTCCTCTGATGATGAAGCATACAATAAAAGTATAAAAAAATATCGTGATGATCGCCGTAGCGTAAATTTTCTTATGAACCCATTACAACTAATACAGTGTTATAAAGGACACTTTGACGAGTTAGCTTGTAATTTTAATCTTGACGATGAACAAGCTAAACCTCGTGATTTTTCTGACATTTCAGATAGCAAATCTTTTTCACCTTATATTACTTTTCCTTATAAAAATCAGCAAGCGCATCTGACATGGACTACAAAATATGTAGCAGGGGGTGTTATTAAATTTTTAGAAACGGAGATGAAAAATAAATTTCATCTTGTAAACAATCTCCCACAATATGATAAATTGGTAGTTCTGTTAAAAAGGCTTGAAGACCCTCAATACAAAGAAGTAAACATAGAAAAACTTAAAACGCACATTAAAAATAATTGTACAAGTTTGAGTGAAGAAAAAATGAGAAAATTACATTCCAAAATGAGTGTTGTAGGTAATGAAGCCTCTTTATTGTCAATGGTAAATAAAGTAAAAATCGGTGGGCAGTGGAACATATTTGATAGTTCTATTATTAAAAGTGCGAATATAGAAAATTACGAATTGAAAAGTGAGTTTAATGATGTTGCAAAGGTATTTCACACAATAACAAAAGAGGCGTAAGTTTGAAACTATTAACATATTCATATAAATCGCTTGATAGCATTGAAAAAATTTCATTAATTCTTATAGGGATAATGTCTTCTATGTTGGTTAATATTGTTAATGATTTTAATGTCAATCCCATTATTTCACTAATAGTTGATTTGGATTGCTTTGTTTTTGCATCGCTATCAATACTTAATTTGTATCTAATAGGAGTATTATCTCAAGACATTAAAGCTGAAACTAAAGAAAAAAGTATAACTAAATACGAACAACTTAATCAGGATAGTGTCAATCAGCATTTGAATGATTATCAAAAAACAACAAAAGCAGAAGATATAGCCATAAGAGAAAGTCCAAAGTACAACAAATTAATTAAGAGAATCATTTGGGGAGGATTCCTTATTTTAATGTCTTGTTTATTGTTTAACAAGGGTATAAAAGAGATCTTAATGATATGAATCAAATAATTGCAAACATATTACTGTCATTCATTTTGCTTGTTCTAATAAGCCAATCTTTCTCATTGACTTATTACTCCACTCGTTTTTTCCACATCGCCCACGCCATAACCCTAACTTCCTCTGCCTATTTCACTTTTCTATTTTCCATACAACTCAACTTTCCGTTAGCGACATCTGTTTTATTAGCTGTCCTTTGCGCTACAGTCATAGGAATACTATCCGAAATAGCACTATACAAACCATTAAGAAAATGTAATGCTTCACCTATGATATTGATGATCGCTTCATTAGGGCTTTATATTCTCTTGCAAAATGTAATATCCATATTTTGGGACGATTCTACTAAAAGCATTCGTACTTGGGATGTTAGAGTTGGAAACGAATTTTTCGGAGCGTTTATCACCGATATTCAAATCATCACAATTGCTGTTTGTCTATCTTTATTTGTAGCGGTCTTGTTATTCATGAAACACACCCGCATCGGACGAAATATCTGCGCAGTAGCAAGTAATCCCGAATTGAGCAATGTTGTCGGCATTCATTCAGATAGAGTTATCCTATGGGCATTTGGTATCGGTTCTGCATTAGCGGCAGTTGCCGGAATTTTAATAGCTTTTGATACGCACGTGAGACCGACTATGGGTTTTAACTGGTTATTATTTGGTGTAGTAGCAATGATTATTGGCGGCGTTGGCAGTACTTGGGGTTTAGTAGGCGGCGCGTTGCTCTTGGCAACATCACAGCACTTAGCCGCTTACTACATCGGCAGTCAATGGATAAATGCCGTAGCCTATATAATACTGATTTTATTCTTAATTGCAAAACCGCTCGGCTTCAGCGGAAAACGATTAAAGAAAATAGAGATTTGACTATGGAATACTTACTACATTTACTAATATTAGTAGGCATATACGTAATGCTCTCGCAGAGCCTGAACCTCTCTGCTGGCTACGGCGGAATGATCTCGCTCGCACACGCCGGATTTTACGGCGTAGGAGCATATACAGCAGCATTACTCGCTGTCAATTACCAACTCTCATTTTTATTAACATTACCAATTGCCATGCTGTTAAGCGGTTTACTTGCGTTAATAGTTTCTGCCATAGCCCTGCGCACGATTGACGATTATTTTATTGTTTGCACATTAGGCATTCAAGTCATCGTCTTCTCGCTAATGAACAATTGGATGTCTCTTACAAGAGGACCTCTTGGAATACCCGGAATACCGGGCATTCAAATTTTGGGCGTTGGAGTCGGAATAGGCAACAGATTAGTATTCCTATTATTAACTCTATTTTTCGCAACTCTAATCTTCCTCTTCCTAAAAAAATTAACAAACTCATCTTTCGGGCGCACCCTACGCGCGTTAAGCGAAGATGAAATCTTCGCACAATCTCTTGGTAAAAATGTTTATTTGACAAAAGTCATAGCGTTCACAGTAAGCGCTATGATTGCCGCAATTCCGGGTACGCTTTACGCCCACTACATCAGTTACATCGATCCAACAAGTTTCACAGTAGATGAGTCTATCTTTATTCTCTCTATTGTCATTATTGGCGGAATGCGAAATCTTTGGGGAAGCGTTATTGCGTCTGCGTTTCTTGTCTTGTTACCCGAAGCGCTGCGGTTTGTGGGTATGCCAAGTTCCATTGCCGCTAATATGCGCCAAATTATTTACGGCGGGGTTTTGATTTTTATGATGTTTAGGTATAGTAAGGGGTTTACTGGAGGTAAAGTTTCTGAAAAACTGACAGATGTTTCAAAATTAAAAAGGGAATTTTCAAAATGAAGAAGACGTTTTCGCTGTTTTCAGCCGTAGCCGTTATTATGATATTATGCGCGACGGTATTTGCATCCGATCTGTCCAATTCGTCCGAATCGGATTCGGCGGTTACCGCGCCGGTATTCATGCCGGAGTCTGTCTCCGATTTTGCCGCCGAGTCAATATCGGAGTTAGAACCGGCCGTTGATTCGGCAGCGATATCCGCACCCGAGTCAGAATCCGCCGTTAATTCGGTTACGGTATCAGCGCCCGTCCTCAATTCTGAACCGATCGCCATACCTGAACCGTTACCCGAACCCATCATTGCCCCCGTTCATTTTCCCGTGCCGACGACCGTCCCGGCCACCCGCAGCCCCGATCCCGCGGCGCAAGGCAAGCAAACTATCGCCGTCTATATGGCCGGCGAAGAGCCGCGGGACGCACGGGGTGTACACAACATCCTTGGCGGGGAGCTTGCGAGGAGCATCAGCGGGAGCGACAGGTACACCGCCGTAGACCGCACCGACGCTATCTTGCGGCAATTAGCCCGCGAACACACGTTCCAGCGCAGCGGCGCGGTAAGCGACGACCAGATAAAAAGTCTCGGACAACAATTAGGCGTCCAGTACCTGTGCATAGCCGGTATCAGCCCGGCGGGCAGACAGTCATACTACCTTGACGTGCGCCTGGTAGACGTGGTAACCGCCGAAATTATCCGCACCGTTACCGCAAACAGCAGTTTACGGGACGCCGGTGAGATGAGGTCGGTCGCCCGTAGTCTTGCTTATGAGCTGATAGAAACCGAAAAGGCAAGGCACGACCGCGAACGCAAAAAGCGGCTGCTCTTATCCACGGCCGTAAGTTTGGACGTTATCGGTTTGGGATTGATTGCGTATGGAGTAGTAGAAAACGGCAATATGAGAACGCGGATCGAAAACGCCAAATTCACGGACGCCGAAAGAGCTAAAACGAGACGCGACGCCGCGTACATAGCCGGCGGCGCACTTATCGCGAGCGGGATAACCATTCACATTTTATTTTAGAAACAGATGGAGAGTAACATGAGTAACTTGACAGACGCAAAGAAGATTTCATGTGCGCTCGTTGTATTAACCGGCCTCATCGCCGCCCTCTTTTTCACGTGTGAAAAGATGCCGGAGTACTGCGGCGACGGCAACCCGTTAGATCCCGCGAGACAGTTTTGTTTTGGCGGTGTAACGTACGACAAGTGCGCCGGAGCGGATTATGATCCGGCGTCTCAAATATGCGAAAACGGCGTACTTAAAGAGAGGTGTCCCGGCGGAAACAATTTTTTCAATCCGGTAACGGAATTTTGCTTTGGCAATGGCGTCTACCAGCTGTGCGGGGGCAATCGCTTCGCCCCTAATAACCAGGTTTGCCGCAGTAATATCGTGTTGAATATATGCGCAGACGGCCGCGAGGTACCGTCAGGCACGCCGTGCGATGGATACATTCTTACGACAACCGCCGCGCCCGGTATCGGCGGCAGCATAGCCCGCAGCCCGGACGCCGCAAACTACACGCCCGGAACATTAGTAGGTGTAACCGCAACGCCCGCAAACGGATACACGTTCGTTGGCTGGTCGGGAGCGTCAACTTCTACAAACCGTACGGTATCAATCACAATGGACGGCGACAAATCGTTAGTAGCCATGTTTAACGAGGTAAGCGCGCCGGGCACTCACACCCTTACGACAACCGCGATCCCGGAACACGGCGGCAGCATAACCCGCAATCCAAACGCGGCAAGTTACACCGCCGGAACGCAGGTTACAGTAACGGCCGCTGCAGAGCCGGGCTACAGGTTTACCGGCTGGGGCGGAGCGTCTGCCTCTACGTCAATCGGGATAGTGGTTAGCATGGACGGCCCAAGAGCGCTTATCGCCAACTTTGAGCCGGTCAGGTACACGTTAACGATAAACATAAGTCCCGCAGCCGGCGGAACCGTTACCCCCGCGAGCGGGTTGAGTCATAATATGAATACGCCGGTCGCCATAACGGCCGCTCCGGCGAGCGGTTACAGGTTCGTAAACTGGAGCGTGACGGGAGGCGGTACGATTGCCGATGCCGACAGCGCCGCCGCTGCAGTCACATTAACGGCTAACGCCGCCATTACCGCAAACTTTGAACTGATTGCTCATATTCACGATTGGGGTGATTGGATTGTAACTGCGCCAACCTGTACAGATAAGGGCGACAGTACCCGAGTTTGTAAAATAAACAGTACTCATACCGAAAGGAGAGAAATAGAGGCGTTGGGGCACGATTGGGGTGATTGGATTGTAAAGGCGCCAACCTGTACGGAGAAAGGCGACAGTACCCGAGTTTGTAAACGAAACGGCGCTCATACCGAAACGAAAGAAATAGAGGCGTTGGGGCACGATTGGGGTGATTGGGAATTGACAACTCCTGCTACTTGTACGGATAAGGGTGACAGTACCCGAGTTTGTAAACGAAACGGCGCTCATACCGAAACGAAAGAGATAGCGGCGTTGGGTCACGATTGGGGTACTTGGTCTGTTACAACTCCCGCCAGTTGTACAGCGCCGGGTGAAGAGACGAGAATATGCAGTAGAAATAGTGAGCATAGTGATAAGAGGCCGATAGCACAGTTAGTAGATATACTAAACGGTTGTCATTTTAACCCTGCCATTACTTATGGTTCCTTAACCGATATGCGTGATAATCAAACTTATCGTACCGTAGTAATTGGTGATCAAATTTGGATGGCGGAGAATTTGAATTTTTCTGGTTCTGGTGGTAATGTTGGTGTTTGTTATGGTAATAATCCAAATAACTGCGCTCTTTACGGTCGTCTTTATACTTGGGCAGAGGCTATGGGTCTTCCACCAAGTTGTAATTCGAGTTTGTGTGCCGGTGAGGTAGATGCGTCTAAAGATATTTGTCCTGAAGGTTGGCGTGTTCCTACGGGTGCAGATTGGACTGCGTTGACGACTGCAGTTGGTAATCCATCAGCTACTAAGCTTAAGTCTCAAACGGGTTGGGATTCAGGTCGTAATGGTACGAATGAGTTCGGTTTTTCGGCTCTGCCGGGCGGCGGCGGTTACCCCGATGGCAGCTTCTTCGTCGTTGGCAGCAACGGCGACTGGTGGTGCGCTACGGAGCACGGTGTGTACTGGGCTTCGTGCCTGGGCATGGACGGCAACACGGACGTGCTTATGTACTCGATCTACAAGGGTCGCTCGATTTCTCTGCGTTGCCGTCAGGACGTGCTCCCGTAAGGCGCGATAAACATAGCGCGGTGTAACTCCACCTCCGGCAAAGTTTAGCAAACAGCCGGTACCAAGTCTTTGGAGCCGAAGCCGCTTATATTATAGTTGACAGATCGCAATTTTGCAGGCGTCTCTGAATATTTCGGGGGCGCTTTTTTTTGATAGAAATAACAAAATTGTTGCGGATAATTGAAAAAACGTTTATATTATTATTTATGGTCACGCCAATTGTGTTCTTTTAGTTTTCTCGTTTCTCATTTTTCATAATTTCAGATTAACTTTTCGTTTTTAATTGTTGTAGTGTTCATTGGCTGTTTCGCGAGAGACATTGTTATATTTTGCGTTTCATGTTATATTTATAGGATACGAGCCTAAATACAGGCAGATAAAGGGGGCATTACTATGGTTGTAATGACTACGGAAAAGCGTGTTCTTAATTATCGTGAGGCTAAAGCTGAGTTTGACGGTCATTGGATATTGTTTGACCAAAGGGAATTTCCTCCCGTTGAGGACATGGGATATGTGATAGCTTACGGTGATGGAACTCCTGAGGATCGCGATACTTTGATGGAAATTAACTTTAGCGAGTATAACGGCGAAGTACTTCTTATGAAAGGATATGTACCCAAGGATGAAATATGTGACAATGGAATTATCGAAATCGTTTGAGCATCGTTACAAATTCGGTGCACGCATTTATAACATACAGAAAAAAGTGTTTGGAAAAGTCACCAAAAAAACGCATACATTCCAATTCCGCGAGGATCCGCCTGAGAGTTTGCCAAACAAGACGCATATATATCAGAATTATTTTAACAGAGCAGGCAGCTACATTTGCGTCCAAGACGCCGAATACGACTATTATCCATCAACCAATTGACAGCAGACCGTGTTTATCGAGGCGAAAGCCAATTCACAGCCGACCCAAATCCTGTAAAGACGCAACGCATTGCGTCTCTCCTAATCCTGTCAACAGACAATCGGGTATTGTCAATTTCTTCGCAGGGGTACCCCTCGCGGGTGCCCGTGACGCCGTGGATGTGCGTGGTACGTTGACAGTTTTTGACGCTTCGGGTAATGTTGTTAACAGGGTTGCGGTATCCTATGACCACCCCGCCGCTTCGCGGCACCCCTCCACAGGAGGGGAATTTGGGAGGTGGGTTATTGGGTCGTGGGATTTGACAGACAGGAGAGGTCGTTTGGTGGGTGAGGGTACTTATTTGGTTAGGGGAGTTGTTACCACATCAGACGGTAAGAAAGAGCGGGTATCGGTTATGATTGGCGTTAATTGACACATACTTGACAAGGCAGTTTTACAGGCGACTCTGAACAGTTTTGGGGTCGCTTTTTATTTTTGCGATAAAATATTAACAAACCTGTTGTGGCGGGTAGAGAAATCGTTTATATTGTTAATCTATGATCTTACAGTTCTAACATACTTTTCATATTTAATTCCTCAGATCTCATATTTTTAATTTCTGTGTAGCTTTCGTTTTTAATTTTATCAACAATTCCAATAAATTAACATAGTTTTTCTTATAAAGGCGGAATGTATGTATAAAGGTGAAGATATAGAATCCGGTAAAAGTATATATCAAGGTAACTATCTCAAAGGAACTCCAAAGGTTGCTAAACATAAAGAAATCCTTGACTTGATACAAAATGTCTGGTCTAAAAACTTAACATCGCTGAAACAGATGGAACTGTGCGTCAAATTGAAGCTAAATTTGACCCAACGTATGACCCCGAACAAAGTATAGACCGGGCATTTCCACGAATCCACCTGACCGCCTCTTCAACAATAAGCTCTATCGAATTCTCCCCATTTACCGTAAACGCTAAACGCGGTTCTTCAAGATCGGCAAACTGAGAATCTGCAATAGACGAATCTACAAAATGCCCCGCCCTCTCTTCGATACGGCGCTTCGCAGTTTCTGCTTTACATTTAATATATATAAAGCGCACCCCAAGTGAACTGCCTTCCAAAAGTATTTCCCGGTATTTATTTTTAAGAGCGCTGCAGGCTAAAACAAGAGTTTCACCGGATGATAAATATTTTCGGATTATCCCCAAGAGCGTTTTAAGCCAAGGCAGACGATCTTCATCCGTTAGTGGAATACTCTGTTTCATTTTTGATATGTTAGTTTGCGGATGGTAATCATCAGCGTCTATAAAATCAGCGCGTATCTGTTTTGCGAGCATCAATCCCACAGTAGTTTTACCGCATCCGGCAACTCCCATGACCACATACACCATAGCTTATACATCCCATGATTAAATATCGCGCCGTGTTTATCGAGGCGTAAGCCAATGTTTAATTAGTACTTCAATAAACCGATTTGTGGGACAGATCCGCCGCCGCTGTTTTCACATCGGTTTCATTATTGACTGACGCCGTTTTTACCTCAACTTCAAACCGCAGGTCTTTGAGAATAGCGGCCTCTTTACTCTGATGCCCGGAAACTAAAAGTTTGAAATGCGTAAACTCTAACCTTTTTGCGTAACCGCTGCGCAGCTGTTCAAAAAATTTCATCTGTTCCTCTTCAGGCACAGAGTAGATATGACGGAGTTTTTCGTCATCTTTCATAATGGAGTACGCGCGTTTTATTCCGTCGTAAATCGGGTCTTTTGACTTGCTTACGTCAATAGTTTTTTTCTGAAGATGCAGCTCGCACTTCTCTGAATCCCATGTACCCCTTTTGAAAAAGAAAGCGTTGGCGCTTGAGTAAATCATATCGGTACCCCGCAGCTTCCCGTCAAGAGAGTGGCCGGCGATATGAGGCGTGGCGATATCCGCAAGCCGCAGCGTTTCAAGGCTTATGGCAGGTTCATTTTCAAAAACGTCAAATACTATTATGCCAAGACGCGAGCAGACCGTTCTGAAACCCTTTTCGTCAAGAACTTTACCGCGCGATGTGTTTATAAATGCCGCGCCCTGCTTCATTCGCGACACAAATTCCGCGTTTACAATATGATGAGTGGGATTTTCACCGCCCTCTATAAGCGGTACATGAATAGATATTATGTCGCAGCGCTCAAGAGTTTCGTCAAGCGGGCGGTATATCTCATTTCCGGTAAGCGCTTTTTTAGGCGGATCATTTAACACGCACTCCATGCCAAGACTGCGCGCTCTGCGGTAAACGCGGCTCCCCACATTTCCGGCGCCTATTATCCCAAGTGTCAAATCAGAAAGTTTACGCTGGCTTTTAGCGCAAATTTCCAAAAGCGCCGCCGTCACATACTCAGCTACAGACTCAGCGTTAGAACCGGGAGCGTGCGCAAAGCCTATGCAGTTTTCACGCAGATACTCAGTGTCAACGTGGTCTACCCCTATAGTCGCGCTTGCGGCAAATTTTACGGGCGTACCCTCCAAAAGCTCTCTATTCACCTGCGTGGCGGAGCGGGTAAGAAGCATGTCGGCGCCCATAAGCATTTCGCGGTCAATCTTGTAACCGGGCGCGGTAACAACCGTGCCCATATCGCTGAACGCTTCACTAACCTGATAAATATTTTGATCTGCAACTATCTTCATATCTTACTACCTTTTATATTGTGTACGGCAAATACGCACAAAACATCCAACCATCAATCATTGATCATTCAACATCCGTCATCACCCTGGGGTTAAAACCCCAAGGCTATACAGACGCGCGAGCATACCTAAAGGCACGCGGAAAAACATCCATATCGTAAAATAACTTATTTCTGTGCGATAATAGAAGTTTTGCAGGTAAAATTTTTTGGTGTTTGTACGATCATCTGCCGGATCTATACAGTTTTTGCGTTAAACGTCAATATAATCGACGTCCCTTTGCCCACTTCGCTTTGCGCCGCTGCGGCGCCGCCGCAGCCTTCCATTATGCTTTTTACAATGTATAATCCAAGCCCGCTGTCGCCCTCTTTTGTTCCCCGGGACTGCGAGCCTTTGTAAAAGCGTTCAAAAATTTTAGGCAGATGCTCCGGGGCTATGCCGCTGCCGGTGTCGGTTAGTGTCACTACCGCCGACGCGGCCTCAATGCGGGCGCTTATAGTCACGCGGCCGCCGGTGTTTGTGTGGCGCGCGGCGTTGTAGATGATGTTATCGAACACGCTCCATATTTTGGACGGATCCACAACGATCTCAACATCATTGTCCAAAGCGATATCTAACTCAATACCGCGATCCTCCAAATAAGTATCATACCTGTCCCTAACCTGCACTAACATCCGCTTCAAAGACTCTCGCTTGACAGAGTAAGAAATCCGGCCCGATTCAATGCGGCTGACTTCCAATAGATTCTGTGTGAGCCGCTGCAAATCTAAATTTTTTTGATAGGCAGTTCTTACATAGCGCCTGTACTCCTCGCTGCCGCGCGTTGCGGCCAGGTTAGAGAGCGTTTCCAGGTTTAAGCTCATCACGGCTAACGGCGTCTTGAGATCATGCGCAATATTTGCGACCATCTCCTTGAACCACTGCCTGCTGCGTTTGAGCGCGTTGATATAGATTTGGTTGACAACTATACTTGATATCGATATAAGCAATCCAATAATCGTTATGATTATAAGCGGCAGCGCTATCCTCAATAAGCTGCCTTTAAAGTCGGAGATCGGTATCTCGCATCCGTAGTACCATCCGACCACGCTTATTTTTGTTTTTGCAACGTACTTTTCGACTCCCAAAGAGACGATGTGTTCGATTGATACATTGCTGTGAGCGGTGTTGACGCTGCGGATACCGCTCGTTTTGGTCTCGCTGTATTTGGTGTATGATACGGCGCCGCTTCGCTTGTCGGTTTTCCCCGGCAGGAGTGAGGATTCCGCGTGGGTAACAATATCCCCATGAGCGGAGAGCAGAAAAGAGGTCCCGGTATAATACGGACGCACGCTGTTGACAAAGTCGGTTATATAGTCAAGAAACAGATCAATACCTATAACACCGGCGAGCCCGTTATTAAGCGTTATCGTTCTGCAAAGCGTTACCACTAACTTGCCGGTCAATATATCTACGTACGGATCGCTTGCTATTGTCTTACCCGGATTTGCGCGCGCCTGCATATACCAGACGCGGATGGTCGGATCGAAACCGGGCGGGTTCACCTGCCCGCCGCTGAACACAACATTTTTGTCCTCAGAGCCAAAATACGCCGCCGCCACGCTTGGGTTGGCTGATGTAATGTTTGTAAAGTAGTTACCCAATTCGTCCATTTCGGTCAGATCGAAATAGTGCAGATCCGCGTAGATCATATCAACGATCACCATCTTCTGCGCGAACCAGGTGTTTATCTCCTCCCCGTGACGCATGGTATTAATGGCGATCTGCTCAACCGTTGACTGCCAAAATACCCTGATCTGCGTAAAATAATTATAAGCCAGTACACCGACAAACATTGACAAAAGCAATATGCTTATGGGGATATAGCTTCTCTCTTTTGTTTTTAAATTTATCATTTTGCATATCCTGCTTTAATTGACTCTTATTCCCGCAAGCTATTTTTGAGGATCAATCTATAACTCTTCGATGATGTATAATATTACTCCGGCATTTAACTGCCACCTTAATATACAATATCAATAGACCAAATTGCTTCATTAAAAAATGGTTATTGACACACGCAAAATCATCAATTATATTTTTAATGACGTAATTTGATTTTATCGGGAAGATTCCCGTTTGACATAACCGGTATAAACGCTTTTTTATGAAGCGGGCAGGCTAAATCCATATGAAAGAGCCTGTCCGCTTCTTCTGTTTTAAGGGATGATTACGGGCAGTTGTAATAATTAAGCGATTATTACAATGCGGTGACAAAAAGCAGTGGTTTTTAATATTAAATATTTAAGTTTGATCTCAAAAAGGAGGCTTTTTATGTTAAGCAATGTTAAGGTAGGTACAAAGTTAGTAGCCGGTTTTCTTATAATCGTCGTGATTACCGCGTTTGTAGGGATAATGGGAATAAGCGGGACACGCACGCTCAACAGGCTTATCGATCAGATGTACGAGAAGAGAGTCGCCTCTTTAGTTGCGGTAAACCAGCTTATCGCGGAACTCAATGATCTGCGCGCGACGCTCTACGCAATGCCGCTTTATAACTCTGAGGATCGCAGGGTGCTTAATGCCAGCTTCAACGAGGGCATGAAGACTATTCAGGAGCGGTTCAACATACTTGAAGCGACGCTTCTTTTGCCGGAGTGCCACGATCTGCGTAAAAAAATTAACGGACTCTACAGCGAGTTCGCAATGATAAAGAGAGACGCGGTGACCGAGATAAACAAACACAATTATGACATTGATCCTCAATTATTGAAAATATTAGCGGATGTAAAAGCCGCCGGCAACGAAACCGTAAGCAACGCGAAATTTATGTCTGAACTGCTCAACCAAAATGTAAGGAGAGAGTGGGAGTTCAGCAATAAAACGTACCGCACAATATTAATAATGCTTCTCACTTTAGTAATCGCAAGCGCCATAATCGGTATAACAGTTGGAATTTTTCTCTCACGCAGTATCTCCAAGCCGCTTGGCAAAGCAGTTGACATGATGGGAGAGCTGAGTCTTGGCAATCTCAGTATACGTCTGAATATGAACCGCAGCGACGAGGTCGGTTTAATGACCGACGCGATGGATAAATTCGCGCAGAATCTTGATGAAGTAATGAGTCAGGTGGCGGAATCCGCCTCGCAGGTCTCAGGCGCCTCAGGCGAAATTTCAGACGGCGCGCAGTCTCTTGCCGAAGGGTCAAACTCGCAGGCAAGCTCCCTTGAGGAGGTCTCCTCAAGCCTTGAAGAGATGTCGTCTATGACAAAACAAAACGCCGACAACTCAAATCAGGCAAAAATTTTAGCCGGCGAAACGCGCAGCGCGGCAAACGACGGCGACGCCGCCATGAAAAACATGGCCGGCGCAATTCAGCAGATAAAACAGTCTTCAAACAACACCGCGAAAATCGTTAAGACAATTGACGAAATCGCATTTCAAACAAACCTCTTAGCTCTTAACGCGGCAGTGGAAGCGGCCCGCGCCGGTGAAGCGGGAAAGGGTTTCGCGGTTGTGGCCGAAGAGGTTCGCAACCTCGCAATGCGCAGCGCGGAAGCGGCCAGATACACCACAGAACTTATTGAAGAGTCGGTCAAAAACGCAGACGACGGCGTAAAAATCACAGAAGAGGTGGCGAAGTCGCTTGGCCGAATTGTTGACCGTGTAAGCAAAGTCAGCGATCTCATTGGTGAGATTGCGGCAGCCTCTAACGAACAGGCTTTGGGTATAGAGCAAGTGAACACCGCGGTAGCGCATGTAAATAAGATCACCCAGCAAAACGCCGCAAACTCAGAAGAGTCCGCAAGCGCGGCGGAGGAGTTAAGCAATCAGGCGGCAGAGCTTCAAAATATGGTTGCCGCTTTTACACTCAGTTCAGGTATGTCGCATTCAGGCGGATCACGTACAGGCGGTAATCGCCGCGGCGCGCCGCAGCACCAAAAGCACTCTCACAGTGCGCAGATTTCCGACAAAAGAGGCGCCGTTTCAAAACAAAAAGCGCTGCCAGCACCGGCGAAATCTGTTAAGCCTGATCAGATAATACCTCTTGGTGATGAGGATTTGGGAGGTTTTTAAGTGAAGAAAGTTTTACTGGTAGATGACAATGAAGAGATACTGTCCGCCAACAGGAATTATTTAACCGCGCAGGGTTACAGTGTAGACTGCGCGGAGACCGGTGTGAAAGCGCTTGCCAATCTCAACGCAAACCGCTACGATTGTATCGTGTTCGACGTACTTTTACCCGATCTTGACGGTTTTGCTCTTTGCAAAGCCGCGCGAACGGTAACCGACACGCCTATTTTATTTCTCTCATGCCTTGACGAATCAGAAGATAAGGTAAAGGGTCTTATGGCCGGC
>Ga0123353_10006731_pt1 | contig 15391 bp, 6 predicted proteins | sample TergutLab28metaG_3_FD_92763 | JGI IMG/M metagenome (GOLD analysis project Ga0123353, IMG submission 92763) | Labiotermes labralis P3 segment gut microbial communities from Petit-Saut dam, French Guiana - Lab288 P3 | ecosystem: Host-associated > Arthropoda: Insects > Digestive system > Gut ... | reverse complement strand
CCCATGGATAGAAACCATCCAGGACAATGTACCGCATTATCTAATGAGACGGAATGTGAGCGATACTGCGAGGCCGGGACAAAAATGATGGAAAATTGACTTTGTTATTTTATTGTCACTATTTTTTGTGACTGCCCCTTAGCATTGTGACTTTATATTTACCCTGAATGTTTGCTTTTTTTACGTTTTTTGTTTTTTTAAAGTGTAATACTTTTTTCTTCTTTTTTTTAGGTTTTACTCTTATTGGTCGCATAGGGCAATGATAAACAGTCAATGTGCCTGCCATTAGGAAAATAAAATAAATAATATTTAAAAAATGCATTACAACAAATCACATTAGGATCTCACAGGACAAACCCAAATGTAAAGTTAGTGTCACTACAACCTCAAGTTCGTCTGTCTTCTTTATGTTGTTAGAGCGAAGAGTAAAGAGTTACAAAGTATGAGATTTGGGTTACTTTCAATGGTAAAAATTTTATGTCAAATTTTGTAGAAAATTTTCATATTGCTTCAGATCCTTTATGACGACTATCTACGTCACTATTCAAGCTTACTTCAATATTTTTACGGTGACCAGAAGGTGAGAGCTCCTGTTTAACTTTTATATTGGGCTTACAACAAGTGTAGGGAAGTGCAAGGGATAACTGCTGGTGTTGTAACCGGTAACGTAAGCGTGTTCTTCCTCAAAAACATTGCTTTTGTATTGCAGTTGTCCTTTTCCAAACACAGCAATATTTAATCCCTTACATCTTTTGCCATGAAACTGCAAATAGCGTGAAACACATTTCTGACGGCGCTCAAGTCACGATATGATTAAGGGGCGGAACTCTTCCAGAATGAAGCTTTAATTTGTCTGTTTGTGGTTCCGAGCATTTGACATACAGATGTTGAGTAAATTAACTAATTGTTTACTAACTTGCCTTTCTCCTGCCTTCCTTGAAGAGACAGTCAAGCTATTGTCCCCGACTTCATTAGCAGTAACAAGCCAGCGTACGTAAAATGTCATGTTGTTATCACCGCCAAAGGCTGCGCAGAATTTGCCATAACGTGTTTTATTGTCTCGGGAGTAAACCAGTAGCAAAATCATCATGAATCGGAGTTCATATTAGTCTTTGTAGTAAACAGTTATTTATAGCAGAATGATGGTGATGATGATGATATTGGATGGCGTTTTTATGGTGATGTATCAGTCATGAATATTGTATGCTGAAAGCAATAAAAGAAGGGGTAAATTGCAACAAACTGGGGAGAAATATATTTGAAGTAAAGTAAAGTAAAGTGAAGTAAAGTAAAGTAAAGTACAGTGCCTTTTAACTGTCCTGCACACGCCATGAAAGTTCAGGAGACAGAGGTGTGTGCATTCACTCGTTAACAACATTGTATGTCGGGACAAATTAAGCAACAGGGGGCAAAAATTCATAATCTTCGACTTCCATGGAATGCTTAAAAACTATGTGAGGGGCAAAATAAAGTTCCCAGGGTAATGACAATATATAAAACTGTTGACATTTGCGGTGGATTTGTTTTTGGGACAGGCAAAGAAACATAGCGGTTCTGAGAATTACTTGGTACAAAAACTCTGATAGTGGTTTTCTTCATTATTTTTAATGACAATTCAATTTATTAACTGAATTGATAACGAAGCAAAGAAGTAAAAGCAAATAATGTGTAAAATAATAAAAAACGTAATATTTCACGTGAAATGATTTTTATGTAATCTTACACGACACTAATTTTTTTTCGTGCATGCAATTTGAAATCCATTACTTACACAGAACTTTATTAATAATACTATTATTATCATTATTACTATTATTAGTGTTATTATTATATTAAAAACTTAACTGATTACACGTGCTAATATGGAAGTTATTAACGATTACATAAAGCAGAGTCCTACACTTTTAGAATTTGTTTATACGTTTTGACAGGTGATCTATAATTTCGAGTGCCCAAAGCCGATTTTAATAAAACATTAGTACAGTGTAGACGAATAACCAAGCTTTCACATTATGTATATTATGTTTATACACACACACATGTATATATATATATATATATATATATAGATGGATGGATGGATAGATAGATATATAGATAGATAGATAGATAGATAGATAGATAGATAGATAGATAGATAGATACTACTTGCACATTTACGTCACGAAAATGAAACAGATATTCTATAAACAGTAATTGCTTTATTTTCAGTTTTAAATCACTTTTTATTCTCAGTTTGTTAATATAATCATAATTATTAATTTACACCTCGCTATGGGATTGAAGAAAATTCTCCGAGTACATTAAGAGAAATTCGTTACAATACACCTCGTGTTTGTAATTAATTTTGAAAAGACTGATTGGTGCAAAATGAAACCAATAGTGTTTTGCTCACAGAAAGAATGGTTGGAGCAAGAAAACAATTTGCACATTAATGTTACTGCCAAAACATATCAAACAGATCACGAAATGCCTTGTACTTCAGGTGCACGTGGTCGTCGGAAACTATCCAAGCCATCCACAACAGAGCATCAGAGATTTACTGGTGCTTGCATATCACTATCGAAAAAGTACAACTGGACAAAGGTCGTTGTTCTTGATTCAACAGGTAGCAATGTACGGACACGACGACATGTTGTTACTTGAACAAAAAACGTGTACACGCCTTCTCGAGCTTTGGCCACTTGCTCGTCAATCCGGGCATTTTCGGCAAACGATGCACCAATGGACTTAAATGAAAAGATGCTGTTGTAGGATCTGACTTTGACTAACAACAATCCGTCTTTCAACAACTCTTTAAAGTCTTGAGGAGTATCATGCACCTGTGCAAGCACAACATTTCCACTACATCAACTATTTGCTGTTTCATCTTTCAATTTAACAGCTTGGCAAAACTGGCATATTTCTTCCATTGGAGGTAGTTGATGATGGTGGATTTGTGTGTGAAAGATTTGAAGCTCGCCAATCGTTGTACTCACAAATCGCAGTTCACACCGCATTTTTGGTGCTCTTTGGTGTGCCGCATTAATTCTCGAGCTTGGATGCTTTCTTCCGGCGTCATTTCGGCTCTCCACTCTATACGACGCCGCCTGTTTTGCTCTGGATTATCCGCGCTTCTTCTGTGTTTAATTCTCGAAGGGGCTGAACGTCATCTCCAGCTGATCGGCGTAGCTCCGCGTTGAAGCGAGACATAGCTTTGCGTTTATTAGATTTTCTTTTTGCAGGCTCTGCTTCGGTTTCTTCGTCAGGTGTCAGATACTTTTCTACAACATCAGCCACAATACGTGTTTTCTTGGGCCTTCAATTGTCAAGATCTTTGTATGTAGTGTCCCTTACACAGGAATCAGAACGATTCTTATAGTTGCTGTTGCAGGACATGGAAACTTACAATATTATCACAGTAAAATACTATCATATTGATATTTAGTTGGGTTGGAATCGGAGCATTTATTATATTTGCTGCAGCGGTATTTTAATCTGAACATTAATTACAGTTGCTCTTGCAGGTCATGAAAACATACAGTATTATAACATTGAATGTTGTGGTGTTATATTATGCGCAGTTTATTAGAATCAGGGCATTTATTATAGTTATCCTTGCAGGGCTTGGAAACTTATAGTAATATCATGTTGAAAGGTTGTGCTGTTACGCTATGTGCAGTTTATTAGAATTAGGGCATTTATTTAAGTTGCTTCTGCAGACTATGGAAACTTAACAGTATTTTCACACCGAAATGTTCGGCAGTTTTATTACCTTCGATCACACTCGATTCCATCGACAGATCAAGTAGCATAACAGCATAACAGCGCAGTATTTTCACATCCAAAGTTTGTGTTTGAACTCAAACGTTCTCATAAGTCTATGTTTTTGCGTCCCCTACCATATCATGGCAGTGAAAGGAACTTCAACGTTATCATAATTCTGTTTATTTTTGTCTCCTTCCATCTGGTGGCAGTCCCTGAAACTACAAGATGGGAGTGTGACCGGACAGACATACTGAAGTATGCTGTATATAAACATAAAAAAACTGTATGTAAGGTTTATGTACATATGGCAGGGCTTTTTATGCAATGTATCCTCCGGTCGGAAGGACAACATAAACCAAGAAAGAAAAAGGTCTTCATCCATGTCTCAAATTCGATTCAAAGTACCCCAATATCAGAATTGTAGATGTAAGCCAACAGGTTAAATTTAGCAATCTGTAACGTTATATATGAAAAACGTATATGGAATTTATACCAAAGGAAATTAATTGAAAGAGACACCGACCAGCCACTAGACCACTCCGCAGTAATGGTTGAATCAATGAAAGGAAAGAAGATTACGGTGTTCTGCGACGTGACACCGTTTAGTCTGGTAAAAATACTTCGACTTTCGGAGGAAAATGCTCTCTACATCTTCAGGGACGTAGAATAAGTCACGCGGGAAAGTAGTGTAGGATATAGGGACAGATAACAACCACAGGTCTTGGACAAACAAGCAGAAGATGCGGTTCACCAAATTTGGTGCCTTGAAGATGGAGGTGTTAGGTTCCTCTTAAATTTCTGCACATTTTTTCAGACTTCGTGGCGACACATATGAATCTTCAGAATATCCGCCGTCAAAACTCCTTATCTCGCATCTGAAGGAAAGTTCTTATTACTTTTGGGGGGAGGGGGGAGTGAGGGAATTCTTACCTTCATATTTCTAGTTGATCAGTGCATAGCAATTATTAACGTAAGTCTGCAAACGTCTTTAACGCTATTCATTAATTTCAGAGGGATTCAACATTTCAGAATATGGCTGATCCGACAAATACTATATGCGTAACTATCCTACAATGGCACAGTGATGTCAGCACACAGTGACTGGATTACGGCCTGCCCATTATGCGCCAGACTGACTTAGTATTGAGCTGGTCTGTATTTGTGACAATGCTGAAGCCAGAGTAGGATTACCGACCTGAGCGCCACAAAAAGGAAGTTTGCAAAAGTGAAATGGACTTGAATGAGCAAATGGTATATGGCTTCTTTTTCCATTATCTGAACGATTCTCTGGTGGCCATATTAAATTCATCCGCGTAGGTAATGATATATTATAGCCTACTTTATTCAGGAAACCGACATACAAAACAACATAACGTTATCTCATCGACTGACCGTGCATTTGGGGTAGTTCATACGCTTTTTTTGGTCTCTTAGCAAATGTCAGAAGAGTAGTTAGACGACAATACGGTCCCTTCTTGCATCACCTTCGACACTACACAACAAGTAGAATTGGTGGCGGTGGTAGTAATAGTTGTTTATTACTACTTAATTAAACAGTAGGCTAAAAAAATATAACCCACCAGTAGGCCTAGTCGCTTTATGTTTATGGAGTTTCAGCTGAAGTCACGAAATCCAATCCCAGTTCCGAACAAAATCAGATAACTTCACTGACATTTAATGATTTTCGCAAATTCCTGAAAAAAAAAATTTTTTTGCATGAACCTCGATTTTATAACATCATATGAGAAAAACGAAATGTTTCAAGTAATAGCCGGAGACGCTAGAAGGATATCCAAACGCTGAAACAAGTTGGCTTGATGAATATTATTTTGTCATTTGAATAGGAGGCTGTTGGTAGATGCCCTCGTGATTCGTGTAGTGTGTGTCAAAGACCCTCATGTTTCCGGCATAATATTCAGCTGTAACGTCACCACAACGAACACAAACTACAGAGATCAGTAAAAAGTGAACTTAGAGTGTGTGTAGTTCTTTTATTTGACATTGGCGCCTGGCTTCTGCAGAAGGGTAGCAAGACAGGTGCAGTGAGAAGCTCTGACCTCATCAGCAGCGGAAGGGAATACAGCATAGTTACTGACTGAGAGTTTACAGTAGATCTTGACAGTAGTTTGCGCTGGGATAAGTTGCCGTCCCTTGTTTGTGATCAGTAACCCACACCGAAGCTGTGTAAGTCAACTGCATTCTCTTGAGTAACCAGCAGTACGAGTACAGTTACCTTTGCCTCAGTAGGAACAACAGATGCATTGACACTTGCCAACTTTACATTCAATTATTTCTACCTCTCTTGTTTAACAGCACGGATGTTAAATTGTACCCGAGTTTACGCGGTACGCGTAACACAATTACGTCCTGCGAAAATTTTATTCTCGACAGAATCACCACGTTAAACTTTGTATATTCAATCCACCCTTCAGGTGCAGTTAGAACCCCTTCGAAAGTGGGCTCCAAAACGCACATTTAAAACTCAGCGGCCACCAGTAGATGAAAGGAACAGAATAGAAATATTTGTAACAGCTGTAATGCGACTGTGTCATATTCGATAATTTAGCGTCCTTGACTATCGGGTCTTAGGCACTATTCCCCCCTTCCGGACGACAGAGGGGGGGGGGACGTTTGAAGGGTAGGGGGTGGTCGTCTTTAAAGAGTGGTAGCCCACGGCAATCTTCCAATTCTAATAGTTTTAATAATCACTAGGCGGTACAGTGGAGTGTTCCGGTAGAGGAGACGAGTGCAGGAGAACCGCTGATTTCTGTGAGGTCCGTCGCTATTACGAAGTGCTCGCCCTGGTTGGTGTCGAAAGAATCCCCGCCTTCTCTGAGGCTCCAAGCCTAGTTATACTGAATTCTCCTAACAGTTTTGCATCGCACCCTCCTGTCGTCGTCTCCTTATAGTACAGCATAAAAAAACACAAAGGTTACAAAAACCCTCTGTTCCCAATTTTATGGGAAGACTAAACAACCGTGCAGGAATATCTGCTTATGGTCAAGTTATCTGGGAAGTGCAACGGGTGGCCAGTGAGCCGCCAAGAGGCCCGGATTTCACAAAAAAGAAGCTGAATAAGGCATTCTAGTACATTCAGGAGCATAACACTGAACTGCTGAAGGCAGTGACGAGGACCTGAACTAAAACTACGACAATTGACAAAAACGAACAAACGTATAACGTTACAGCTGAAGGAGAAAAGGTCAGGAATTTATTCTATGCAGACGGAGGGTTCATTAAATTTTAGCAAATTTTATGTTGAATAATCGTTTGTTGGTATTCTTCCTAACCTGTTGGTGCAGAAGGTCTCCGTTTGTACTCATTCTCGGTACGAGGCCAAAACACTCATTAAAACTTGGTGAAATGCCCCCCTCCCCTTTTTTTTATCAGCCTGTGCCCCTTGTCTGTCCCACGGTTTACTTGTAATAAGCCCTTTCTCTTTGTTAGACTCACATGTGCCGTCATGTTTACCACAAATTATACCAGAAATGTTAGACTAAAGGAGTGTCCTAGCTAATAAAAAACGAAAAATAGTTGCTGGAAATTTCAGTGGTAGGATGGTATTGTTCAAAGGGATTCCTTCAGTTTAATTACTGAGTTTGTTCGAATGTGAAACTTGTCTTTACGTGGGATAGCCCTTTATGACACACAAGCAACAGTTGCGAAATGCGACTGTTACGTAATAGTTTTATTTAAAATCATGTTCACGATCGACTAGACGAGAAAAGGAAAATACACATCGAAAGTACGCCTCCGGTTCGCACGAAGTTCCAAAACAATTACGAAGCAAGATATCCCCTCATCAGACTACAAAATTACTTTTCATTTGGGAAATATCGTAGAGCTTTTGAAATTTCGGATTGAATTCTCGATGCCTCTTAACAAGAAACATGTGGTGGTTGCCACTGACTGGCCCACCCACCTAACCAGGACATTTTAACATCCGAACACAACCACCTTATAAACAATGATACAGCAGTTAGTGCAAGTAAGAACTGCGGAGTGTAGACAGAGCGACGTCAGACGGACAGCAGCAAGCACGCGGTCGGCTACAGAGATTGTGCGTACGGAGAAGAATAATAGTGTGTGTGTGTGTGGTGATTTATACCTATACCACCACAAAGATTCTTTCTTTTACATTAGAAGTATTGGTTAAGAATTTTAATATATTTTAGTATATTCAATTTTTTCGGCCGTATTTTGATTTTGCTGTTACAACAGCCGTAGTACTGTAAAGCTGCGATCTCAATTACGTGGAAGAGGAACATTTTATTTTGCAATATGTCATAAACTTTCTTTAAGTATTTATTTTGCACTGCCCAATGGGATGGTCTTTTAAAAAAACCGAAACACGTTGCAGTAGAGTATGTAATAAAATATTACAAACATATATGTGATTGACGACTTCTATTTATCCACTGCTGTTAGAAATGTAATAATAATAATAATAATAATAATATTAACCCTATGAGAATCTTGACAACGTCCAAATATTTGAAATGAGAGTAAAACATCAACTCTACACTAACTCAGCAGCCTGAGAGACTGGCTTAAGGAAGCATTTACGACACGTCAGTTCGGACAAACAAAATTTAGCGCTGCTTTATATAGACACATCCCTTTGCTTTCACCGTAAGCGAAGAAATTATATCGAGGTTGCCAGAGAGACAGGAGGTAGGAGAACGACAGAGAAAAGTGCGTGACGGAAGCTTTATAAATTCAGTGTTCACAAAATATTATTAGAATAAACAAAATGCTTAGTGAAATATGAGTTGGGCATGTATAGTTTGTGGAAAAGATGAGGGCCTTACACACAAATACTCTCACAAGCACGGTAATAGTGGTAATTAGCTGAATAATTTTCATGCAGAACTTGGCACCATGGAGTTTATAAAATTATTAGGCGCGTAATCCTCTATACAAAACGTTTATTACAGAAACTGATCTACGTCATGGAAAAAGTGAGAAAAAATGGATTCCCCCCAAAATTTGGAAGCAACCTTATGGCACTTGAAGTCCGTGTTCGCCTCTCAACTACACAGCGCTGGCTGTTTTTGTGGGAGGTAATGATAATGATATTAACAGGGGGGTTTTTGAGAAGGAAATGATTAATGGAGATGAGGCAGCAAATTCTGAGCTATATTAATGCACACACTCGTACATTTGTTTCGCAGACATGATTATGTGTACACTTATTTATTAGAGACGTCAGAAAAATTAACAGTCTTCCATCAGGCCCATTAATGGGATTTCTAAAGTTGGGTATGCCAGGAAAACTTGTGAACGCCTACTTTGAAATTGGAAAAAATGCGTAATGCAGTACACAGGTGTTAATCCGTATGCCTGAATCAAGGCTTTTCTTTTTGGAAACTTTCTGCCAGAAAACGATTGTTCTGCTGTCAAACACTGCTGGAATTTTTTCACGAAAATTTTATGGCTGAAATTTTCAGATAGGCTGCTATCAACTTGTCTTTTTCCCTGGGTGGAAGCCAGGGATGCATTCAAGGCGGGGATGGAGGGTGGCCGTGGGCTGGAGCACACAACTTCGAAAATTAAATAACCCCAATTTCATAGACAGGATTATATCAAAGGTTTTATGCGGTTTACCCTTCAGCTTAAATCAGCCACTGACATCGGCTGTGCCCAGTACGTTGGAATTCTGAGAAATAAAGTAAACAATTTAAGACGTCTTGGATACTATTAGAAAAATTCGATCTTGTGACTGAAATTAGGTGAGGGAGTCATGGAACAAGAGAACATGTAGTTATGTCTGTAGGTGCATGAATACAGTTGCCAAAAGTGTAATGTTACAGTACTGTTTACGATAAGGTACTTATAATATTTGAAATTAAACATAAATTATATATATATAACTTCAGGTTCAGCCTTCCCCCTTCCCCAAAACCCGTTCAATGCCAGTGGCAAAAGGATTTTGAAATAATCACTTTTAATTTTTCCAAAACCTGAAGGTTTTTTTTTTCGAGGTGCTAAATGCTGCAAATGTGTGTGTCAAAAAGATTCTTATGTGCAAAGAAAATGAATTTGACCTCACAGTGCCTGCTGACGAATAGTGCAGCGAAACACCATCCGATTGTCAAAGACGATGCGTGCATAACTTCCCTGCTGATATGTCCACTGTGTTGGTCGTACCTATTTTCTGCTGACGTCGAGTGTCAAACTTGCCCAACTTTTCCAATCAAATTTCGAAGAAATAATTCTGTTATTTTATTTCAAGAACAGATTTTTACCCGTCATAAAGCTGTTAAACTACGCAAATTTTAAGCACTTCATGCACTTGAAGGGAACAGTGAATGCCACGGATAAATACAATGTACTGCTCAGTGTCTCTAACGTCCTTAATTTCAGCCATTGGCAGTGCATAACAGCCTCTGACTGCCTGTGAAGTTAGTCCATTAAATTTGTCCCCAGCCCTTGAGAATGCTTTGTACAATTCAGAGCAGAGGATTGCATCTTTAGAATCTTTTTTATCCGGAACCAAATTATCAGCTACAGCTAAAAACGATGCTTTACAAATTCAGAGCATGTAAAGGCTCTTGTTTTTCCTTTCCCTCCCCTCTGGTTATTTAAGCCACTAAGCAACTTACATAAACAATCGAATCGTTGTAGCTGCTTTTTCTCTTTAAACATCTTTTTTTGGACCGATCAAAGGAACTTAAAAATATATTACTTTATTTTGCCATATTCCTTCATTCTCATGCTCGTAATAAGACCAAGCACTATATTCCTTCACGAGTTTAATTATTTTCTAACATGACACAAACCGCTTTACCTACACTTTCAGTAAGTTCCAGGCGTCACTAATAATTCTGCTTTCGCCACTAAAAACAAGTTATATAAGGATTGAAAATCACAACAATTCTAGGGCATTTGCAGGTTTATTACTTCCACATTTTCGATTCATAAATTCTTAGTACAAGGAGGAAGGGACCGAGTAAAACATAAAATATAGAATCTTGTCAAAATCTGTCCAACCGTTCTCGCGTTACGGCATCACAGGGCACGACATTACTCTGATTATATTTAAACCGTAAAAATTTAGGAGAACATGCACATCGCAGTTCAAGTGTGTTTCGTTTCTCTGAAAAGAATTAATCGAAATATCTTTCGTGCCGAAATGTTTTTACATTTTACGCTAGAGAAACCCGTCATAACGCATGTAGTTTTTAAGGTGTTCGCTATTGACCGTCGATGTTGAACAAATTTTGATTATCTTGATAGTTTATGTTCTTAAGACGCACCGATATTTGTTAAAAGCCTTTCAGCGGTTTCTAAGTCGTTACCGCAAAAAGATGGAAAGGCATGGCGAAGCAAATGAGCGCATTTTTTACAGCATTCTTAATAACACGCCTCAAAGTATCATCTCGTAAGGTTCCCCATACACAACCATTCTTGACGTCATAGTTATCACTAGCGTAATCATAACAATATGGATCAATGCTTACAAAGTCGGGTATAAGTGTTCTGTCCAGAAAAAAAAAATCGGTGTTTTACAGAGAGGTCTCATTCTTTTTCCTATTTTGATCCTCCTCCTCCTATTCCTCCATTTCCTCCGCCTCATATATTTAGCTACAACTAACCCAGTTTTCCAGGTTTGTGAAAACAACCCACTGCCTGTGGAACGTATGTGGCAAGGCTCTTATTTCTTGCGGCCCACGGCCGCTTGGCTATCAACTGAGGAATTTTCATTCATGAAATGAAAAATGCAAACACAAAACTACAGAAAAGTAATTTTGTCCTTAAATTCTGCATTTTTCTTCTTGGTAAAGACCAGAATGTTTCACAAACAGTGATCAATGCAGCAAGATGTTATCTTATGTACAAGTGTAAATAGGATACAAATACAGTGATATGCTTGTGTTGTGATAAGTAATGGAAACATGGCTTCGAACACACCGAAAGTTAATTCTTATTTTTGTAGGAAATATTCATTTTGTTATCTTTTCTCTGGGACCTGGTGGTTTCTTCATTACCAGACCCTTACTGATATTTGGGAGCGGAGTAAACGCAAATAATTTTACCAACAGCAGATTAAAAGTACTTATAAATAACTTCTCAAGCACAACAAATATTGAACACTGCTAACGTATCACCATTCCGTCGTCAGTCGGTCTCTGATGGCTGCTTCTGTTCCATTTCGCTTACAAGCAGCGTCATTAGTGCGTGAAAAACTCCTAGTTCTCTGGTCTGGTTCCTCTTCCCTCTGACACTTCGTACGAAACAAGTAAAAGTCAAAGGAGATGGAAGGGTATGTTGGAGCCAGGAGAGCTGATAAACTGCCTGGGTTTGCTCACACTCGGCCACTTTTAGTCTAACAGACCTGCTTCTGTACGTGAGAGATGGGAACATGAAACCAATATCACCGTAGAAAAAAGAGATAGGCTAGTGTTTTGTCAACACTCCACAAACAGACAGAAGGAGAGACAGACAGACCGCCCGACCGACTAACCAACCGACCAACAAACCAAACCAATAAAACAACACTTTAAAAGATATTCATTGCGTGTATTTTAACTAAATTTCTCATTTATAAAACCAAAAGAGACATCTTACATAGCCAAAAACACAATCTCTTGTTTACTGCTATATATTTCTGCGGAAGTCCCCCATGTTCAGACAGTCTACACGTCAATATTTAAAATTCGCTAGTGCTATAGAGCACTATATTAATACATCACAGTAATGTCTGTAAGCGAAATTTTATACTCAGCTGCACAAATTACTATGCTATAATAAGTATTACTATTCAGTGTATTATATTATAGCGAGCATTAAATTTTGGCGTACAGACTGCTTGTGGATGACAGAGTTCCGCCGAAACATGTAGCAGTAAACAAGAGATTGTGTTGCTGGGTATGTTAGAAGGGCTTATGTTGGTTTTATAAACGAAAAACAAACCAAACATCCATCCAGCCAAGCAACACCCTTCATGGAAGCGGAGTACGTGAGAAGTTGTTGACGTCCAGGTGCACAAGAAATTTCCTACCATTTTAGGAACACGTTGGTTCGATTACCATTTCCGTAACAGAAAGCCACTTCTCACAATTCTAAACCAGACGAATGAGATCCATATCCTGCAAATTTCTTTAATGTTCATTTTATTATTATCCTCTATAACTATGCACCAATATTCTAAGCAGACTATTCTTTTGTTATCTTCCGACCAGTAGTTTTGTGGTTGTCTAAATTTTGAGCCCATCGCCGTTATCATCCACCGTCTCACTGACAAATTTTTCGTTCATTGCCTCTCACACCCCAACTCGCTAGTCCACAAATAGGGAATTACACTCTAGCCCCCCCCCCCACCAACTTTTACAAGAAATATAAACACAAACGTACGAAGCATATACTGCTTTAATTAATTTTTTTTATTAAATTGAACCATCTTTACACAACACACAAATAACAGTTGCAAATCTACAACAGTTGTAGATTTGCAACTGTTATTTGTGTGTTGTGTAAAGACGGTTCAATTTAATAAAATGTGTTACAGGTACACAACGGGGTGGAAACAATCCAATTCAACTGCTTTAATTAGCTTATCGGAAGTCGCAGTGTTTTTTGTTTATGATTTTTTACTGCCGTTATTTGCACCTGCATTTCTATGCATGTTCTTCGGTTCCACTTGTGCCGTAGTTTAAATATTTCTTCAATTTGGTTAAGGTAACAAGTTTGTAATGTTTTCTTGCACATCCTGTATGTACCCTCTGTGCAATAAATCTCTCAAAAAATAAAAAAAGTTTTGTGCACGTGTGATGTATCTCACACGTGAAGCACGTGTCCTATTGAAATAATCTCCTTGGTTTGATAATCGTAAGGCTAACTGGCCCACTCGATAACGCTGTCAAACACTTTAAATCAGTCTTTAATCGTGTCATTCCACCCCACCTTATTATACTTAACTAATATATGATTTACACGAAGCAAATTATGCAGTCCACACAGTTGTGTACATTTATAGTTGCTGTTTTTTGCTATGTAATTCAGTTTCCAAAGCTAAAAACTTGTCATGTACAACCGTAATCACCTACAGAACGACTGGCACAGCATATTAATTAATTAATTACTGTTCCATCTACTTATAAAATTTTTAGCCCGACGATGACTCTTAAAGCTGAAATATGTAGCTAAAATGCCTATAATAAATTCACACAAGTGTGTAGGATGCATTAATTTATTTCCTGCGATTTACACATAAAGTACAGTTCAAATGTGGGTAGAGTACAGTTTTGGGCTGCTCTATTCCACGACAGTTAGGAAGCAGCAGGGATCCAGTGTTAGTCGGTCAGATTTCTACATGCAAGCTCTTTACACGGATTAATGGCCTAGTCAGTAGGTGATCAGACTGTGATTGCCGGCGTAACAACCCGTTTATAAGCCCTGCGAGGATCAACGCCACGGACTTTCCAGTTAATTACTGGTTCACTCCCGCGAACACCACGGTCAGCCGAATTAATTAGAAGTCCTACAACTCAAGTAATTGTCAGTGCTTTCTCCGTTAAACTGTGTCAAGATTCTGTAGCCCGTCCTTTGAACGACAAATCTTTATATACTTTTTATTTAGTAGTACATATTTTGAAAACGAAATGTGATACATCTCATTCAGATAATGCGTGACAATAAAATTAAGCAGCTCTTCATGTAATTTAATTCTGTGGCGGTTAGTTACCTCCAGCCTGTGGGTACCGGCGGTAAATCTGCGGTTACGTTTATCTACCCACACTTTAACTCAGTGTAAAGGCTAAATACGTGTAACTTTACCTCAACTCCGCGTGTATTCATAGTGTAATGTTAAAGGACAAACTACTTCTTTCACTTACAAATGACATTAACCCCAATAACACGCTATATAATTAATTATTTAAGGGTAATATAATTGGACATTAAAATTATTAATTTTCCTGGGGCATCTAATATGTCCTCGGCACAATTGTTATTGTGGGATATGTGATGAACACCAACTCGATATTTATGATGCATCGAATTGCACATTAATGCGATAAATATTTTGGGGCATCTTATTGGGCATTGACATGAATAATATTTGTGGAGGCACCTAGCTTGATATTAACACGAAAAGTTTTTTTGGGGGGCGGGGGGGGGGTATTTAAACGGACATTTAACACTACTGCCACTTTAGGTGTACGTATTTGGAAATTATCACGATTACTGTGGAACATCTCATTGGACGCTGACACAATTGCCACTTTTGAGTCATCTAACTAGACAGTTTCACGACAATTGTGGTTGGGGGCATCTAATTGGACTGTAACTCGACAGTTATGTGGAGGCATCTAATTGGGCTCTATCGCGAAAATTATGTGAGGGGGATCTACCTGGATGTTGTCGCAATTTTTGTTGGCATGGTGTATCAGTGAACACTAATATCAACATTCATTGGTGTGGAGTATGCTAAGTGGACAAGTAACAGGGAGGGCTGTGTGGGAAAATGTAACGGATAGGAGTCTCGGTCACCTTTCGAATTTCTCTCCTTGCCTTCATCCAGTAAGATTAAGAATAATCATCAAACTATATAAGGACTGATAGCGATTCGGATCCACCCATGTCGCTTTATGGAGTGTTCGTTTACCATTATTATTATTATTATTATTATTATTATTATTAT
>Ga0123353_10006730_pt1 | contig 15392 bp, 8 predicted proteins | sample TergutLab28metaG_3_FD_92763 | JGI IMG/M metagenome (GOLD analysis project Ga0123353, IMG submission 92763) | Labiotermes labralis P3 segment gut microbial communities from Petit-Saut dam, French Guiana - Lab288 P3 | ecosystem: Host-associated > Arthropoda: Insects > Digestive system > Gut ... | reverse complement strand
TGTCGTGTGTGTGCGGAAAAGGGTGTCACCAGAAATGTTTCAGTGATATGCGAAAGTTGTGATGTAGCTCTTTGTTGTGATAGAAGATGCTTTGTGGACTACCACAACAAGGCAGATCCCTGATACATTTCAGGCTGTTCAACTGGATCTCCTTACCTAAAACTGTGGCCTCAGCTGGAAATGTAAGGAAAAGAAATTTAAAATTTAAAAAATACTCTTTTTTGGCAATAGAATTTTATATATTTTTCAGAGAACCGCTGAAATATCTCTGTTCTAGTTATTCTTCCCTTGACGGACTAAGGAAATATCATATAGAGACTCTCGATTCCTCCGCGTGAAAGATACACTTGAAATAATGGCAAAAGTCGGTAGACTAGAACAGCATTCAACAAAAGGTTGGCCATTCTCGGTTCGTGACAACGACGCAGCTAAAATGTTGCGTGTGAACTGCGAATGGTATGAAGATAAAAGTCGTTAGTGAAGTTTTGAGAAAGTATGGAGAGTGTGTGAAGTAATATGATTTTTCTGACATTGTCACGCCAAGGCATAACACCACAAATCTTGAAGCAGAAATTTCCTGTGCTTACATCGGGCCCGAAACAGAAACGTAAGTAAAATAAATGGAAAATTATAAAACATTTAAATTGACTTCCTGCATGTGGGCACTAAACATTTCTACTTAATCTTTTTTTGAACAGAAATGTCTCTGATTTATTTGCAGGACAGTGCAGATTACTTCATTATTTCTTTATCTATGGTTCATCATATAAAACGCATATTGTCAAACGCGCGTAAAGGTTTAAAGGGCCGTCGCAGAGAAAATTCGTGAGTTGAGCACGAAAACTGACTTAAAGATCCGTATTCTGTGAAATAACTTGGTATATAACAGATATTGGGGGGGGGGCGAATGACACTCAACAACTGAATAAAGAAACAGCACCACACACAGAATCTCCTTAACCCTCCAACTATTGCCAGAACTGAGGAATTTTAAATTTAAATTATGCTGAAGTGCCCTTGCACAGAAGCTGGCGACATGTACGGAGTTGAAGACCGTGCAGTGGCCAGATGCTTGGGTGGAAGAATTGTTAAGAGGCTCCACAGTGTAGAGCAGACATTATCATGGCTGCACAGTATCCTATGACACTCCCCACTGTTCAGCATCCAGTCCCACAGTAAACAGCACCCAGCACTGCGGAGATGACATACCTTTGAAATGTCAGGGACCAATTACCCAATGATGCAGCATTATATCGCAGATGAACTGAATCCTCCTGTAGAAATTTGTTTGAATCCAGAAGCTGTTTTGTACATTGACTTGTGAGTGATGTTATGTAGATGGCAATAGAACATTCTCATGCGACAGCTGTTGGGCATTTGCCTGGACATTAACTTGGCACAGTATTATCCTTACTGATAATACAAATACTATTACTAAGCATCAGCCAGGGTAGCTTATTGAGTATAGTGACTAGATGGTGGAACTGGAGTTCAGTTCCCAGTAGGTGCAGAAAATTTTCTTTTCACTGTGTTTGTACTAACTCTTGGACCCACCCTACTTCCAGCATGATGCTTACTGAATGCTGTTTCACCCTTGGTGTGAAACTGACTACCCATCTCTTTCTAGTGCCAAGGTTAAGAATGTATAGGACCATCCCTCCACTCCCTCGTAGTACTCTATTCAGCACAGAGGTAACTTCTGTGAACTTTTATTGTTAAACACCACAGACTTATTACAATGTGGGAGTTGTTCTGTGTCGAATGGCCACTGTATTAATCCTACTTCTGTATGTACTTCCTCCTGACTTAACTGGTTTTTGGTTGGGCAGACCTTCATTTCTGTTTTCTTTGTCCACAGATTCACTATCCTTACTGCATTTTCACAAAACTTACTTAGTCCTACAGAGCCGATTGTTGTCTAAAGGTTAGAAGATACTGACTGTTTTGTTGGCATTTGCATGTTTTAAATTTAGCTGTACTTATTTTTATGTTAGGTTTTGTTTCTCTGTCAGTAGTCATGCTTTGCTTTAAATTTCCTTCTTTTGCATGTCTTGTGTTGTTACGCGTAACTGTTATGTTCCCTGAAGCTGCTTCACTCTTCAACCTGTGATGTGGTAATGGTGGTTTGCAGTATGTTCTCAGTTAGTCTCTCGGTGAGAGAAAATTTTGTATCTGACACTTCGGAGGTATCAAATAGCTTTTGAGCAGTGCATGTATGGGAAAATAGGTGTAATGACCAGTAATATGTTGTTTTGAGAGAACATTACTAATTGCAGTGCATTAGGTAATGCTACTGTGTCATCTGTGTTAGCTGACTTCTCATACTGCAGAAATACTGTACTGTCTACTTACGGAGTGACATCACCGTATCCCAGGAACCTCGGATTGTTGTTGATAACTGTGTTCATAGGAACACCAGTACTGGAACATCCTCACACCCTAGTTCTTTTGTCTAGTATGATATTACCCTCTGATCTGTGTTTAGGTTTCCCAAGTGGTCTCTTTCTTTTAGCTTTTCTTTCATTTTTTCTTTTGTATCCGATGTGTGATAGGTACATGTTCTGTCCTTTACATTCTCTAGATTTCTGTCATCCTAATAATGTGTGACGAATAGCACAAATTATGAAACTCAGCATACAAGTTGCTACAGACCCCTGTCCAAATGTTCTCCTCAATCTTCTTGAGCATCCTTGGGGTGTGTTCTTTGCTTAGAACATGCTGGATATTTTTTGGATAATTTATGAACATTTTCTGTGAACTAATACTTCAGTATCCACTGTCAGTGTGGTTCTGTCTGGCTTCTTTTAGAGATGGCAGAATTTTTGGCTTCCTGTGTTTTGAGTTAACAAACTGGCCATTTTGGATATTTTTTAATTTACTTCCTTGTGCAGTGGATTTGAATACTAAACTGCTTAAATTCTCAAATAGAGGACTTGTAATGCTGAGATGGTTGATTTGGGATCAGTGAAATTGAACATCCATTAGGTAACGTTAAATGAATGTTCCATAATAACTTATTTCTTAGAAAATAAAAATTGTAAATATGGGAAACCTGTGACCAAACTATTTGAGTCCAGTGTTGAATTATTTTCTCAGACTCATTTTTGTTGCTTGGTGGGCATTTGTATATCTCTTTTGGGCTATTTTTTGTTGTCATAAGTTTATTTATTTATTTATTTTTTTTGTTTTGTTTTATGTCAAAACTAAATAAAACTTGCCTTTCATGTTTGAAAGCTGATGCCTTTTTTCCTGCCAGTTGAGAGAAAAATTTAGAAAAATATAAAAAACCAAAGGCGCTATCCCAGCTTTGGTACCAGGGTTTGGTTTATTTTGTCTCTTATTGGTTTATTGCGTTACATTTTGTTGCCAGATTTCACTTGGAGCACACTGCAGAAATAGTTTAACTGTACTGTTACATTACACAGTAGCATCATTTCTAGATGCATGTGGTGCATGCTGAGGAGCATTATTTATATACACTGCATGTTTGAGAACAGTGTGATGTGATTAGTGCAGGTAGAAACGCGAACGAATGTAGTGACGTATGTTAGGTTGTGACGCGTTATTATTTCTTTTATATCAGGTCGTATGCCGATAATTAATAAAACACTGTCCATCTCTCTGTGGTAGAGAGTAGCCAAGTACAGGGTGAAACTTGTAAGAAATAACGCTGTGAACATATGAAGGAAGTATTAGTGCAGTACTCTGATGTACAAAAATGGTCTTTTGCTAATTACTGTTGTAACCTTATACACAGTAAATATGAATAACTTCAAAGCAATTTATGCTCGTTCGCTGTGTGGATAAAATAGTATTGCTGGTGTCAATATGTCACTGATATTTTAGTTGGTTGTGTAATTTTATAAGATTCTAATTACAGTGTATTGCAGTTTAAATTACCTGCTTCCTGGACTTTGTCCATTGTCTCATCCATTGCCTCATCTTAAAGATGATACAAGTTAAACTTGTTACATTTATTTTTTAAAGTCTTATTCTGTGGTGCTTATCGTATTATTTATTTGTCTTGTGTGCAGTTTTCGCAAGTTGTTCAGCGAGAGCAATGTCACATTTCTTGGGAGCAGCCCAAAACGAAGTCTTTCGTCATTATCCAAGATGGCATTATCTAGCAGCGCAAATACTGACACAACTGTCTAATGAATCATCTCTCTGTCCTTATGGTGTCACTGGCAGTAACAGTGACAGTCTGTTGGCTGTCACTGTAGCAACTTCCATCACTGCGGTCTGTGCCATCGACTTTGCTGGCAATCTTGAACTGTTAGAATATTTGCTGGCAGATCAATTATAAAGCTTACACCTGTTTAAAAATAACATTGATGACATTTTTCTGTCAACCTAAGTACCACAGATGTTCAGTCCTTCATACTCCACAATGAAAGGTAATTTTTTACTCTTGTAGTGAGGTTAGTATGAGCACTGTGATCAGATTGAAGCTTTTTATGTTTTAATGTACAAACTGTACATCTTGTACAGTTTATTAGCCAGACCAAAAATTGCACAGCGTATAAATATTAACAATATTTTATACAGTGTGTCCCACTCACTAACGAACCCGGCATTTCTTTAATAATTCTAACACGAATGAAGATATTGCAATGAAATTTGAACAGGAGAACATTCGTTGTGTGAGAAATGAAGAGGAATGTGTCTGTAGTATGTGTCTGCAGTCATTGCAATATCCTCATTAGTGGTAAAATTATTAAAGAAATGCCGGGTTCGATAGCAAGTGGGACACCCTGTGTATTGTAAGCACTCCTGCAAGTTTTAATGCATCTGCATCACCTTCAGTGAATCTTAACCTTGTACTTTGCTGACGTTACAAAATTATTAAAATTACTACTCAATAAAATTGATAGATTAAAGTGTTCACATGACCGTTGTTGAATGATAAAATGCAATCTCTAAAATGTTAATAATTATAACACATGGAAGTTGTTTGTTTGGTGGCTGCATATACAGTCTGGACAGTTTTATGGGTGTAATTCCTGTGTTGCTGTGTCCTGTGTGTTGCAAGTCTTAACCTTGTAATTTGCTATGTTGGTGTTTCCTGTATGCTGATCGACAGGAAACATCAACATAGAAATTATGTCCATGTGACTGTCCAGAGTGTATATGTGGCCACCAGACAAATGACTTCGACTTGTTATAAATAGTAACGACTTACAGATTGTACAGGGTGGGGCAAAATAACCTCCCTAAATTTTAAGGTGAATAACAAAAAAACTATTCGAGATACAAACATTTTGTTTTTGGATTCTGAAACTACAACATGGGAAGTTTTAAATCACATAGTCTTAACAAGAATATCTTGCAAGTGGTGGCCATTGTTTGCGTGGTGTTTGTGTGCAGAGCGCCTGGGAGACTGCAAAACAGACCATCTGACAGCCTCGATGTTCTCTGGTGTTAGAGAGGTCCGTGGTCGTCCTCATCTTTTTTCAGACACACTTCCCATTTCCCTGAAGTTCTCAACCCACAACAGAATGGATTTTAGGTCCGGTACTCGGTCCAGAGGGGGGATTTGGTAGCGAGTACAGAACACGCGCTGCACCGCTACGATAGAGTGACTTTGTGAAAAGTAGGTTTCGACGGCAAGTGCGCGCTGTTCGTTGGACCACACCATCTTTACAACTGCGGAGTGTTGTAACGGGAACTTCCCAACTACCTGCACCTTTCGAGCCCAACCCCACCCTTCTACGGCCTCCCCTTCCTTCACAATGCCCTACTGAAATTATGGAGGGTATTTTGCCCAACCCTGTATTTTATCATTCAACAATGGTCACATGAACATTTTAAATCTACTAATTTTATTGAGCTGTAATTTTAATAATTTTGTAACTTTAGCAAAGTACAAGGTTAAGACTCCCTGCAGAAGATGCAGATGCAATGAAACATGTAGGAGTTCTTATGATATATAAAATATTATTACTATACATGTTGTGCTTTTGTTGGTCTGGGTAATGTACATTGACGTTTTATTTAATGTCACAACCATATTTTTATTTAATGAAGTATATATTTCTGAGGTATACAATGATTTGAAGTACACTGTATCAGTTTTTTTTTATTGTTACACCGTGCATGTTGTCAATTTATTCAATTATTACACCAACCACTGCACATATATAAAATTGATAAAATTTACACATTAAAACATTAAAAACGCTCCGACATGTTTTGGTCCTAAGACCATCAGGGAGCTATATATTCCTTGCTAAAGTCACACTAGAAATAGTCACAGATTAATTTCGTTGTACAAGTTGGGTGTTGTGGCAAAGCATGATGCCACAACACCCAACTTGTACAACGAAATTAATCTGTGACTATTTCTAGTGTGACTTTAGCAAGGAAGATATAGCTCCCTGAGGATGGTCTTAGGACCAAAACATGTTGGAGCGTTTTTAATGTTTTAATGTGTAAATTTTATAAATTTTATATATGTGCAGTGTTTGGTATAATAATTGAGTATAATTGTATCAGAGTTTTATGACAGAGTAAGTTTGAAGTTTTCTAGCTGGGTATTTAACAAGGTTGATGCAATATAAGTTGTTTCTTTCAGGATCAGCATTTTTTACTTGTATATATGTATACAAGGTAAATAGAAGAGAAACTGTAAAAAAATGTAACTTTAACTTATGTGTAGATATATATGTTGGTATGTGTGCATATGTGGTGCATGCATGCATGTGTGTGTGCGTGTGTGGAGGCTTACTATGGTGTCCAGTCTGTATACACTTTACTCAATTTTAATGGTGTTACCACACCATCTGGTATAGAAAATAATACAAAGCACACTAGGAAAGGTATGTAGTCAAACACAACTTAATCACAGAGGTGTATTTAATGACTGTGCGATGGAAACAACTACATGTTTTGGCCTGTATTGGCCATCGTCAGGTTGTCTAGGGAACTTAAGGGCTAGCTATATGCATGTGTGCGCGCGTGGTGTAGAGATCTCTACATACGCATATCTTGACAAACCGAATCAAAACAGGAGTCAAGTAAAACACTATGAAGCAGAACAGATACAGATAGTAATACAATATACATGAATATAAACCAGACAATAACGCTATTTGTGGGGGGTTTGTTCTTGACAGGTCATTAAATACTTCTATGTGACACATTTGTGTTTGACTACATACCTTTCGTAGTTTCACACACACAACAGGGATGATACACTTCCTAGATACAAAGCACAGGTTTAAGGTCTTTCCAATAAGCATTTTTATGGATGTGATGAGCATTAATGACAGTCTGATGATGGCAGATCTGCCTATTGGCTGAGTTATGTACTACCTGTCACAAGTGTAGATTCAATACACTTAAAGTTGTCAGATATTACTTGCAAGATATATGTCATCACATACATGGTTACTGCTTCCCAGACATGTTTTCATACTTGTGTTTATGATTTCACTTCTTAACACATTTCATGCTATTAGCTTCAGTGGTTGATAGTTGTCACTGTCAAACCAAATAATGAAGAACAGTTTTGCCCTTGGACACCATCTTGTTACAACCAAAAGATCTAGCAGGTACTTTTGAAGCACAGATCTGTTTACATTTAGGTAGTTGTAGTGTAATGATATGCCTTGCTCAAAGTTTACCATCTTCATACATTTTCAACATGGTAACATTCTGTGAAAGGTAGAGAAATTCTCAAATAGCTGTGAGGCTGTCTGCCTTGTGGAGTTACTCTCATTTGCTGTGTGTGTGTGTGTGTGTGTGTTTTTTTTTTCTGTGCATGCATTAAAACCTTGAACAGTAATAATATAATTCTAATTCAAAAACTGTGTACCATGTGATATGAAAATTAAAAATGTGCACAGCAGACATTCTGCTAGTAAGGTGTTCAAGTCTGTGCAGCAGTGTGTTTTTATGTATTTCTATGAAGTATGCTGTATATTTGGAGTTACATAGTTTTGAGGTATTCATACTGTGGTACTATGGAATATAAGTTTGAAAAATGTAGCCACTGTTGTTTTTAGACTTGAAAGAAACAAACTCCTTTGTCATCAATGCAGTAGTGATATCAGATACTCTGTGTCACACTAATGTGGTATATTTACTGAATTTTATGTTCTGTTGACCATGCATCTCTATATAATTTTTTTCAAATGAAGCCAACTAGGTGCACACTACTTCCTAGTATATTTATTTCAACTTCTCTACATGTTTTGGGCACGTAGTTGCCCAAAACATGTAGAGAAGTTGAAATAAATATACTAAGTAGTAGTGCGCACCTAGTTGGCTTCATTTGAAAAAGATGGTATATTACTCTTTGACAATGCAGTTTTTTTTATGCACTGAGAAAAGTGTGCTTTTGTTGTGCACCTTTGACTGAGGTGTCTATTGAAGTTTATTCATACTCATATAGCAAGTAGTTACTAAATGGTCAAGAAATGTTTATAGGTTTTCTAGGGCTAGAATGGTGCATTCTTTAATTCAGCTAGCTGACAGCAAAAATGTATGGGTAAATGTATGAGATTTGAGGTTTATGTGGCAGTGAAGCCTTAGGCTGTGATGAGTTATGGCTCCATGCACTGTAGTAAATAGTTATCGATGTTTCAAATAAGCTGCTGCCTCCATCTTCAGGGCAGAAGATGAAGGTAGTTACCCATTTACCAGACAACATGGTGTACATAATGGGTCTCCAAACTTTTTATGGCAATGGGCCACACCTGTTATTGTGGGCTGGTTTGCGGGCCGCATGTGGATAAATGACAATAACTGGTATACCTAACTGCCTAAATTACTGTGAAAGTTTTATAGTATACACACAGATCATAAATGTGGTCACAGGCCACATAGAACAACCTGGTGGGCTGGAGGTTGGAAACCCATGGTGTATGTAGTGTAAAATTAGTAAGAGAAGTTTGATCTTGCATAGATTTATATTTCAGTCATATGAAATATACATGTTTTTTACCAGATCATATTGCAGTTTGAGGATATGCATCTGCTACTTGATAAAGAAGAGTAGATAGGTAAGCCTATAATTTGGAGTACATAGTTTGTGACCATGTCTTTGCAGTCTTGCATCCATTGTGATAGACTGTTCATGTTCATTTAATGTGTTTGTAAGACTTATTGACGGAATTGTCAGCATTAAGAACACTACACTACATAGCAACAATTTGTTTTCCTGTACTGTTAAGAACACATCATGTTGGAGGATGCTTGAGACACAGAGTTTTCTTAACACCGTACTGCCTGTTGTAGAGTGGGAGGCAACAGATGGTGCTGCCTGCTCTGCAGCTCTCCATACACCAATGAAGAGTACTTTCTGTATAATGCACATCTTAGTGAAGCTGATCTTTTTTTGTCATGCAACAATTTATTGAGCTTTAGGTAAAGTAAATGGACTGATACAAACCAAAATAAAATTTTCCTGACAGCTTTTAGCAGTGTCCTTACACAAAACTCCACTGAGGGTCTTTGAGAGGTTTGGATGATAGAACATGCTGATGAGGATGGGGTTTAAGGGAAAAGAGGAGTTCAAGATATAAACCATAAATCCTCAGATGTCTGTACATAAATCTAAGGATGCGTCAGGTAATATACATTTCATTAACATTTAGCATATTGCCTTTTAAATGCAAAGTTTCTGCTGTGGCTGGAGCACTGTTCAATTGAAATTCCTGCTGTGGGGTATTGTTTTCCTATTGAGATGAAAAGAATGTACGTTATCTTGTTCGTCTGTTAAAGGGTAATGAAACACTCCACACTGAGATTAATTTGTTACCCTCCTGTTACACACAAATTACATCTACTCTGCTCTCAAGATGGAAGGAGACTTATTCTGTAGTTGATTCGCACTGAAAAAGTGCTCCTTCAATAAAAGCAGTGCAGCCATATAGAATTATGAGTTACAAATATACTTTGTAATGGATTCAGTTCTCTGGGATGTGCTGGTGTGTCATGGGGGAGTAGTTCCAGACATTTATAGGGATTGTAGGTCCTTCATCTGCAGGGTCAGGCATTCTTTTCAGAATGCCTTATGCTAAAGATGAAGGTAACATGATCCTCCAAAACAGTGGAACCACTTACCCATTTACACGGTGTCATATCCCACAAGACTTGAATCATTGGTAACTGCTGTCAGAACCTTGAATCTTATACCTTGCCATGTCTGTATCCCATTATTTAACCAAATACAATTATCACATGTTTGCTGCCCAACTAACCCCAGAATGTGTAGTGCTTTCATAATTTTTAATATTGGTGTGTATAATATTTTGTATATTACTTTCACTATATTGTATACTGATGAAAAATATATTTTATTTTTTTAATTACTATAATTGTAATTGTTTGGACTGAGTGTGATGTACATTATAAGTTTGTAATCATATTTTTCAGCACTGTAATAAGTTTTTATAATAAGTTTCATTATTATTTGAACTGCAGTTTAATTGTATGATTACACGACAAGTAGTGTTGAATACACAAAAGTTCAGTGTAAAGAGTGCATGTAATAAATATTTGCTCATAGCTGCTGGTAGAGGAGGAAAGTATGAGATGTATCAGTCTGCACGTATCTCTGTAAGTGTGGTGTATACTTTGTATAGAAAGTGCGTAAATGGATACAGGATGCATAGAGTTGACACAACTTTCAAGTTGCATGCTGGTTACTTCTTGTAACTTTATAATGCTTTTGGCAGTCAACCACCAACTTCAGAGAAATACCCTAGGACCACAGTAGTGGTCTATTTAAGGGCCTCAAACTAGTGTGGTCCAAGACTGATCCATGTTTTACCAACTTACAGACTACAGCAGGTCATATTGTAATGGGCCTTTAGCAGTAAGTGTTGGTTAACCCTTTAGCACTGGAATTATGGGCCCAAGAGTACTTTGCAAAAGACCTGGGATTTAAATGGTTGCCCATTTGTGTGTTCTTGGCTGATGACTTTCAGGTGACATTCATTTTTCCCAGCATCATGTGGCACATGGAGTAAAGTCATCTTTCGGTGCCCAAGGGTTAACCCTTCCTATGTTAACCACAGTATATTCTGCACTTGAGGCTTTTCAATATATGCCATGAAGACTTCTGTCTCTGTATAATGCACATTCTGTGCTGGAAATTAGTTGCATTGCTCCTATTCTAGTCCTTATGAATGATCATAGATAGCAGGAGGTGGATTTTTACTGTACTTGGCTGATGTGATTTAAAAAATACACACTATGGCTGAAAAGTGAATAAGACTTAAGAATGTTGGTAACTTTATTGCAACGTGGGAAGGACCAAGTTAAGCATTTCAAAGTTCCCGCACCCAAGTTACTGAAATCTAAAGGAAGTAGAGATACAGTAATTTAATTGTATGATGTAGTGTACGCTGTAATACAACAATTTGGTCTGTGGTCTAGTGGTCAGAGTTTCTGGCTACAGATACAGAGGTCCCGGGTTCAATCCCCGGCGCTACCAGATTTTCTGAGTAGTAGTGGGTCTGGAACGGGGTCCACTCAGCCTCGTGCGGTCAATTGAGGAGTTACTTGAATGAATAAAGTAGCGGCTCCAGGTCTAGAAAACAGAGATTAACGGCTGTGGGGACCCGTTGAGCTGACCACGTGACACCCCTCTATCCGCAGAAGTTGGCACTAACTTCGCCGACCGGCGGCGGCTGCTCTGTCAGTATAGTTCACGTGCGGACTAAGGCCACGGAGTTTAGAGGTGATTTGTACTACAAAAATATATTTGCTTTACTCATGTGGTAGAATACATGTAATTCTGTTTTCCATCATTCCATTTACCTTGCAGTGTGTGCAGGAAATTTAACTTTGTATTATTTTTGCAGTGTGTTGCGTGTAACATGTTTACTTATGAATAAGGGTACATCAGAATTACTGAAGTTTCCCTCCCCCCCCCCCTCCCGGTAATTACACAGGCTTTGATGATCGTTATATTGTTATTCACATTCCATAGAAAAGAATATTTCTTTACTGTGTAACTTACTGTAAACTCCTGAAAGAAAACTCTGTACCATGTAATTAGGAAAGACAAAGAGTTTGTTGCTGTGGTCCTTTTAACTGGTCAGCAAATGGACATGGTTTGTATTATAGCAGTCTTCGAAAAGCGTGATTCCTACAGAACTGGAAGATATATCAGAATAATATATTAACATAATTATCAGCATATATGAACAGAAGTTGTCTCAGCTGGTCTGATGCAAACACGTTTGAAAATAACCAACTAGATATTGTTGCTTATGTGCAATATTTTTGTATAGAAAGTCTGTGTTATATAGATGGCCTCATTTAATGTAGTTATTGTTCAGGCAATAATAGTAACATTTAAAGGGTTCAGGTGTAAACAATTGTAAATAGTGTTAGGTAGTTTCTGAGGCATTAGGTGATTCTGTTATGTAGAATCTGATTTGAAATTCCAAATTTTGGTATCATTCCACCCAGCCCTTTCAATTGCTCATATGCTTTGGAGAAAATATTTTTACAGTCGAATTTAATAACTGTCCAACAAGATGCTACTTATTCAGTTTATTACTTTTCTGTAGGCAGCTCTACATGTTTCGGGTGCTGACACCCAACGTCAGGAGCTCGTACAACTGTAATTACAGCTTCTGGTAGTAGATCCGGTTAATCAATACCAGAAGCTGTAATTACAGTTGTACGAGCTCATGATGATGGGTGTCAGCACCCAAACATGTAGAGGTGCCTACAGAAAAGTAATAAACTGAATAAGTCGCATCTTGTTGGACAGTTATTAAATTCGATTCACGATGCACGGATCCATGCATATAAAAGAAAATACAGCCCTCGTACAGATTATCTAAAACACAGTACAGTTTTATATAACCTATAGTGTATCTTATGACATTCTGGAACTGTCAGAACCATAATATTTTGTAAGATAGCTCTGACATTGTAATAAGGAACTGCAAAATGTCCAATGTGAGATACAGTTTTCTTTAATAAATTGAATTTTACTTGCCAGGAACTTCATCTTATAACATGCATTTAAAAACTGAAATCCACTAGGATAATCAATGTACATGTGTAATATTACATAGTAATTTTATTCTGCAGCATAACTTCAGTTATGTGCCATAGGGTTTTATATGTAGTCACTGAAACTTGCTGTGTTTTATCAGTTGTTATATACAACACAGTGACATTCATCCTACATTTATCACAAGATTTAGAACCATGTGAAATTTTCCTAATAGGTTATCTCCCAAGGATAAAGTATTCCAACAGAAACCCATTCAGTAGCCAATTTAAGCAGGCAGTACAACAGTGTTCATTTTATAAAGTACAGGAGGGAGACACATCAAAATAATTTCACACTAATGACAGTCGTCATGTTTATACACTAATTTTAAGTGCACAAGTAATGATGATGTTCCTACAGATTATTGTAACTGTATGATTGAAAGATTGTTTGATGGGTAAAAAACTCACTCTATATGTAGTTTGTTTTGGAATTAATTATGCAGATGATACTGTTGTAACAACTTTTTAGTTGGGTTTCATTTTTATTATGTGTAATGATTACAAGGCTCTTAGAAAGAAAATGTTACAGCATCTTTGAGAAGGTACTCTAACTAGTGAAATGTGGATGAAAACTTAAATATCCTTTTTTGATAGCTCGTAGAAATTGTGTTTCCTGCATAAAAACATAAATATTAAAGTGTGTACTCATTTCTGGTACATGTTAGCACTTTGGCTTGTTCCAAAGTAACTAGTGCATATCATGGAACAAAATTCCAAACGGCTACAGAATATGTTTGCTCTTTTCTGATAACAGACTGTAAAATCTCATGGGTGACCAAACAGTGCTTCCTTTTTCGCATATGTATATATGTGCCAAAATCATTTTCAGATACATAAATGCCCTTTTTTTCTTGTGCACAAATGTGTGCTGTTAATATGTGTATAGATTGCAGTGAAATTAAATAAAATTGTATAGAGACTGTAACTGATGTCATACACAGTACTGTTCGTAGGGCACTTTGTAGTTTTAATCTTTCACGTGTTATTTTATTATTATTATTATTATTTTTTTTTTTTTTTTGTTGCTATTTTGGGGGTTTTTTTTATTTTAAAGTTTTTTTGATAAAATAAATTTACATTTATTAGTTGTTTTAATTTTTTAAGTGTTATTTTATTTTTTTTATTATTTTTTTTTTTTTTTTTTGGTTGCTAGTTTGGGGGTGTGTAGTATGTACAAGTTGTTATGAGAAAATAAATATACATATATTGAGTGATTTAATGTTTGGTTGCATGCCACACTCTGTAGTCAGGAAGGCATAGGCCCAACACCCAAACAACTTGGACCTCTCACCATGTGACTTACATGTATTTTACCCCTTCAAGAAAACAGTGAAGAGCCACAGATTTTGGTCAGATGAAAATATCAGGGTGGTAGTGGTGCATTGATTGTAGCATTAATCAGAGTAGTTCTTTGCAGGGGCCCATTAATTGGTGTCAGGTGCTTTTTTCAGCACTCACGGGGACTACTTTTAACAGACTGTGCTGTTTCATCCAGTGCAATTCCTGAACAACTTCCATATGAACAGGTTTCACATACATATAAGTTAGATGACTAACTTAAGGCTGTGGTACATCCATGGCATTTGCTACAGGCCCTATTGATGAAGAAGAACCCAAGTATTTTTCTGATATAAATGCCCACAGAACACAAATGTCAGTCAACATGTGTGATGTACATCACACCTTCATTGAACTGTGTAATGTGAACTTTTTTTATTGTATTTAACTAAACTGTGCTGATAACATTACTCTTCCTCCTCCTCCCAGGGATAGGAACATATTTTCTATATTAGAAAGATGCCAGCTTAAACCAATCAGACAAAATTAATGAATCAACCATGGCAAATATAAACCAAGAACATGAGTTGGTATGTATAGTTATGCACAGAATTCATACCAGGTTGTTAGAATGCTATATAACTAACATATTAGTAAGAAATGAGTGTGGGATACAAAGAAACAGTGGGTCCTGTTACGTGCTTGGGAGGGGGTTTGAACATGCAAACCTTACCACACCTCAAATGGACTCTGAGAAGTTAATCTACATTGTGTGTAAAAGTAATTACCAAAACTAATGGAAAAAATTTGGAAACAATAATTTGAGCTGACTGTGGTTTGCAACAGTGGTGTACCCAGGAATTTTGTTTGGGGAGGGGGGTCAACCAATTCAGTTACGGACAGAGGACAGAGAGAATGGGGATTTGGGGGCGGTAGCCCCCTAGTCAGTGGTTCTGAAGGCATCTGTAATTTGCTACAAGAAATTTCATTTCATATAATAAAATTTTCTTAATTTTTGGTACTTTAAGACTATTTATGACAACCAATTTATTTGTCATTGCTAATGTAAAACAATTGCGAACCTGGGT
>Ga0123353_10006729_pt1 | contig 15395 bp, 11 predicted proteins | sample TergutLab28metaG_3_FD_92763 | JGI IMG/M metagenome (GOLD analysis project Ga0123353, IMG submission 92763) | Labiotermes labralis P3 segment gut microbial communities from Petit-Saut dam, French Guiana - Lab288 P3 | ecosystem: Host-associated > Arthropoda: Insects > Digestive system > Gut ... | reverse complement strand
TCCCGTGCAGGCGGGAATCCAGAGGGAAAGCCTGATCCCTTTACGTCTAGATTCCCGCCTTCGCGGGAATGACGGCAGGTTACGATTCTCTTTGCCTATCTTACACTTTGCAGTTCTACTGGGTCTCTCTCCCTTTTTTTCCTTTTTCGGGTACAATGTCCGCGTCCGTCGTGGACCGTTTGGAATTTTCGGGATTTTTTACTATGGGAAAGTTATCACGTGCTGATCTGACGAATGCAAATGGGGTTCTCGTTGATTTGACAAAATGCATGGGTTGCGGCAGTTGCGTCGTCGCTTGCAAAATGCACAACGGCAACAAATGGGTGGACGACCGTACGGATATGTGGGGCAGAGACCGTTCTGCTCCGGCTATCGGTGAGAACGCAGAACTCGCCGACGAGAATTGGACGGTCATTCAAAAGCACCGGGTTCCCTTGGAAGGCGGTGGCGAAGTGTGGCGATATGTCAAAAAACAGTGCCTGCACTGTAAGGACCCAGCATGCGTTTCGTCTTGTTTCGCTACCGCATTCAAGCAGACCGAATCGGGAGCGGTGGCGTACCATCCGAACCTCTGCGTCGGTTGCCGATACTGCATGCTCGCTTGTCCATTCAGTGTTCCGAAATTTCAATGGGACAAGCCGTTTCCGATGCTGACGAAGTGTTCGATGTGCGGCGACCGTGTTGCCAACGGCGATGCACCGGCGTGTGTGAGCGTCTGTCCGACCAATGTGATGACCTTCGGCAAGCATGCGGACTTGCTCGAAGAGGCAAGAAAACGTATTGCCGCCCCCGGAAGTCAGTACGTCCAGCATATTTACGGACAAGAAGAGGCGGGGGGAACACTGTGGTTGTACATCTCGGACAAACCGTTCGAGGAATTGGGATTCAGACCGAATGTGCCGAAACATTCGATTCCCGACAATACCTCGAACTTTATGTTTGCCACGCCGAGAGTGGGAATCGTCTGGTTTGCGATTCTGTCTGTCTTGTACTGGTTCACCAAACGCCGCTCCGACGTAAAGAAGAAAAAGGAAGAGGCGAAGATGGAAACGCAAGCATAATTGCATACAAGAGCGGTGGGCTTGTCCCCCTGCGCTTGCGCTTTGTGGTACAATGGTGGAGTGATCGTGAACGCCTGAATCAACGAAATGCCCTCCAAAAAGAATCCTATCGACAGAGACCGTATTGTTGCCGCCGTTCGGGAAATCCTCCTTGCCATTGGTGAAGACCCGGACCGAGAAGGGTTACGAGAAACCCCCCTTCGAGTTGCCCGAATGTATCAAGAACTCTTCGGTGGTCTGCACGAAGACCCCTCAACCTACACGAAAAAGTTTTTCAGCGAAAACTACAACGAAGTCGTGCTGGTTCGAGACATTAGTTTCAGCAGCATTTGCGAGCACCATTTAATGCCGTTTATGGGGGTGGTTCACATCGGCTATATTCCCGATGGTCGGGTGATCGGTTTAAGCAAATTAGCGAGAGTCATTGAAGTGTTTTCGCATCGTCCGCAAATTCAGGAACGTATGACGGAAGACATTGCCGAGTTGTTGTACAAGGAGTTGCAGGCGAAAGCGGTGGCGGTGGTTGTCGAGGCGGAACACGCATGTATGACGCTCCGCGGCGTGAAAAAGCCGGGCTCACTGTGTGTTACGTCAGCACTTCGCGGTGGATTCCTCAAACATCCTTCCAGTCGGGCAGAGATTATGGCACTGATCAATAAACGTTAGACCAGTATCGAGAGGATCAAATAATGGACAACAACACGTCTCTACAACCGGAACCAGACGTTGCCGAACGATTCAAAGATCGAGCACATCCAATGCACGAAGGAGAAACGCGGACCTTGGAACCACACACGGAAACATCGGTCGAAAAAAGAGTGCGCCAAACGCTTTTCCGGAGGTATCTGGGCGGCGGATTAGTTGCCGCTGTTTTCGTTGCGATTGTGTTCGCAGCCGGTTACATTGTTTATCGTCATATCACATATATTGATCCGGTGGTACCCGACTATTCCTCGCTGGACAAAGAAAGCGATACTTATTGGACCGACCGAACCCTGATTGACATTGAAACAGCCCAAAAATCGACTGGCAAAGAAGCCCTTCGTTTGCTACGTATTCGAACGTTCGCCCATCGAACGGCGAATGAGGCAATGGAAATTTCGTCCCCTTACGCCCGGGCGCAAGCCGTTACCGATGTTGCCAGAGCATTGGCACAACACGACGTAAACATCGTGCTGGATCGTCAAATACAACGGCTGGACAAAACCCCTTTGGTCGCCGCCATGCGTGCCCGAACGCTGGTTTCACAAGCACTTATGCATCTTCGGCAAAATAGAACCGATGCCGCTCAAGTGGTGATGCAACAATACAATCGGTTAGTAATCGATGGCGATCTCAAATTGAATTCGCCTATCAATGAGGAAGCCTTTTTTGGTGCCGTTACTGTCCTGTGGATTCTCAACGATAGGGACGGACTCCAAGACCTGTTTATCAACCAATCCGCTTCCACTTCTGTCCTTGGCTATGATCAACAGATGCGGGCATACCGTTTGATTGCCGGTGAACAAATCCGGGTCGGAATGGCATCCGAAGCACTGGAAACAGCACGTCGCATCCATAATCAGATCGAAATAGCAAGGGCGTGGGCACTCATCTTGCAATACTCTGCTCGTCCGCCGCTTATCCGTCCCATAGAACCGGTCATGCTTGATCTTCTTGACGATCCGCAGGCAGAACAGCCGATAGAGCCTGTTTTTGTGGAACGTGTTACCGATGCCATTTTTCACTTCCTCGCAGAGGACAAAGATATTAACACGCAGGTTGCCCTGTTACGGCGGATTGCTGGCTCCCGACTGATGCTTGATACGGAATTGCACAAAATCTTTCGGCATTGCCTCGCCGAGAGCGACGTGTTGGACGATCATGTAAAGCAACTGATTCTCAAACTTCTTGATGATCCCGATTCCCCCACCATTCGGACGGCACTGAATCTGCCGCCGCGAGACGATACGAGGGTACGTCCAATCGACCCGGTGGTGGACGATTGGACGACGACCAGAGAAATCATTCAAGTAGAGATCATACACATTGATTCCGCTCCCCTTCGTACCCGAAATGATCAGCAACGGGTCCAAGCACTGCTCGCCATTGTCCAAGGGTATCAATCGATCCGACGTTATGAAGATGCCGACAGAGTTTTGAAACAAGCGTTCATGGATGCACAGAGATTTACAGACTCCAACGTTCGTCTCTCGCTGTTACTGCGAATTGGTGAGCAACAAATTGCCATCGGTTCCATCGCCGATGCGCAACGAACCATCGCTACTGTTGCACCGGGACTGGCACAAAGTCAGAGGAGTGAACTGGCACGTATCCAAATTCTTGCTCGACTCTTCGACGATGCATCGGCAACGATTGCGAGCATCGAATTGCCGACGAATCGGGAATACGTTTGTACCCTTTTGTTCCAGGAACAAATCCGACTAAACCACCTCAGTGATGCCGAACAAACGCTCTCTCTGATGCCACAAGGAAGAGCGGCGGTGGAAGCACGGAGCCGATTGAACATTGCCAAAGAACAAGCAAACCGTGCGGATTTCAATGCACTCGGACTTCCGTTCCCAGAGGACAGCAATACAAATTGGGAGCAGTATTGCATCGGATTGATTCAACAGGGATTGTTACGACTCGCAGATCAAGCGACAGACCGTATAAACAATGCCCAAAGACATGCCGATGTCCGAACACGAATTACCCAAGAATATCTCTTGCTCTATCGGGTGTTCAATGATGTGAATGATCCGAGTCGTGTGGTGCGACAGGAGATTCGCCAGTCGATTTTGTCGATGGCATCGCGTACCAGTCAGCCAGTCCAGCAAACGATGATCTTGACGGAATTGCTAACCTATCTTACTGGGCAGTTACAAACCGAGGAAGAACGAACCGACGGAAAGCAACTTTGGGTGCAGGCGATGGAAGCCTGCCGAAAAATTACGACACCGGGCGAAAAGGCATTATGGTTTGCAAGGCTCATCGTTGCGAAAAACATGTTGGACAACCCTGATCTTACGAGGGTGTCGCTTCCGCTTTTCACAAGGGTAACACATCCATCGGTTTACGCGGAAAACAACCGGCTGGTCGATGAATGCCACGAACTCATCAATTCATTAGACAGTGCGGAACAGCAGGGCAAGGCGTGGATACATCTTGCGAGAGCATTGGCGCAAATAGGCCGAACAACATCGACACAAACATTGCTTGATCGCATACTGGTAATTGCGACCGGCATTTCAGATCGTGAAGAGTCAGTGTCGATGTTACTGTCGATGGTACCGGTGTTGCGGGCAATGAATTTTGGAGATGTCATCGCGATTGTCTATCGTTTGGCAATAGATAAGGTCGCATATGATTTTTCACGCAACGGTGCTCGTGTTGATGAATTTGCGTGGCGAATGAGAGATTCGGATATTGAGCAGATTGTCCGTTCGCAAATGGAGAGCGGCTTCGTGGACGACGCAGTGGAATCGACGATTCGTTTGAATGAACCGTTGCTTCGGGACCGGTTACTCCGGGTGGCGGCTTACTTTCATCTTGACAACGGAAACATTGACCGCGCGGAATCTATAGCCCGACGGATGACGGTAAGGGATGTCAAAGACGGTGTACTCCAAAACATCCAGATAATCAAACGTCGTCCTCGATAGGATTCTTACCTCACAACCCGCAGGCATCTTTGACGCGGCGTAGCACTTCGCTTCCCTTTTTCCGGGCGGTTGCCGCTCCTGCCGCAAGGACTTCACGCACCTCGTTCGGCTTCGCCGCAAGTTCCTCTCGCCTTGCTCGGGCTTCGGCAAAATAATTTTCGGCAAGAACAACCAACTCCTTCTTGACGGTGCCGTAACCGAATCCGCCCTTCCGGTAGGTTTCTCTCAATGCCTTTGTTTGCTCTTCTGATGCAAACAACGAATACAGCGCAAACAGATGGTCTCCTGCCGGGTCTTTCGGCTCTTCCATTGGTCGGCTGTCCGTTGTGATGCCCATGATTTTTTTCTTTTGGACATTCAACGCCTCAAAGACTTCGACTGTATTGCCATAACTTTTCGACATTTTGCCGCCGCCGTCCAAGCCGGGCACCTTTGCCGCATCTTCAACGAAATGACCCTTCGGCAATATAAACGTTTCGCCGAACACATGATTGAATGAACCGGCAATGTCTCGACAGACTTCGATGTGTTGAGCCTGATCGTCGCCGACAGGCACGAAATTGGAATCGTAGAGCAAAATATCGGCAGCCATCAGCACGGGATAGGTAAACAGCCCCGCATCGGCGGTCAGTCCTTTTGCCTTTTTATCTTTGTAAGCGTGGCACTTTTCGAGCAGTCCCATCGGTGTAGTGGTCATCAAAATCCAGCAGAGTTCGCTGATTTCGGGCACATCCGACTGCACGAAGAGGGTCGCCTGATTCGGATCGAGACCGAGAGCCAGCAGATCGAGTGCCGCATCGAGGGTATTTTGCTCCAACTGCTGTTTTTCTCGCACCGTAGTCAATGCATGTAAATTAGCAATGAAATAAAAAGCCGAGTCTTTGCCGTTTTGCAGGGCAATGTATTGCCGGATGGCACCGAAGTAATTGCCCCAGTGAAATCGTCCCGTCGGTTGAATGCCGGATAAAATACGTGTGATCATGCCGGTATTTTATCCCATTTCGCCGAATGGAAAAGGTTGCCCCATCAGAGACGCAATCGTAAAGACCGGGTGGCATTTCGAATTACTTCTCCCGTGTTTCCACAGATCCGTGCGTGAGGCACACCCGATACTTGACACAATCTTGCATTCCACTTGCGTCTGTGGTATAATAGGAGAAGTTTTAACCCGTAACATTACATTTTTGAACGATGCTTTCACGTATTTCCTGTCTCTTTGCTCTGTTGCTCTTTTGTCTCTCCTGTAATGCCCAGGTTTCCGAAACGGGAATCACCGTTACGCTGGGCGTTGCATCCGATACCGCCAACATTACGGGATCGTCCTGGACGATCTTCAACGGTCCCAATCGGGACAGTGTTTCTCCCGAAACCGGTCTGCTAAAACCCTGGAAAGAAGTGGGACCGCCGTTGCTCTGGAAAGCCGTCGGCATCGGTAGCACCGAGTTTCCCGGCTACTCCAGTGTGAGCGTCGGCGGCGGTCGCGTCTACACTTCCGGCAACATCCGTACCGGTGCGACCAATGACAATGCCCATGCATACATTTTTGCCCTCGACGAAAAGACGGGGGGGGAAATTTGGCGTTACCAGAATGGTCCCGCTTGGACCGAAAGAGGAAATTTTCCCGGAGAAAGGGGAACTCCCACCATTGACGGCGACCGTGTATACGCCTACTCGGCAATCGGACGAATCGCTTGTCTCGAAGCCACCACCGGAAAAGAAATTTGGACGAAAGACCTCCGGGCAGAATACGACGCTACACTGCCGAGATGGGCGTTTGCCGAATCCCCCTACATTGACGGAAACAAGGTCATTATCTGGATCGGTGGAAAAAAAGCCGCCGTCGTTGCTCTCGATAAGATGACAGGGAGTCAGGTATGGGCAACCCCCAGCACCGACATGCACGGTGCGTATGCCTCCATGATTGCGTTTGATTACGGCGGACAACGGATTTACGCTAATGCATATCAAAAGGGGGTGCTGGGTGTCAATGCGGAAACCGGTGCAAAACTTTTCGTGATCCCGCACGAAACAATGTATGATGTTTTGGCAACAACGCCGTACTTTTTCGATGGTAAATTGTTCATCACTTCAGGTTACGGAACAGGTGCAAAGGTGCACCGTCTCAACGTTAGCGGCAACACGATCACGCCGGAATTGGTTTGGGAAAACAAGAACTTCGACAACCAACACGGCGGTGTGGTGATTAAGGATGGTTACGCATACACTTCCACGCACAATTACAGAGGCGGACGAAACTGGATGTGTTTCAAACTCGAAGACGGTTCGGTTGCTTGGGAAAATCCCGGTGTCTTCATGGGTTCTATTGCGTATGCCGATGGAATGTTGTACTGCTACGGTGAAAAGGAAGGGGAGGTTGCACTGGTTAAAGCAACACCGGAAAAGTACGAGGAGATCAGTCGCTTTGGACTTCCCGAAGGCGTTGGAATGTACTGGGCGCATCCTGTTATCGTCAATAAGAAGTTGTTCCTGCGTCATGGCAATACCCTTTATTGCTTTGACATTGCGGCGAGGTAATCAGAGCCGCAACCGTGAGATTGTAAAAGAGAGCGGCGTGGCGTTAGCCTAAGCCCGGCGAGCTAACGTCGGGGGTATAGACTTTGCGTTTCGTCGGGGCTAGAATTCTACCCACAATGTTTATTCACAAGAACCCCCACTATGTCCAACACAGCATCGAAAATCAAAATCATCGCAACACTGTTACTGGCGTTCGTCTGCTTGCAACTGTCAACCATCGCTCAAGACGACGCACTGTTCCGGGTGTCGCTTCAGAGTCGCTTTCCTTCCGCTGAGAAGGACGTTGCACCGGGAACACTCGTAGTCCACCAGGAAATACAGCACTGGAATCCCAAAGAGACCGCGATCATTATCAGCGATATGTGGAATCAGCACTGGTGTCAGGGTGCCACCGCACGGGTCGCGGAACTGGCACCGCACATGAATGAAGTGCTGACCATCGCCCGGGAAAAAGGCGTGCTCATCGTCCACGCACCCAGTGATACGGTCAATCGATGGTATCAAGATCATCCCGCCCGAAAACGGGCACAGGAATTTCGGGTGCCGGGCATCGAACGGCGGCTCGGAAATGGGAATACCAAACTCGACTCGGAAAAAGATGCCGCGTGGCCCATTGACCAATCCGACGAAGGTTGCGATTGTACGCCGACCTGTCCCCATCCGAGCGTGGCTGGTACGCCGTATCCGTGGACACATCAAATCGAAACGCTGGTGATTGACGAAGACAAGGACATCATCAGCGATTCGGGAGTCGAAATCGGTTCCCACTTTGAAGAGAAGGGAATCAAAAACGTTATCATCATGGGAGTGCATACCAACATGTGTGTCATTGGTCGTTCCTTTGCACTACGCAACATGACCCGGCTCGGCAAAAACGTCGTGCTGATGCGGGACATGACTGATACCATGTACAACTCAAAAATGGCACCGTTCGTTTCGCACTTTACCGGCAACAGTCTGATGCAACAGTACATTGAATCTTACGTTGCCCCGTCGATGGTTTCCACTGATTTCACGGGCAAAAAACAGTTCCGATTTAAGGACGATGAGCGACCATTGGTCGCTTTTGTAACGGCAGATGACGAATACCGGTCAAACCAACGGTTTCATGAATTTTCCCATGAACTTTTGTTGACGAAAGGGGTGAATTGTGATTTTGCTGTCGGTGATCCTGCCGCAAATAGTCCCAATCGGCACAACATTGAAAATCTCCAGATTTTGGAAGATGCCGACCTCGTTTTCCTGTACGTAAGGCGGCGTGCACTTGAAGCAGAAAAAATGGATGCCGTCAGAAAATACGTGGACAGCGGCAAGCCGCTTGTCGGCATCCGAACGGCATCGCACGCTTTTAGCGTCAGAGAACAAATATCGGATCATCTTGTTACGTGGGACGGATTTGACCGTATGGTTTTCGGCGGCAATTACTCGAACCATCTAGGAAGAGAAAGCGGGGGAACGCGAGTGGCAATCGTGCCGGGAATGGAAGGGCATCCGCTTTTGGAAGGACTCAACGCCGAGGGGTTCTCAAGTCCGTCGTGGTTGTACATCAATCGTCCGCTACGGTCGCCGATGGTACAAGTTCTTCTGACGGGCACTGCCGCTGGTAAACCGACGGAACCGGTGTTGTGGATCAACCATCGTCCCGACGGTCATGTCATTTACACGTCACTAGGACATTGGGACGATTGGGAGGTTCCCGACTTCAAACGATTGATGATCAACATTACGGTAGGGAGTGTTTTCTAAAACGGAGCGGAATTGCTCTTGCGTTTCAGGCTGGAAATTGGCAGAATCCATTTTCGGCGGGATTGTTCACGCCTTCACCGCCCCCCACGGCAATCTCGCCGACATTCGGCGACAACTCGACGAAGCCCAACGAGAACTCAACAACCTCAAGATGCGCCTAGCGAATCTCTCCGCGATTTCGAATACTGCGTCAAACGACACCCCGCTCTTACACCCCGCTCTTACGCGCGCCTAAAATTCTGGTACGATGGTGGGAACGATTAACTCACAACGTTCCCAAAATGTACGCAGAAATTTTTGCAAATGGCGACGAAATTACCTGTGGTAAAATCCTGGACACCAATACGCAATGGTTGAGCCGAGAACTCGAAGACCTCGGTATCACAGTACGCTATCACACCGCCGTTGCCGATGAACTCCAGGATATGGTCGATGTTCTCCGCATTGCAATGAATCGAGTCGATCTCATCCTTTGGACTGGCGGGCTTGGTCCGACTGCCGACGATCTGACCCGGCAGGCGTTTGCCGATGCCGCCGGTGTACCCCTCCTCAAAGATGACGAATCACTCCGGCAAATTCAAGCACTCCTGCAACGGCGCGGCGGAAGTATGTCCCCCGCCCTTGAAAGACAAGCCTTTCAGCCGCAAGGTGCCGTACCGATTCTGAATCGCAATGGCACCGCCCCCGGTATTGATTTTACAGTGAAACGGACAACGCCGATTGAGGGGCATCTCGATTTCGTTCGGCTGCTGGCGTATCCCGGCGTGCCTGCTGAAATGATGGAAATGTGGAAAGACAGCGGTCGGCAAACCATTCTGACGATGCACGAAATGTTGGAGGGAAAAAAGCATGTCATTAAGGCGAGGTCAATTAACTCCTTCGGAATCGGTGAAAGTCAAGTCGAAAGCATGTTTCCCGGTTTGATGGCTCGGGATCATATTCCGCGAGTCGGTATTACCGCGACGCAAGCGACGATCACGCTCCGCATCGTTGCCGAATGCGAATCGGAGGCGGAATGTGATCGGCAGATCGAGCCGATTGCCAAAAAGATTTACGACACACTCGGCAATCGGGTTTTCAGTGAAGGGGATGACACGTTGGCGGATGTCGTCAGTCGGATTGTAAACGCTCAGGGAAAAAAAATTGCCGTCGTTGAAGCTGGCACGCGAGGATTGTTGGCGGAGGCATTCGGCAGTTCGGTGGAGTCGGCAACATGTTTTCTCGGCGGGGTGGTGGTTCCGCCACGTCGTCCCATTGCTCCCGACAAGATGGTCGACATCGGACGTAAAATGTTCGATACGGCGGATTATCTTCTGCTCGTTGGTGCCTATCCGGAAGGCATGCCGGACAGAACTCGCAGTGATGAGACGTTCGTTGCGGTGGTCAATGCCAAGGATCCCAATCTACAAACGGCGATGTTGCAAATGCGGAACTATCCGTTCGTCGGTCATCCGGGCATTATTGATGATTTGTACCTCAAGCGTGTGCTCGATTTGTTCCGGTTGCATTTTGCGAAGTGATGTGCTTGGTGGTTAACCGAACTTCGTTTCCGATTTCAAATTTTGACCGGGTGGTGATAAGACTGTACAAATTCAAGCCCGATATGAGCAAACCTGCTATTTTGGCAGCACTGATGGAAATGTATCAAAAATTGACCGAAAAGCCGACGATGATTTCCGAAGAGGAGACGAAGAAAAAACGGACAAGGTGGAGTAAGAAATAAAATGTATTCGGACGATTGCGCTCTTTGACCTTCGCGGCTCATTGTCCGGCACGAAAATTGAAAACGGAGTGCAATCCTACGTCAGCACCGGAATCGGGATCGCCAGCATCGCCGCAATGGCTCGGATCAATCCTGCCTCCTTCGGTGTAATCTTGCCATCGTACCAAACACACGTCATGAACGCCGCAAAGATTTTCTTTTTCACTGTCGGACACGTTTCTGCCAACGTTCGTAACGATTGATCGAACCGCTGCACCGACATTTCGGTCGGCAATAAAATCGGATTCAACAAATCGAGTTCTTTCATCGCCGCCGAAAATGCCCCCAATGTTTCCTGCTGATTGTCATGTCCTGAGTACGCGAGATAAGACAACACGACCACCACCGGTAAACGCACCGATGCCAGTTCCGTATGCCGGACACGCAGTTGTTTCGCCAAACCAAAATAAATGTCCAGGTCACGAAGGAGCATCGCCTTGATCGTGTATTGAAACAAATCCATCTTTTTGTTGGCTTCAATTAGTGAATCGATCCGTTTTGAGAAAATCCGATACTGTTGCGAAGTCATTTCCCGAAGCGACGCAGAAACATGCTGGGCGAGCGGTATTTTTTCTTCTTCCGATAATGAACGGATGTGTGGATAAAGACGTTGAGCCTCACTCAGCAGAAACGGCGAGCCGGTCGCCTGAATTTGACTGAATTGTCTGCTACGGATCGAAATATCCGCATCGAGTAGCATCGCAAAAAAGACGGCTTGTGCCGACAAAGGATTGCTTGCCGACTCCGTTACTGCTTTCGGAATAGTCTGGAGCAATGTCCCTGCTGCTAATATGTTCGCAATGTTAAGTTCGCCGATGTGTCCAATGACCGACTGTTTTGAACTCGTGGTCGGTTGGAAATTCGTTCGTTTCGGATTGCCGGAAAAATGTACCGGTCTGATGTCCGACATCTTCGGAAAACGTCCGTCAAAGCGGGGATCAATCCGCCGGATTCGGGTCGTAAGATCGGGATGCGTTGCCAAGAGTCCGCCGAGCGAAAACAAGCCGCAGACATCGCCGAAGAAAAGATGACTCATCTCGGCAGCATGGGCATCGATGAAGTTACTCCCGACTTGGGGGCAACCGATTTTTTTGAGGGCACCGGCAATACCATCGGGATTGCGTGTGAACTGCACCGCAGACGCATCGGCAAGAAATTCCCGCTGCCGGGAAATCGCCGCCCTGATGATCGCACTGAAAAACACGCCGATATAGCCGATTATCATCAACGCAATGCCGCCTACCAAAAGGGCAATGATGATTCCACCGCCCCCTTTGTTGCGACCACCGCTCGCGGGTACGAAACGCACTGCCCGAATGGCGTAATATCCAATGATCGCCAACAGTTGCAACCCGAAGAGGATGCCGATGAGCCGTAAGTTCATCCGCATATCACCGTTGAGAATGTGCGAAAACTCGTGGGCAATGACTCCTTGTAACTCGTCCCGGGTGAGCAGATCGACAGTGCCGCGATTGACTCCGATGACGGCGGCGTTCGGCGAAAACCCGGCGGCAAAGGCGTTGATGCTCCGCTCGTTCTGCATAATGTAGAGCGTTGGCATCGGTACCCCGGCGGCGAGCGCCATTTCTTCGACGACATTGTAGAGTCGTTGTTCGGCGGGATCGGTCGAAGAAGCACTCACTTGCCGACCACCGATGGATTCGGCGACCCCACGTCCGCCGCCTGCGGAGAGTTCTGCCGTTTTGAACAAACTGCCGCCGATCACCAAGATAAGGATGCTACCGACGCACACCAATATGACCATCGGGTCCGGTTCGGCTTCGATGAAAACGCAAAACACCATTGCTACCGCAACGATGGCGATGGTCAATCCGATGAGTCCGAGAACGTACAGAACGACCAACAGAAAGGTGCGGCTCTTCGCCTTGTCTTGATGCTGAAAAAAGTCCATACGGTAGATTATACTCTATCGCTCCCGGATCTAACAGAGCCGTTATCGTCAGATTGGATATTACGATTGCGGCACTGTTTACCGGTTACTCAACAGCACGGCAAGCCATCTTGTTTTCGGACCATTCTGCAACACGATCTTCACGACCATCGTCAGCGGTGCCGATAGGAACATGCCAATTGGTCCGAGGAGCCAACCCCAAAATATCAATGAGAGTAACACTACTAAACTCGAAATGCCGAGTCCATGCTCCATGAAGCGGGGTTCGACACCAATGCCAAAAAACGCATTCACGAAAATGAGCCAAGCCAGTACGAGCGTTGCCGAAAGCAGTCCACCATCAATGAGTGCCAACAAAATCGGCGGAATCGAAGCAATGATCTGTCCGATGTTCGGAATGTAATTGAGGAAAAACAACAGCAGTCCCCATAAAATTGCATACTCGACCCCGAGAAACCAAAGTCCGATGGACGCAAACAATCCCGTCAGAAAACAGATGATCGTCTTGATCTTCATGTAATTCCACGTGTCGTCTGCAATTTTTTTGAAGTATTCGTTGGACAAATCCCGACCGCCGAACGCTTCTTTGACTTTCCCCGGCAATCGGGCGGCTTCGATCAACATGAAAACGACCATGATAATCACCAGCGATGACACCGTCGCAATGCTGAGCAACATATTGACCCCGAGTTGCACGTAAGAGATGAGCGTGTTGACGGGAATGACGTTGCTCAATGATAACCTCTCCCGCGTCGGCGGTTTGTCCAGCACAGCAATCGGTGCCTTCGTTGCCGGCGTTGACGTTGTCGGCGTTGACATGGGACGACCACTATCGAGCCATTCTGCCTCAGTGGGAATCACAAAGAGTCTTCCGCTGTTGTCTGTGAGTGGGTGAGTGTCTATTTCGTCTTCTGTTTCAGTGATCGGTTCGGCTTCGGGCTCTGTTTCGATGTTTCCGAGATCACTGTTTCCGAGATCGGGTTTTAATGGCGTGATTGACTCCCCGAGGGCGTTGAATTTATCGGCAGCATGGTTGATGAAATCGTCGATGGTGGTATAAGCGGCGGAAACTTTTTCCTTATAGACGGGTAGTTTCGAAGCGAAATGCGTGAGCGAGTTCGTGAACACGAGCACGAGACCGAGTCCCATCAGGAAGACGAACGTCGAGAGCACGAGGATTGCCAGGAGATCGGAAAGACCTTTCTTTTTCAACCATTGGAGCGGCGGCGTGAGAATCAGAGCGAGAAAGACCGCTAGAAAGAACGGCGCAAGCAAACCTTGGGCGGCTTTGGCACCTGCCAGAATGACAATAATCGCGGCGGACACGAGCAGCGTTTTTGCTCCGATACCGCCGGGAGAGGGACTCGACATGAGGTTACACACGGAAAAGGGCAATCCAATGTGATATGTAACGATTTTTGCCGAAACGGTCAAGAGCGGTTTTGAGAAATCCTTACTTCAATTCGTTGCCGACTGTGCCTTTTCGTCGAGCAGTTCCAAGACAGGAAGGATTCCCAGCGAGGCGGAGCAGACCCGGGTACAGTTTCCGCAACCGGTACAGAGGATCGCTCCGAACTTCTCCGGGTAAATGTTAAACTTGTGCTGCACCCGATTGCGCTGCCTTGCCGACTGGTCGGAACGCGGATTGTGTCCCGAGGCGTGAAGCGAAAACATCGCAAACTGGCATGTGTCCCAATTTTTGACTCGCTTGCCCTTGCTCGCTCCACCCTCATCAACGATGTCAAAACAATGGCAGGTCGGACAAACATACGTGCAACCGCCGCAACCCACACAGCGCAAACTGGTATGGTCAAACGTTGAGTCAACGAAATTTTCCCGAAGATAGTCGGCGACCCTTTTTGCATCGAATTTGACTTTCGGCGGCACCGCCGTCTTGCCAACCTTGTCCGATTCTTCCGTTTGTCCGCGAAATAGTGCCGTCCCCTTTTCCGTGAAAAGCCGAACTTCAAATGTGTCCGCACTGATTTGCAACAGCATTGCATCGGCACCGGATTGGGTATCCGGGGCAAGTCCGACCGAAGTGCAGAAACAACTTTTGTCCGCTTCTTTGCACGCAAGCGAAACAATGGTCGAAAGACTTCGGCGTTGTTGATAGAAGCGATCTTGGTAATCCCAGGCGAAGACTTTGTCGAGGATCGGCAAACTGGCAACATCGCATGGACGCACGCCGAAGATAACTTGTTCCTGCGCAAGGGGGTCAGCATCGGTGACAATCAGATTTTTCCCTTCGTGCCGATAGGAACAGATCGCTTCGCTCTTGGGAAAGAAAAACTCCTTGATCGAATTGGAGGACATGATTACCGAATCGAGGACCATCGTTGGCACTGCGTCGATTCGCTGAAAGAAGTGCCGACCATTGGCTTCGGTGAGACCGATCACGGACTTATCCGTCGAGAGCAATCGACCGACCAACTGATCTAAATGTGTACGAGTAATAGTGTGAGCCATGGAATTATCCTGATTATCCCTCATTTGCGGGGAGTTGTCAATGAGTGAAAGCGGCTCTTTTGGTCGACTGCAAGTTTCACAATAGGTAGTCAATCGAACGCCGAGCGACTGACGGGAGCGTTTTCCAAAAAGTGGCGGCATTTCTCTTGCCTTTTTTGTTAAACATTGGCAGACTCCCTTTTTACCGGAACCGGCTTTTCCCTACTTTCGCCATGCCCTCACCGTCTCCCCACGACAATCTTACCGCCCTTCGGCGACAACTCGAC